>Ga0307474_10001265_pt1 | contig 18413 bp, 16 predicted proteins | sample atmos_gasesECM1C_2_FD_203312 | JGI IMG/M metagenome (GOLD analysis project Ga0307474, IMG submission 203312) | Hardwood forest soil microbial communities from Morgan-Monroe State Forest, Indiana, United States - atmos_gasesECM1C_05 | ecosystem: Environmental > Terrestrial > Soil > Temperate... | reverse complement strand
AAGTACGATCATGGCATCGGTGATCCTCCCAAGCTGCCGTCCATAGCTTCCGACCCGGCGGAGGATTTCGGCCTCGGTCTCAGGTGATCCAGCTTCACCGAGGTTTACCGAGATTTGGTTGCCGCTCCACCAGGAAGTGATCGGGTTGATCCACTGATTAACGTCGCCCGAGAGCGGGAGTTTGAAAACGGACATAGAAATCTCCTGAAACAGAATGAAAGGCAGAAATGATTGCGTGGGCGCGAAGCCTGAGCTTGCCTTCATTATAATCAAGGTTTCTGCGTTTTGCCCGAAATCCGGTTCGACCGCGACGGCGTCGCATCACTCTTGAAAGCAGAGATCGCAAAGACCACGATTTGCGTTGGCGAATGTGGGAATGTTTCGTATCGCCGCCTTCACCTGCTCGACCGTGATGAGGCGCGTACACTCGAACTGGCGCGGCGTGTCCTTGTGGCGCGGGCACCAGAGGAAATCCTTGTGATCGAAGCGATGGCGCGGATCGTTCCAGCAGCTGTTGCAGGTGTGATAATTGACGACCCGGTAGGGGGTGGTGAACTCGTTGAGCGGGTGGGTGAAGCCTGAGATCATCACCACCGGGGTCCCCAACGCCCAGGCGAGCCATGACAGGCCGCTCGACAGGCCGACTAGGAATTCCGCGTGTTTGAGCCAGCGCGCCCGCTCCTCAAGCGGGCGGTCGCCGGTCTCGTCCTCCGCACCATGGGGAATATGGTTCCAGATGAGTCCCGCGCCATGCACCGCCTTCTGGTCGATGCAGATGACGCGGTAGCCGCACTCTTTCAGAAAGCGGACGATTTCGAACCAGCCGTTCGGATTGTTCCAATACTTGGCCTGGGTCGTGCTCTGCACTGCGATGCAGACATAGGGCTCGGCGATCGGCCGGCTCGTGTTGGTCAGCGCAATGCTTGGCGGCGTCTCGGCGGGGTCGACGCCGAGAATATAGCCCGCGGTGCGATGCAAGCCGACGTGGCGGAAGTCGCAGGGCTGATGGATGCAGTCCTTGTCGTCGAAGAACAAGCCGATGCTGTAGGTCGCATAGTAACGCTCGGGCTTGATCTCCTCGTGAGTGAGGAAGGTGATGTCCGGATAGGCTTCGCGAAACAGTGGGATGAGTTTCTCACCGATACCGCAGGTGAGCCGGCATCGGTGCTGCTCCTTGAATTTCACCGCGTAGGGAAGCCAGCCGAGCGTGTCGCCGATCGTGCCGACCGGGAATTGGATAAGCACCTCGCGATCGGCCGCCGAGTAGTCGTGGGCCAGGAGGACTTTTTCTTGGGAGAAAACCTCCAATCGGAGGCGCACAAAATAACGTTTGGTGCTGTTCACCCGACCCGCGACGATCTGCGTCTCGAACAAGATATTCCCGGTATCGAGATCACTGAGCCGCACCCGCCAGGGATGCTCGGCCTCGGGAAGGAAGACTCGACAGCCATCATTGAAATCAAAGCGAACGCCCTCCGGGGCCGACTGCGTCGGCGTTTCGGCCGCAGGCGGATACGCGCGCTTTGGCGCCGAGCCTGAATTGGAGGTCGCCGATGCCGCCGGATTGGTTGGAGGAGTTTCAGGAGGTGGCGCAGGGCGCACAACTGCAACGCTCATCCACCGCCCCCCACCTCGCTACTGCGGACTTCAACGACTGATTAATAAGGTCATGTCCGAGCCGCATCAACCAGGTTTGCGCGCGGGTTCCCGTCGAGCGGAACCTACCACCAGTGGTCAGCATACAACACCATCCCTGAAATCGACGCAGTTGCACGGACGGGGGCGCACAATCCGCACCGAAATGTCGCAAACCGGTGCTTCGATACGCCAAACAATTTGGGGGGCGATCTCGTTGGCATGGTCAGGTTCCCGGAGGTCGGCCTGGCCGGAGCGAGGCCGCCGATCCCGCATCAGTTTCTATCCATCGACCGGGGGTCGCCAGTTCTGCCGATTCACGATGGGAATGGAACTCAGCCCTTCGCCCGAAGAGGGCGATGGCTTTTGTCGTTAACCGAGTAAGATCAACAGGAGAGGCCCGATGCCCATCATTTTTGGCGCTGGAGAGTCGGTTCAACCTGGCGAGGTGGTCAGCGGGGCCGTCGTCGGCCCCAATGAAACGATTGATCTCCTGCATGTCGCTTCAGGCGGCACGATCATCTCGACCGAGCTTTTGAGCGGAGGGTTCGTCGACGTCGCTCCCGGCGGCATTGCCATCAACACGATCTTTTCCGGCGACAGTTTTTCCCGCGGGCTGGAGAACGTCTTTGGCGTGGACAGCGGTGCGCAGATCTTCGGGGGGCTGCAAGAAGTCGACTCGGGCGGAGAGGCTATCGGCGCGACGATCAGCGCCTTTGGCGGGCAAACCGTCTCCTCCGGGGGGCTCGCCGTCGGCACGACGGTCAGCAGCGGCGGCGAGCTTGTCTTGTCGGGCGGCACGGCGAGCGGCGCGACGTTAAGCCAGGGTGGCATTGAAATCGTCTCCGCGGGCGGCGTGGACGGCGGCACGATCATCGGCGCCGGCGGCGTCGAAACAGTCGACTCGGGCGGGTCAACCAACGGTGCGACGGTCCTCAGCGGCGGAACGCTGCGGCTGGATGGGGGAGCCACTGCAATCGGATACACGGTCGCCAGCGGCGGCACCCTGGTCATCGGGAGCGATCCATTCGTGGCTTTGGGCTTCACGCTTAGCGATTACACCGTCGGCCCCGGTGTGCTGCTGGACGTCGAAAGATATGCAACCGCCATTGGCACGACGGTCAACAGCGGCGGTGAAATCACCGTCAACAGCGGAACGGCGAGCGACACGACGATCAACGGCGGTGGCGAGGTCATGGTCGCCTCCGCGGGAACGGTGAGCAGCAGCACGATCGGCAGCGGCGGCACGCTTGTCCTGTCCGACGGCACGGCGAGCGACACGGCGATCGGCAGCGGCGGCACATTTGTCTTGTCCGGCGGCACCGCGAGCGACACCACGATCAGCAGCGGCGGCGCGCAAGTCATAAGCCACGGCTTGGCGAGCGGCACCACGGTCCTCGGCGGCGGCGAGCAGATCGTCGGCGGCTTTGGCGCCTTCGACCTGCTCGGCTCTGCGGGGCTGGCGGTCAGCACCACGGTCCTCAGCGGCGGCCTTGAGGTCGTGGACGGGGTAGCGAGCGGCACGACTGTGCTTGGCGGCGGGAAGATGCTCGTCTCCTCGGGCGGGGTGACGGACAACGCCACCGTCGACAGCGGCGGGACGCTGGTCGTTCTCTCCGGCGGGATCGACGGCGGCGACCCGGCCCTCAACGAGGGCGCCTCGATCGTCACGGTCGCCAATCCTACGACCATCAGCAGCGGCGGAACGGAAATCCTTATGGGCACATCGACCAGCGCCACGCTCAAGGGCGGCGCCACCATGGTCGTGTCAAGCGGCGGGGTGGCGAACTTCACCACGGTCGACAGCGGCGCCGTTCTGGTGGTGTCGAGCGGCGGGCAGGCGGGAAGCGACTATTTCAACTCCTTTCTTTACGGCGGCGCGCAGGTCAGTAGCGGCGGCGAGCTAGTCGTCAGCAGTGGTGCAACCGATCTCGGCGCCCAAATCGCAGGCGTCGAAATCGTGGCCAGCGGCGGAACGGCGATCCAGGACACAGTCGGCGCTGGCGGTCACGAGGTCGTCCAGTCGGGCGGTACGGCTCATTCCACGGTGATCTCCGGAGGAACGCTGGAGGTCGCGAGTGGCGGTATTTTGGATGGGGTTCGCTTCGAAGGCGGCACCCTGGTACTCGACGCGTCGGCAGGCCAGCACGGACTGCTGGTCGCCGGCTTTGGTCAAGGCGGCGCGATGGACGCGATCGACTTGAAAGATATCGCCTTCGGGACGACCAAGCAAAATCAGACTCACCTCAGTTTCACCGAGGCGGCCAACGGCACGAGCGGTACGCTTACGGTCACCGACGGTTTCCACACCGCCAACCTGTTGTTGGCCCAGTATGGCGCCACACTGACCTCCAACAACTTCGTCCTTGGGAGCGACGGACACGGCGGCACCATCGTCGACTTCACGTCGGCAACGTCCGTTACCGGGGGCCACGGCCACGGCAATGCGATCGCATCGCCGGTGAAATCCTGACCGGCAGCGCCGGACAGGAGGCCGAAAAGCCTAGCCACAGGCGCTATTCGGGCGAGCGCGCGTGATCTATAGCGTTTTCGAGCGAAGTGGATACCGGTTCGCGTGAAGAAAACGCGTCAAAACAAAGATTAGAGCCTCGGTTCTGATTCCAATCAGAACCGAAAAGGCTCTATGAGCTGCATCGCCACGGAATCTATTGGTAAGCACGGCTGTCGCATTGCCCGCGATCGGCCGGTCACGCTGGTAGCGCCATCCGGGTCGATCCTCACGCCGAATTGAGCGCGGCATTTGTGAAGCAGTTCACAGCGGAATCTGGCGATCGCCCTTAAGAATCTGGCGTCGAGGGAGGGATTTTCGTGGCATCACCCGTGAACAAGCGTACCGCCGGCGCCCGAGGCTTCTGGGCCTCGATTGCGCGAATCTTTGTGGTCGAAGTGCTGGTGCTGGTCGCGCTCTCAGGCGCGATCGTCGGCTACCTGAACTGGTCGTCGGAAGTTGCTTTTGCCGAATTTCTTGCTGCGAGCCAACAGACTGCAGCGTCAAGTCCGGTGATCCATGCCATCACGGAGCGGAGACCCTGCGAACGCGGCGCGATGGCGCGCCTGCACGGCTCGGCGTGATCTCCGCGCAAACGCGTTTCGCGTTTGTTAGCTAACGGGAAACCGATTTCCACTTTCGCTAACGCACCGCGCAAATTTCAGCAGACCTACTGCGAAACCGTCTGAACCACACGGCCTATCGGCCGCGTGCTCGCGACCGGTACCTTGATTTCCTTGATCAGCGCCTCGTCATATTCGCCCAGGGTCTGGACCGTCGCCCTCGCCTTCATCTGTACGACCTTGTAGCCGCCGGCTTTGAGGCGGCGCAGCAAGGTCGGCATCGCTTCGGCCGTATGTTTCTGAAAATCGTGCATCAGGATGATGCCCTTGCCCTGCTTGTCGAGCTTGGTCATGACGGTAGCCACGATCTGTTCGGCGCTCTTAGCCCTGAAGTCGAAGGAATCGAGGTCGCACGAAAAGATCGCAATGTTGCGCGAGCCGAGATAGGCCATCGCCGCCGGTGCGTGCTGCAATTCCGGGAAGCGAAAGAACGGCGCCGGTGCTGCGCCAAGCGCCAGCCTGACCGCGCTGTAGCCTTTCTCGATCTCGTCCTTGGCGAGTTGTTCGGTCATCTTTTTCGAATTGAGGTTGGCGTGCGACCAGGTATGGGCGCCGATGGTGTGACCGGCGGCGGCCACCTGTCTGAGAATTTCCGGATGAAAGGTCGCGTGCTTGCCGATCGGGAAGAACACCGCCTTGGTGCATTCGTCGGCGAGCGCCTTGAGCACGGCAGGCGTGTTACTGGGCCACGGCCCGTCGTCGAATGTCAGCACGACTTCCTTGTCGGTCAGGAAATCGAGCTGCTTGAAATGTTCAAAGCCAAAGCCTGGTCCGCCCGTGGTGTCGATTTCCACGACGCGCGCCACGCCGAGGGCGTCGGGATTGGCGCATGCGGACTTCATCGGCGCCAGGGGAGCGGCGGCCAGCTTTTCCGCAATACTGCCGGTGGTCTCGATGTCGTCGCGCGCAATGGATTTGGCCGGATTTGCGGCCGGAGGCGGTGGAAGCGGTTTGGTAGTCGCCGCAGCGACGGTCTGCGGGGCGCTGATATTAGCGCGCGGAGCGGCTGTCCAGAACCAGACGGCGGTGATCACAACAGAGGCCACAAAACTGGCCAGCATCAGACCCAACGCGTTACGCATGGTTACTCTTTCTAAAATACCGTGGCTGAAAAAATCGTCAGGTCATTTATGAGTAATAGTCGTTAACGACCTGCCAACGCGCCGCCTGTTTCGTGGATCGTGATGCGAATAAGTGGAATCGCATCATGGTCCATCTCCTCGTTTGAGCAGGATCTCCGCGCAAACGCGTTTTCGCGTTTGTTAGCCAAGGGGAAACCGGTCTCCACTTTGCGCTAACGCGGCCTTCGGGCCCGGATCATGCTCCAACGCCGGCTTGCGCGGCATCGCGCATTGACAAACGTTGCCGCCGCGGATTTTGATCCACACGAAAGCACAATAAAAGGCGCCGCCAGATGTCCAGGATTCTCTTTGTTTTGCCGCTTGTTCTGGCCGCTTCGCCGGCCCTGGCACAGCAGGGCCATGGCGCCTGCGCGCGCGACGTCTCGCGCCTTTGCCGGGCGGTGATCAACGAGGGCGACACGGCGGTTCTTACTTGCCTCAAGCAGCATCGGGGGCGGCTCAGCCGCGCCTGCGAGCGGGTTTTGACCGAAAATGGTCTGTAACGATTGTTCGGTCATTCCGGGATGCGCCGTTTGGCGCAGACCCGGAATCCAGAGGTTGCGGGGCGAGAGGTTCCGGGTTCGCTCGTTTCGCTCGCGCCCCAGAACGACAGTCGACAAATTCAGGTGCTGCCGCCGGCTGCGGCCGAGGCAATCGGCAACACCTCGCTGGCTGCGCGGTCGGGGGTATCTTCCTTCCAGCGCACCGATCCGAATGGCCGCTCCAGCATGCGGCGAATCCGCACCGGATCGGGTCCAAGGTGAAAATCCATCGCGCGTTGATGCAGCGCGCGTTCGGATTGCGTCGAGCGGTTGCGCTGGCGCAGATAATCGAGCCAGGTCGGGCAATGATAGCGTTCCGTCCAAAGACCGGGATCGGCGATGTCGCGCGCGATCGACCAGCCATAGGCGCCGTTGCGCTGGCGGCTAAGCTGCACCTCCTGCATGACGTTATGGAAGGCGCGGGCATTTTCCTGCGCCACGCGATACTCGATCTCGACCACCAGCGGTCCGCTGCGCGCGGTCAGCGACAATTGCACTTCAGGGTCGGCGAGCACCGCGGCATCCTCGTTACGCGCGCCGACGCGCGGCATCTGCAGCCAGAGCCCGAGTAGCGGCGAGGCCAGCATCAGGGCGCCGGAAACCAGTAGTGCGATTTCGACGCCGACCGCGTCGGTGAGACGTCCCCAGCCCCAGCTTCCGATCGCGATGCCGCCGGCGATCGAAGCCTGAAACGCCGCCAGCGAGCGGCCCGCCACCCAACGCGGCGCCGAGAGCTGCACGCCGATATTGAACAAGGCAACCGCGAGCATCCACACCGCACCGGCAATCACCAGGGCGGCTGCGGTCAACACCGGCTCGTGGCTGAGGCCGACCGCGGCAATGGCGCCGCCCATCGATATCGCGCAGGCGCGGATCGCGGCTTCACCGCTTAGGCGTTTGCGCACCTCACCGATATTGAGCGCACCGACCACCGCGCCCATGCCGAAGGCGCCGAGCATGATGCCATAGGTCTGTGCGCCGCCGTGCAGGAGATCGCGGGCGACCAGTGGCATCAGCGCCGACACCGAACCGCCGATAATGCCGGTCACGAGCGTGCGCGCCAGAACGATCTTGATCGACGGCGAATTCGCAATGTAGCGCACGCCCGATACGATGGCGCGGTTGAGGCGCTCGCGGGGCAGCCGCGATGGCTCGCTGGTGCGGCGCCACAGGAAGAGAACGACCAAAAGCGGGATGTAGAGGATGGCGTTGGCGGCAAAGGCTGCGACCGCGCCCGCCGTTGCGACGATGATGCCGCCGATCGCCGGGCCGAAACTGCGCGCGATATTGTAGCTGATGCCGTTGAGCGCGACCGCCGAGGGCAGCGTTTCGGCCGGCACCTGCTCGGTCACCGACGCCTGCCATGCGGGACCGAACAGCGCCATCCCGCTGCCGACGATGAAGCAAAAGACAAGCAGAATTTGCGGTGTGACGAGGCCGAGCCATGCCAGCACCGTGAGCGCGGTCGCACCCGACAGCGCGATCGAGAGCGAAACCAGCGCCACGATCCGGCGGTCATACATGTCGGCGATCGCGCCGGCCGGCATCGAGATCAGCATCACCGGCAGCATCAACGCGGTTTGCACCAGCGCGACCTTGTCGGCAGACGACGCCATCTGGGTCATCGCCCAGGCCGCGCCGACCGCCTGGATCAAAAGGCCGAGATTGGAAAGCAGGCTCGCCAGCCATATCCGCCGGAAAATGGAATGCCGCAGCGGGGCTGCGACGCCTTCAGCGGCAAACATCGAGCGTTTTGATGGTGCAGTCATGTCCAGTTCCGTGGTGCCGGGGGAAGGTCTCTAGCGTCCCCCTGCAGTGATGCCCCTTCGAGCCCTCGGCTGTCCAGTGGGCCGATCGCAACCCCAAACTTCACTGGAATCCGGTACTTGCCACTATTCCTTTTGATTCCAGCATTCGTGAGAGATGTCCGCTGCGACAGGGCACGAATGCTGGGATCGGACCGTTGGCGGCCAAAATACCGAACCAAAATACCGAAAATTGTATGGGCCTCATATTGAGCGTGACCCGCGCCGATCGCGGACAGCGAGCGCCGGTAAGGTGGTGGTTGCCGGCCTTCATGGCGGCTGGATTTTTGAGGTGATATGATTAGATATCGTCCGCTCCGTCGTGGCTTTTGCGAGGACGCATTTGAGCATCGCCGAATCCTGGAACATTCCACCCAAGCATCGGCCGCTGGTGCCTCCGAGCCCTCCGCGCGCGCCCGAATCGATGACGGCACTCGGCCGGTTGGCGGCACTGCGAGACAACGCCATCGCAACCTGGGGCCAGCGCGCCTACGAAGAAGACATCATCCGGGGCCGCTTCCTCCTGCGCTCGAGTTTCATTCTCAACACGCCGGACGCGATCCGCCATGTGCTGGTCGACAATTACGAGAACTACACCCGCACCGCCGCTGGGTTCAGGGTGCTTCGTCCCATGGTCGGCGAAGGCCTGCTGACCGCCGAGGGCCGTGCCTGGAAACATCAGCGGCGGACCTTGTCGCCGGCATTTACGCCGCGCGCGGTGTCGCTGCTCGTTCCGCACATGGTCGCGGTGACGGACGAAACGATCGCAAAGCTGCAGGCGGCGGCTGGCGCGCCGGTCGATCTGCGCGAAACCATGCAGCGCATGACGCTCGAGATCGCCGGCCGCACCATGTTCTCGTTCGGCATGGAACGGCATGGAGCGACACTGCGCAATTTCCTGATGGAATATGGTGACTGGCTGGCACGGCCGCATTTTCTCGACCTGATCTTGCCGCTGAGCTGGCCGAGCCCTCAGGATTTTTCCCGCGCGCGATTTCGCAAGCGATGGACGCAATTCGTCGCCATGCTGATGGCGGAGCGCCGCGCGGCGGGAAAGAAGCAGGGTGCGCCCGCGCGCGACCTGTTCGACCTGATGGATGCCGCGCGCGATCCCGAGACCGGGCAGGCCTTCAGCGACGTGCAGCTCGCTGATCAGGTCGCGACCATGATTCTGGCCGGCCATGAGACCACCGCAACCGCGCTGTTCTGGTCGCTGTACCTGCTCGCGCTCGATCCCTCGACGCAGGAAAAATTGGCGGCTGAGGCGCGTCAGGTCGCCGCCAACGGCGACCTCGATGTCGAGCAGCCGAAATTCGCCCGCGCGGTTGTCGACGAAACCATGCGGCTCTATCCGCCGGCTTTTCTGATCTCACGCGCGGCTTTGGCATCCGATACCGTGGCCGGCATGCCAATCCGGAAGAACGACGTGATCCTGATCGCGCCCTGGCTATTGCACCGCCATGAAAAGCTCTGGCGCGATCCCAACGCATTCATCCCCGAGCGCTTCATGCCGCCGGCGCCGCCGCCGGACCGCTTTGCCTATTTGCCGTTCGGGGTCGGCCCGAGAATCTGCATCGGTGCGCATTTTGCGCTTGTCGAGGCGACGCTCACGCTAGCCAGGATCATCGGCGCGTTCCGCGTCACGCTGGCGGACAACGAGCCGGTGATGCCGGTCGGCGTCGTGACCACGCAGCCGGACCACTCGCCGATGTTCCGTATCGCTGCGCGTTGAAGGGGGGATTGTCGGAGCCATAGGCAATCCCCAACTAAAGCGCGATGGTTCAAGTCGAATGATCGCGGTGGATTGGACTATTATTTGAGCACGAACTCCGCGTGAAACGCGGTTTTGCATTTGTCCGGAAAGCGGGTTTCCACCGTTCCGGATCAGGCCGTAGGCTGAAGTCATGAGCGACATAGAGGCCCAATTTTCAGTTTTGAAGCAGACCGCCGATCCGACCGTAACGGACGCGATCGCCGAGCTCATTGGCAAAGGCGAAGACCATGAGCTCAATCGCATCAACACCCTGGATTTCTCCAGCCGTCGCGGTCTCGACGAAGAGCGCGTGATTTCAGCCTTCCTGCATGCCTCGCGGCTCGGCCTGTTCGACCTCACCTGGAACGTGCTCTGCCCCGGCTGCAGCGGCGTGCTCGATGCGCACGACACACTGAAGTCGCTGCGCCATGAGGACTATCACTGCGGCTTGTGCGCCTGCGGCTACGAGCCTTCCGTCGACGAGCAGGTCGAGGTCGCCTTCACCGTCAGCCCCAAGGTCAGGAAGATCGCCGCGCACGATCCCAACACGCTGCCTCTGTGGGAATATTACAAGCAGGTTTTCTGGAGTTCGGGCATCGATCTTAACCGGGATACCTTCAGCTCCCTTGCCGAGGCCGTGACGCTCGATGCGCTGGAACTGCCCGCCGGGGAAAAGGCGGTGCTGTCGCTGCAGCTTCCAGCGCAATTCATCATCGCGTTTGAGCCGGTGACTCACTCGGCGCATTTTATTGACGTGCAGGGCGAGCCGACCAAGGAGCGGCAGCAGCTTGCGCTGGTCTACAACAAGGCACACCCGCCGACCGGCTCGATCACCTTGCGGCCGGGCCCGTTGCGGCTTTCGCTCGACAACCAGGCCGGGGTGCGCACGCTGCCCAGCGTGTTCATCGCAGGCGACGCGCTTCATGAAATGCTCGGCAAGCGCCGGCGGTTCCTGACCGCCAAGCGGATGCTGTCCAACCAGACCTTCCGCGACGTGTTCAAGGCCGACAATCTCAATATCGACCAGCGTCTCAAGATCACGTCCCTGACCTTTCTGTTCACCGATCTGAAGGGATCGACTGCGTTGTACGAGCGCGTCGGGGATCTCGCCGCATTCGATCTGGTGCGTGCGCATTTTCAGGCGCTGTTGGGAATCATCTCCTCCGAGAAGGGCGCGGTGGTAAAGACCATTGGCGACGCCGTGATGGCGACGTTTGTGCGGCCCGAGCATGCGATCGTCGCGGGCTTGCGGATGCGCGCCGCAATGGACGAGCTCAATGTCAAGCGTGGCAGGGACGATCTGGTGGTCAAGATGGGCATTCACGAGGGTCCGTGCCTTGCCGTCATGCTCAACGAGCGACAGGATTATTTTGGCCAGACGGTCAATATCGCGGCCCGCGTTCAGGGTCTTTCCACATCGCAGGCGATCCACGTTACCGGACCGGTGATCGATGCGCCGGCGGTAGCCGCCATCCTGGAAAAGGAGGCGATCACGCCGATCCAGAAACAGGCGGCCCTTCGGGGCATCGCCGACACGGTCCTGGTGTACGAAATTCCCTGAAAATCATCGTGAGAAGCGATTCAAGCCATGCCTTGCGCAGGAGGCTTGCTCGCAATACCGCTCAAATTGCCGAAACGTAATCTCGTACGCGGGCGTTTGCGCATTGTGTGGCTTGCGCTTTTGACTCATATGTATATTGGCAAGCGGCGTCAGCCGCGGACCGACAAACCTCAAATGATACGAAACATCATGCTCGACGGATTACGCCAATTCATCGCCGACGTCATTTCTCCCAAGGAGAACGAGCATCGCTCATTTGGCGATCACGGATATCGTTTGGCCGCCACCGCGCTCCTGGTTCACGTGATGTCGCTCGACGGCCAGCCGTCGGAAGCCGAAAAGCGCAAACTACACAGTCTGATCGAAAGCCGCTTCGGCCTTGATCCGGGCACCGCGAACCAACTGATTGCGTCTGCAACGCAAGTCGAGGGCGAAGCGGTCGACCTTTATCACTTCACCAGCGTCATCATGCGTTCGGTGGACGAGGCAGGCCGGCTGCGCATTGTCGAGATGATGTGGGAGTTGGTCTACGCCGACGGTCAGGTGAGCGAGTTTGAGGATAACGTCATATGGCGCGCCGCTGATTTGCTGGGCGTGTCCTCCCGCGACCGGATCGACCTCAAGCACCGTGTTGCCGCAAGTGGCCCGATTCCGAAGTTCGTATCGTCGTGATGCGATTTCGTTTTGCGAAGTTCAGATTGCGCCATACCAGACCTGACTGCGCCGGTTTCGGACCATCGAGCGGGCTTCGGATTATTCAAGAAAAGAACGACGCAGGACGCCGCAGCCGATGGCGGCATCGGAAATGACAAAACTTTAATGTGCCTGCGGACGCCGAAACGGTCACGCTCCAGTAGCTGGTATTCGATTCTGGATGGGCGCGAGGCTGCCCAGGCGCTTGCGGGCCGCTTGCATCCCGCCTAAGGCGTAGGCTCGCGTCCGGGGAGGCGGTTATCGTTGTGTTCAAGAGCATTGATCGTGACTGAACGGGTGACGCTGATTACCGGTGCGTCGGCGGGAATAGGGGCCGAACTGGCGCGTGTTTTCGGATCCAACGGTCATCGCCTGGCTCTCGTGGCGCGGCGGGCGGATCGTCTGGCGGCATTGGCTAAAGAAATTACTCGCGACGGAGGTAAAAACCCGATCGTGATTCCCTGCGACCTTGAACAACCGGATGCTGGTGACCGGATCGCCGCTGCGCTCGCTAGCGAAGGCGTAGACGTTCAATATGTCGTCAATAATGCCGGCTTCGGCTTGTCCGGCCGCGCCACCGAATTGGACCGCGCACAGCAGCTTGGCATCGTCGCGGTCAACGTGCGCGCGGTGACCGATTTGTCGCTGCGGTTCTCCGAGCAGTTGATCCGCCATCGCGGCGGCATTCTCAATGTGGCATCGATTGCGGGCTTCCTGCCGGGGCCCGGAATGGCGGTGTACTACGCCTCGAAGGCCTATGTCTTGTCACTGACCGAAGCATTGCGCGCCGAGCTCGGTCCGCACGGCGTGCGGGTGACGGTCGTTTGTCCGGGCCCGGTGCCGACCGAATTCCAGGAACGGGCGGGGTTCAAGCCTGGATTTGATTCGGCGGTGCTCAACGTTCCGGCTGCCGATGTTGCCCGCGCTGCTTACCGCGGCTTGATGGACAACAAGCGGGCAGTGCTGCCCGGATTCGGTATCAAGGTGGTGCCGCTGATGTTGCGGCTGTTTCCCCGCGGGTTCGTTCTGGCGGCCGTCTCCGGCTTTCAGCTGCGGAAGCGCTGATGCGAGCTGATTTTGGGGCCATTTTGGCCCGCAGCTTGCTTGTCCAAGGATCGTGTCCAGAGCTCCGATTCCGAAGTTCGCAAGCTATCGCGGCGACCTCGCCGCGATACCGATAGGAACTTCAAATTCGCCGCACCAGGACCTCACTCACCCAAAATTAACGATCACCTCGCTACGATCGTCTCCTTGGGCCTGCGAAAAGACACCCTTGATGTCGTTCCACGCCAATAACATCGCCACCGGACCAGTGTGGCGCATACCAGCCGGCGTCAAACCAGCCGCCGATCGCCCCCCGGTTGCGGCATCCCTCCTGCCCCTGCTGATGGTCCTGCATCAGGAAACGTCGACTCCGGGCCGGGTCGGCAACGCGCTGCGCGAGCTCGGACACAAGCTCGATATAAGGCGGCCGCGCTTTGGCGATACGCTTCCCGAAACCCTGGAGGGCCATGCGGGCGCCGTGATTTTCGGCGGGCCGATGAGCGCGAACGACGGCGATGAGTTCGTTCGCCGCGAGATCGACTGGATCGCCGTCCCGCTGGCCGAGCAGCGTCCATTCTTAGGGATCTGTCTTGGCGCGCAGATGCTGGCAAAGCAGCTTGGCGCCCGTGTCGCGCCGCATTGTCAAGGTCGCACGGAGATCGGCTATTACCCGATCCGTCCCACGTCGGCCGGGCTAAAAATTTGTCCGGATTGGCCCGATCAAGTCTACCACTGGCATCGCGAGGGATTCGAACTGCCTCACGGTACCGAATTGCTGGCGGAGGGCGGCGACTTCCCGGTGCAGGCGTTTCGGTCGGTCAATTGCTTTGGCTTGCAGTTTCACCCCGACGTCACTTACGCGATGATGCATCGCTGGACGACGCGTGGCGCGGAGCGGCTCGAATCCCCCGGCGCCCGCCCGCGGCATCAACACTTCGCCGATCGCGCACTCTATGATGTGGCCGAGCGCGCCTGGTTGAAGCGATTTCTCGATGGTTGGCTGAGTCTCGAGCCGGCGACGATGATGTCGGAGGCCGCGGAGTAGGGCGGCACGACACCTATCCTCGTCATGGCCGGGCTTGGCCCGGCCATCCACGTCTTTGTTTTTCTCGAGAAGAGGAAGCAAGACGTGGATCACCGGGACAAGCCCGGTGATGACACCAAGTTTGTGGCGGCTTGCGCCGATTCCATGCGCGCGTCAGATCGCTTACATGTTGAGTGCAGTCCAGCGGGCGAGGAGACGGCGACATGACAAACGATGAGTTCGCACATTTGCTAAATGAGTTCACGCGCTCGGCGGAATCCGGCGACGGTGCGCGCTTTGCCCTGCATTTCACCGAAGACGCCATCTACCACGACTACATCTACGGCGCCCATCGCGGCCGCGCCGACATCGCGCATATGCTGCAGGATCTCTTTCATCGCGATGCCAAAGACTACCGGTGGGAGATGTTCGATGGCGTATGCGACGGCGACATGGGCTATGCGTGGTCGCTGTCGAGCTTCACTTCGGCAATCCCGCAGTTTGCAGGCCGCCGCGTCGTGATCGACGGCATCAGCCGTTTTGTCCTTAAGGAGGGGCTGATCGCGGAATACCGCGAGTCCGTCAATGGTGGCGTGGCAATGGTTCAACTTGGTGTCGAGCCAGAGCGCATGGCGAAGGTGTTCAAACGCTGGACCGGCTGGCTGAACGAACGGCCGGAAACCCAGGCCTATCTGGCGCGGTCAAAAGGTTCGCGCCGCGATTGAGCGGCAGCAGTTCTGAGGTGAGAAAGGTTTGCAACGGGTTCCGCCGAAGCCCGTCTTCGCCCATCGGGCTACGACGCGGCAGCCTTCGCTTATGATAGGGCTTGCCGAGCCGAAGCTGGCGAAGGCAGCTAAGGCTGGTGGAGCCAGGCGGGATCGAACCGCCGACCTCGTCATTGCGAACGACGCGCTCTCCCAGCTGAGCTATGGCCCCGTCGCGGCCGCCTCGAGTGGGGGGCGACCGACAATCGGCGCCATTTACAGTCCGCGCCAAGGTCAAGTCAAGAACGGCGAAATAGCGGGCCTTTCCGGGCTTTTTGCAAGGAACTTCCCTTGTTTGCGCGAGGTGGAACCGATATCTAGCAGACGGTCCGATCCGCGGCCTGTCCCACCGAGCAAGCCCCACCATGCGTGCCCTTCTCGACATCATTCTCATTGTCCTGGACCTCTATGTCTGGCTACTGATCGCCGCGGCCATCCTGTCCTGGTTGATCGCTTTCAATGTCGTGAACACGCGCAACCAGTTCGTCGCAGCGGTGGCCGAATTCCTTTACCGGATCACCGAACCGCTGTTGGCGCCGATCCGCTCGTTCCTGCCGAATTTCGGCGGACTTGATATCTCGCCGATCATCCTGATCCTGATCATCATGTTCATTCAACGGGTGATCACCTACTACATTTATCCGAGTGTCTTCTGATCGCGTGCCTGAATGGCCGATCCTTAATGCCGATCCTTGGCGTTATTCCGCCCAAGGAATCAGTGTCGCGCTTCGGGTAACCCCGCGTGGCGGCCGCGATGCTGTTGACGGTGTCGAGACCCTTGCCAACGACCGGACCGTGGTGAAAGTGCGGGTCCGCGCCATTGCGGAAGGCGGCGAGGCCAATCGCGCGGTGACGGAGCTTCTCACTAGTACCGCCGATCCGAAGTCCCTGCACCGCAAGCAGCGAGTTCGTTCAAGGGACTTCGGATCGATAGGCGGTACTAGAACTATGAACTTGCAAGCGCCCACGACTTTCCGAAGTTCGCCGAAGGGTTTTGCGGAGGCGGATAGCGAACTTCGGAAAGTCGGCGCTAGCCGCGCTCGGCGTCCCCAAAGCGAGGGTGCGGATTCTGACCGGGACGACGTCGTGCCTCAAGCAGGTCGCCATCGAAGGCGATCCGACGAGACTGGGCGAGGCCTTGCGCGCGGCTGTTTCGGCGAAACAGTGACGAGATCGATATGACAGCCCGGATCATCGATGGAAAACGCATCGCCGCCGAACTTCGCGCCCGTGTCGCCGACGAGGTCGGACGGGTGCGGCGCGACCATAGCCTCACCCCCGGTCTCGCCGTCGTGCTGGTCGGCAGCGATCCCGCCAGCCAGGTTTATGTGCGCAGCAAGCACAAATTGACGCAGGAAGCCGGCATGGCGTCGTTCGAGCATGTGCTGCCGGCGGACGTCGCGCAAGACGAGCTGCTGCCGCTGATCGCGCGGCTCAACCGCGATCCACTCGTACATGGCATTCTGGTGCAATTGCCGTTGCCGAAGTCGCTCAATACCGAAGCGGTGATCAACGCCATCGACCCGGCGAAGGATGTCGATGGCTTGCATCCAAACAATGCCGGGCGCCTGGCGGGCGGATTTGTCGCGCTGTCGCCTTGCACGCCGCTCGGCTGCATCATCCTGACCAAAAGCGTTCACGCCTCGCTTGAGGGCATGAATGCGATCGTGATCGGCCGCTCCAATTTGGTGGGACGGCCGCTCTTGCAGTTGCTGCTCAACGAGAATGCGACGGTGACGATCGCGCATTCGCGCTCGCGCGAATTGGCGAGGCTCTGCGCGCGCGCCGATCTGGTCTACGCCGCCGCCGGCAGGGCGGAAATGGTGCGGGGCGACTGGATCAAGCCGGGCGCCACCGTGATCGACGTCGGCATCAACCGGCTCGTCGATGCCGAAGGCAAAGCCCGTCTGGTCGGCGATGTCGATTCTGCCGAAGTGTCGCAAGTCGCCGGCGCGATCACGCCGGTGCCGGGCGGCGTCGGCCCGATGACGGTGGCCTGTCTTCTGGTCAACACACTGCGCGCCGCTTGCGCCATTCACGGATTGCCGAAGCCGGCGGTGTGATCTCCTCCCTCGCCCCGCAAGCGGGGCGAGGTGAAGGCAAGTCGTCACTTCTTGCCGCGCGCGATGCCGTCCGCGATCAATTGATGCGCTTCTTCCGCGTTGCCCCAGCGCAGCACCTTCACCCATTTCCCGGGTTCGAGATCCTTGTAATGCTCGAAGAAATGCCGGATCTGCTGCAGCGTGATGTCGGGCAGGTCGCTATAGGTCCTCACCTTGTCGTAGCGCTGGGTGAGCTTGGAGGCTGGCACCGCGATGATCTTCTCGTCGCCGCCGGCTTCGTCTTCCATCAACAGCACGCCGACCGGCCGCACGCTCATGACCGCGCCAGGGACGATCGCCCTTGTGTTGGCGATCAGCACGTCGCAAGGGTCGCCATCGTTCGAAAGCGTGTGCGGAATGAAGCCGTAATTGCCGGGGTATCGCATTGCCGTGTACAGAAAACGGTCGACAACGAGCGTGCCAGCTTCCTTGTCGAGCTCGTATTTGATCGGTTCGCCGCCGACCGGCACTTCGATGATGACGTTGACCTCGCGCGGCGGGTCAACCCCGATCGAGATGGCGTCAATGCGCATGGCTCGCTCCGCACAAGGCCTTTGGTTTGATTCCCGGCTGAAGTTCGAGAGGCTTGCGGTGGCTTATCAGCACCACCCCACGTTCGCTTCGCTTAAAAAAACCGAAGCTCAGTTAGTCCAGGCGAAGGCGACCTTATCGAGCGACTTCGGCCCGAATTTTTCCGAGGAACGCGCCACCATGCGGCCGCCGAGCGCGCGGTAAAACTCGGTCGCCGCCTCATTGTCGGAAAGCGCCCAGATCACCATGCTCTTCAACCCGCTCTGCAGCAGGTCACGCCTTGCGGCGGTGAACAGCCGCCGGCCAAAACCGAGACCCTGAAACTCGGGCCGCAGATACAGCTCGTAGATTTCGCCTTCGAAATGCAGGCTGCGCGCGCGGTTGCGGCCGTAATTGGCATAGCCGGCAATCTTGTCGCCGAAAACGAGCACGCTCACGCGGCTGCCCTTGCGAATCGCGCTGTCCCACCATTGCGGACCGCGCCGGTTGATCAGCTTTTCAAGCTCCGCTCCGGGAATGATGCCCTGATATGCCGAACGCCAGGCTTCGTCATGGGTGGAAGCCACCGCAGCCGCGTCTGCAGCTTTGGCCGGTCGAACCTCGATCAGGGTTGTGCTCATGGTCGGATCAAAGCAAGTCGGCGCGTCGGCTTCAAGGTCTATCGTTAATTATCGGTTAACCTGTGGATTTTCTGCATCAGTTTACC
>Ga0307474_10001264_pt1 | contig 18414 bp, 15 predicted proteins | sample atmos_gasesECM1C_2_FD_203312 | JGI IMG/M metagenome (GOLD analysis project Ga0307474, IMG submission 203312) | Hardwood forest soil microbial communities from Morgan-Monroe State Forest, Indiana, United States - atmos_gasesECM1C_05 | ecosystem: Environmental > Terrestrial > Soil > Temperate... | reverse complement strand
CACGCGCTGGATATTTGGATGAAAAAAGCCGAAGGCAAGGCCACGATCGACTATGCCTTTCATTGCATTATTACCGATATTGAGGGCGCGCAACTCGATGAGTTGAAGGCTTTCGTGCGCGAGGGAGTGCCGTCGTTCAAATTGTTCATGGCCTATCCCGGCGTTTTCATGCTGGATGATGCGTCTATCTTCAAGACCATGAACGCAGCGGCGGATTGCGGAGGCATGATCTGCATGCACGCCGAAAATGGCGGGGCGATTGATGTGATCGTGCAGCGCGCTCTGGCGGAAGGAAAGCGCAGCCCGAAATATCATGCGCTGACGCGGCCGACGACGGCCGAAGCCGAGGCGACCAATCGAGCGATCGCGCTGGCAGAAATCGCCGGAACGCCGGTCTATATCGTTCACCTTTCTTGCAACGAAGCCTTGGAGAAGGTACGGGAGGCGCGGGACCGGGGCTTGCGGGTGTACGCGGAAACTTGCCCGCAGTATTTGTACCTGTCGCTCGACGATATGAATGCGCCAGGGTTTGAAGGGGCGAAGTATGTCTTCACTCCTCCCCTTCGCGAAAAATGGCATCAGGAAAAATTGTGGCAGGGACTGGCCCAAGACGACTTGCAGGTGGTTTCCACGGATCACTGCCCGTTTTGTATGAAGGAACAAAAAGAACTGGGAAAAGACGACTTCACTAAGATTCCCAATGGAGGACCTGGTATCGAGCACCGGCTGAGCTTGATCTACAGCGGCGGAGTTCACGGTGGGAAATTTTCGGCGAATCGATTCGTGCAACTGGTATCGACAGCACCGGCGAAATTATTCGGACTGTATCCACGAAAGGGGACGATCGCAGTCGGTAGCGACGCGGACGTGGTGATCTTCGACGCGAACGAGCGGCAGACAATCAGCGTCACGACGCACCATATGCGTGTGGATTATTCGATGTTTGAGGGAACTCAAGTGAAGGGCGTGACCAAGACAGTTTTGTCACGGGGGAATGTAATCATCGACAACGGAAAGTTTCTTGGCCGCGCGGGTGCCGGCCAGTTCTTGAGGCGTGAAAATCCAGCGCGAATCTAAAAATTATTTATGGGATTACTACCGGGATTATTGGCGGCTCACGCCCGAGACCCAGGGTATGCCAATCAGCCCGCCGTGAACCTGGACGTCCACGACATCGCCTGAGGTGAAGCGATCAAAGTCGCCACGATCCACGGGAACGCGTTCCAGACGATGGTCCTCGCGCCAAGAAGAAACGATAAGGCGACGGCTCGGTACCGGACCCATCATCGCGAACTTTCCGATCACACGCGCCGGCTCAACCTGCGGCTTACTGGAATCGAAAGCCCCGTTGCCAAAAAGCACCAGCGCCAGAAGCCAGGGGACCGGGATGAGTCCGTAATAGAGGCGTTTTGGAAGTTCAACTTCCTGATGCTTTAGTACGCGGCGCTCGACAATCATTCCCAAACCAAGAGTGAGAAAGAACAGAATACCGATAAAAATCAGGATCGGATCGAGTTCGAGCGCAGGATAGCGCCCGCTGGCGGCGACGAACGCGATGCCACCGAGCAGGAACACGGCGGTGCGGTTGAGCAGACTCTTGCGAATCGAAAATTCGGCGGCAGCGGTGCTGAGGCCGCAGGATTCGCAGATGTCCGCGTCGCGCTCGGCTCCGCAGTTCAAACAATGGGTCATTGTTCGGTCTGGCTCCCGTGCGACTACACTTCAATGCTAAGCAGAGCGAACACAGCTGTCAATTCCCTGCACCGGAACACCAAATGACGTCCAACGACGGTCCGCAAATAATTAGACACCGAGACTAGGGCTGTGGTTTCGAAGGCGAGAGGTAGTAAGGCGGCTACTTAATTTCGCGCGTGCTGGCGGGCGGACTGCCGACACAGACCATGATTTCATCGCGACCGTTGGCCAGCATCGAGCAATCGATGTCCTGGGCGCTGCGAATGGCGGCCTCGGGGGTCGCGCCCGAGGCGGTGGCGCAGTGCACCATACCTTTGAAATTCACGCACACTTCGTATTTGATACGGGTTTGCTGCATGGAGGAGTACACCAGAATGCCCACGAGCAGCATGGAACCGACCACCGTAATCAAACGCATCTGAAGTCTTCGATCAGCCATTTTGCGTTCGCGCCCGGACTCTTGTTAGCCCGTGTGCCCTTTGCGTTTGGGCAGATGGATGGCCATGCGGGCCGCGGCCTCGGCGGGCTTCATTTGCAGAGCGACGATTTGTGCTTGCGGCGACAGACCGGCAAGGTTGGAATCGATCGCCGCGTCAAAGAATTTACTGCGGCCCAGCGCGCCACCCGATTTGGCGATGATGATGTTGCGATTCTGCATATCCAGTTTCTGAACGACGCTGGCGGCCAATTGCGCGAGTGATTCCGCCGCGCCGGTTAGGATTTCGCAGGAGACGGAGTCGCCTTTGTCGCCAAGTTCCGCCACCAGGGGAAAAACACGAGGGAAAACGTCGTCGGGATTCTTGATGACCCAATCCAGGACGCGCGTCCAGTCATTGCATCCGAGCCAAGTAAGCATTTTTCCGGTGAGCGCGGTCTGGGGCCCGCGGGATTCTTCGGCGCGCACCACGGCGGCCATGGCTCGCCGGCCGATGTCGAAAGCGCTGCCTTCGTCGCTGAACCAAGGACCACGACCACCCGCACGCGCTGTTTTTCCCTTGGCATCGCGACCAAACGCGGCCGAGCCCGTGCCTACTACCAGAATCACACCTTCGGCCTTGGAATCGCCGACAGCGGCGTCGAGGGTGATCGCCAAATCGGTGGTGACCAGAACCGCCGCAGCGGGAAATGCCCGCTCCAGAAACGTGGCGATTCGGCGCGCCACCGTATCGCGGCCAGCGCCGCCGATGCCTGCGCAAATTCCGCGAATGTCTTCGGCTTTGAGACGCTGCCTTTCGAGCACAAAATCGGCAGCATCGCTGAGCGTGAACCAGGCTTTCGCATAACCAGCCCGTAACGGGTTCGAGGGTCCGGCCGTGGCGCGATGCAAAACGGTTCCCTCGGCATCGACCAGGTAGCAGTCCGTTTTTGTCCCGCCGCCATCGAAACCCAGGAAGTAGGCGGGTTTGGGCGGGTGCTTTTTCTCAGTCATTTTCTCCACCGTGGTTGACAGTCTTCAAAGCGGCCAGTTAGCATCGCACAACTTGCGAGCCAAAGCTGAATGCATCTGAGCGCTGTGCAGATCGGCCCGATTGACTGCGCCATTCTGGTGCTCTACCTCGTCGGCATCACTCTTTTTGGCGCCCGGTTCCGGCGTGGCCAGGAAAATCTTCGCGATTATTTTCTGGGCAGCCGCACCGCGCCGTGGTGGGCGATCATGTGCTCCATCGTGGCTACCGAAACTTCCACGCTTACGATCATCAGCACACCTGGAATCGCTTACGGCGGAAATCTGGAATTCCTGCAATTGGTGCTGGGCTATCTGGTGGCTCGGGTGATTCTGTGCGTCGTTCTGGTGCCCCAGTACTTCCAGGGCGAATTCTATACCGCATATCAGCTATTGGAGAAGCGATTTGGGAGACGGATGAAGTCGGCGGCGGCCGTGGTCTTTTTGGGGACCCGGGCGCTGGCTGAAGGCGTGCGAATTTCGGCGATAGGAAAAGTGGTAAGCGTCGCGTTTGGAACAGGAACGTATGCTTCGATACTGATAATTACGCTCCTCACCATGTTTTACACGTTCGAAGGCGGAATGCGTGCGGTGATTTGGACGGACTTCATTCAATTTTTGCTGTATCTGACTGGATCGATCGCGGCATTCTTTTTTCTTTTGCACAAAATACCAGGAGGCTGGCCCGAAGTGACGCAGGTCGCCGCAGCCGCGGGCGGAAAGTTACAAGTTTTCGATTTCGCGTTTAGTTTAACGAAGAGCTACACCTTCTGGTCGGGACTGCTGGGCGGAACGTTCCTGACGATGGCCAGCCACGGCACCGACCAGACCATGGTGCAACGGTTGCTCTCCGCGAGATCCGAAGGCGACAGCAAAAAGGCGCTCCTCGCCAGTGGCGTTGTAATTTTCTTTCAGTTCACGCTGTTTTTGCTGATTGGCGTGATGCTTTTCGTCTTTGCGCAGCATGTTCCGCTGGGCGCGGCCGGTTCCGATTCGGACAAGATCTACCCAACGTTCATTGTTCACCATCTGCCCGTAGGGCTAACGGGAATAATTCTGGCTTCCATATTCGCGATTGCGATGTCTAATGCCAGCGGGTCGCTGAATTCGTTGGCTTCATCCAGCATCATCGATCTCGGCGCACGACCTGCGGAGCTTTCGGCATCGTCGTTGCAACGTTCGCGGCGAATGACCCTGGCCTGGGGATTGGTGCTCGGGCTACTGGGCCTGGTGAAGTGGGGACCGGTGCTGGTGGCAGGGCTGACGATCGCTTCCATCACCTACGGCGCGCTGCTGGGAGTGTTTCTGCTGGGAACATGGAATAAAAAAGCAAACGAAGCCGGCGCACTGGTTGCGTTTGTTTGCGGTATCGTCGTGATGATTCTGGTTAGATTATTCAGTCCGCTGGCTTGGACGTGGTACGTCCTGGTCGGAACGCTGGTGACCTTCATGGTTGGAACGTTCGCCAGCGTCTTTATTGGTAGTTCGGCAGATCGGGCGCGGGAAACCTAACGTCGCGAGGCAGGTACGCGCAGCCTGCTGTTCCGTTAAGCACGGAAAAAGGAATTTCTGTCACGACTCAAATGAATCCGGCGAAGCGGCTCGACCTGGTGCGGGCGCTCGGCGCGTGGGCGGCGTCGGCCATCGTCATCGGCACCATGGTGGGCACCGGAATATTTCTAAAGCCTAGCGAAATGGCTGCTGTCGGCGGCTCGGTGAGCGTCGTTTATGCGGCGTGGATTGCTGGAGGATTGCTGTCGCTTTTTGGGGCGCTGTCGTTCGCTGAGTTGGGCGCGGCGTTGCCGGAGGCGGGCGGCCAATATGCATATTTGCGAAAAGGCCTCGGCCCGGTGTGGGGATTTCTTTTTGGGTGGATGCATTCGACCGTGGGGGAATCGAGTTCCGCGGCATCCATCGCGGCGGGCTTTGCGCGATTTTCGAGTTTTTTGATTCCTGCGATTGGACTACCACTGTTTACCTGGCATCTGACAGTTCCCTTTTCCAACAAGCCATACGACTTTGTTTTTACTTGGGCCCAACCGCTAGCGGTGATCACGATTGGGATTTTTACTTTCATCAACTATTTAGGCGTACGGCTGGGCGGGCGGGTGCAAGTAGCGCTCACGATTTTGAAGATTGGAGCCGTGCTGGCGATCGTGGCAGCTGGATTCTGGTTCGGACACGGGGAATGGAGCCACTTCCATCCGTTCTGGCCGGAAGTTCGGGGCGCGGCAACGATGACGAGTTTTCTAGCGGCGCTCGCGGCGGCGATGTGGGCCTATGACGGATGGGAAGATTTGAACCGCGTGGGATCGGAGATTCAAAATCCGCAGAGAAATATTCCAGTGGCGCTGATCGGCGGGACGCTGTTGGTGGCGATGTTGTATCTGATTTTCAACGCCGTGTGCTTTTACGCGCTTCCCTTCGCCGGCGTCGCCAGCTCGTCGCACGTCGCTTCCGATGTGGTGGCAACTTTCGCTGGGGCGGGCGCGGCCAAATGGATCACCTTGGCCATGGTGGTATCGGCACTCGGAACGCTGAATTCCTCGCTGCTCAGCGGCGCGCGAGTTCCGTATGCCATGGCGCGCGACGGTTTATTTTTCCGGGTCACCGGCATCGTGCATCAAAAATTTCGCACGCCTTCGGGGGCATTGGTATTTCAAGGGACGTTGGCGGGTTTGATGGCCTTGACCGGAACATTCGAGGAGCTGACGTCGTTGTTTGTGTTTGCGGCGTGGATATTTTACGCGCTCTCGGTAGTGGCCATGTTTCGTCTGCGGAAAATCGCACCCGATCTTCCGCGACCATATCGGACCTGGGGCTATCCCGTGCTGCCCGCGTTTTTTGTGGCCGGCGCAATTGCGCTGACCCTGAATATCTGGATTGAGCGTCCGGTACGCTCGACGATTGGACTGGCGATGATTCTTTCCGGGCTGTTGTTTTATCGCTCATGGGCCGATCGAGCGCCAGCATCGCGGACTGAATAGAGTCTAGCGGGCAGCGCGTGCGGTTTGGCGCGCAGATGAGATGTGCTTATACGCTCCCGGTGGCGGCTGGCACGAAAACAAATCCGGGTGAAAGAGATGAGCAAATAATTCGAGCCCGTCAGCGAGTCTGGGGCCGGGCCGCGCGGAATAGCTGTTGGCGTCGAGGGCGAAAATTCGATTTTCGCGAAAGGCGGGAAGATCTCGCCAGATCTGAGGGACCTCCATCGCTCCAAATTCCGCGGCGTTTTTCGCCGCCGAGTACCCACAGAGCATGACGATAATGACTTGCGCGCGCGAGGCGGTGATTTCGTCCGAAGTAACCGTGAATGAAGGCACTCCCTCCCGGCCGAGAACATCCACGGCACCTGCTTTCGTCACCATTTCCGGAACCCAGTGGCCCGCGACATAGTAGGGATCCAGCCATTCGAGGCAGAGGACGCGCGGGCGGCTCGCTGCGGGGGCGACGGCTGATTCGACGCGAGCGATTCTATGCTTCAGATTGGCAACCAGCGTTTCTGCTTGTCTGGCCGCGCCGGTTGCTTCACCGACGCGCTCGATGTCTCGCCTGACGTCGGCCAGCGAATGCGGCGTGAGCGCCAGCACCTGGGGCAAATGCTGGAATCGAGAAAGTGCGGTGGCAAGATCGTCGGGTGAAGCGGCGCAGACGTGGCAAAGATCCTGAGTGACAATCAGGTCGGGCTTCAGCGACTCCAGCAAATCGGCATCGACTGCGTAGATGCTCTCTCCGCGGTTGACCAATTCCCTTACCTGACGATCGATTTCAGCCTGCGAGGCGTGCGGGTCGACGCGCGGCTTGATCAGCTCGGGGATTCCGCCAACTTCCGGTGGAAAATCACATTCGTGGGTTACACCTACGACGGATTCACCGAGGCCGAGGGCGAAAAGAATTTCAGTGGCCGAGGGAAGCAGCGAGACGATGCGCATGGCGGCTCTTACGATACACGCGCAAACGAGAGCCGGCCACGGCAATCATTCGTAAAGATAATACTTCGCGCTCATGATTTTGAATTTGGCCAGATCAGGCGACCAACTCGAAATAATCTCGACCGGCGGCACATAATTCACGAGCGCATCGACGGTCGCTGCCGATCCCATCAGCATGGTCAGCTTGGTGATATCGAAGCGATCCGGATACAGGCGGTGCAAGGCGTCGGCAGCTTCCAACGCAACGCGAATCGCCACGAACGTGCTGCGGTCGGTGACTTCGATCTTCAAACCGTTGCAGAGTTCGCCTGAAAACGGGCCAGCAGTGGGCGTGAACATGGTGGCGCTGAACCGTGCACCGGGAATATTCCGCGCTTCCATATTTTTCAACAAGGGATCGGCCTGGATCCACGGCGCACCGAAGAGTTCGAAGGGCGTATCCGTACCGCGCCCAACGGAAATACCGCCAGGCTGAAGGGTTTCGATGCCCGGGTAAATAAAATCTTCGCCTACGGTTCGCAAACTGGGCGACGGCGGAATCCACTTCATGCCGGTCTGGTCGTAGGTCTCGCTGCGCCGCCAATTTTTCATGGCGACGACGTGAAGCTCGGCATTGGTTTTATTCTCGGCATTGAACATACGCGCCAACTCACCAAGGGTCATGCCGTAGACAATGGGCATGGAGAAATAGCCGGTGAACGAAATACGCCCCTTGTCGAGCATGGGGCCTTCGATTCTTTCACCACCTAATGGATTCGGCCGGTCGAGTACAAAGAACGGGATTTTGTGTTTGGCCGCAGCTTCCATACAGTAGCCCATCGTTGAGGTATAGGTGTAAAAGCGGACGCCGGCGTCTTGCAAATCGAAAACGAGGGCGTCGATTCCCTTGAGCATCTCGTCGGTCGGCGTGCGGGTATCGCCATAGAGACTGAAAACCGGCAGGCCGGTCGCTGGGTCCGTAGCGTTTTCCACTTTGGCGTCGACTTTTCCCGCTATTCCGTGCTCCGGACTAAAAATCGCGACCAGCTTTACACCGTCGGCATGGGCCAGAACGTCAATCGTACGCCGGCCTTGCGAGTCGACACCGGTTTGGTTGGTGATTACGCCGACGTGTTTGCCCTGCAGCGGGGCAAAGTTCATACCTTCGAGGACGTCGATCCCCGGCTGGGTGGGTGAGGCGGAAGGTGTATTTCCCGGCGCATTCTGCGGTAAAGACCGAACATTTGGAGCAGAACAAAGTAAAATTATCGCGGCGGAAAATAAAATGGAAAGGCGAGGGCCAGGAAACATGCGCGGGCGCGATTCGTTGTACGTCATTCGACCGTGTGCTATATACAGCCGCGGGATGCGGGCGTCAATACGGAAGGCTGCTGACGGATGCGATGCGTAAACTCGGCCTGGCCACACTGGTCCTACTCCTGCTCATGACACCTTACGCGCGATCCCAAAAAATCACTGCAAAGGCCAAGGCTGCTGCGCCGAAAAACGCCTGGGTGGAAGATACACTCAGAAAAATGACGTTGCGCGAGAAGTTAGGGCAGATGCTGATGCCTCATTACTTCGGCGTGTTCACCTCCGCCGATAGCGCCGCGTACAAGGAATTATTGCACGAAGTCGAAGTAAACCACGTCGGCGGGTTTCTCGTTGGCACGCAGCGTGGTCCGCTGGGCATCGAACGCAGCCAGGTTTATCCCACCGCGATCCTGACCAACGCGCTGCAGAAACGCGCGAAAGTTCCGCTGTTAATCGGGGCCGATTTCGAGAGCGGAACGTCGATGCGCATCGACGAAGGGACTTCGTTTCCCTCGGCGATGGCGGTGGGGGCGACGGGCGATCCTACGCTGGCGTACACCGTAGGCAAGGTTACAGCTTTAGAAGCGCGCGCCGCGGGGGTTCGATGGGTTTTTGCGCCGGACGCTGACGTCAACAACAATCCCGACAATCCGATCATCAATATCCGGTCGTTTGGCGAAGATCCGCAGCAGGTGGGGGCGTTCGTTTCCGAAGAAATTCGGGGCATCGAGGAAAATGGCGGGCTGGCCACGGCGAAACATTTCCCGGGGCATGGAGACGTCAGCGTGGATTCGCATCTTTCGCTCGCGAGCGTCCCAGGCGACCGTGAAGAGATGGAAGCCAACGAGCTGGTTCCCTTCCGTGCTGCGATCCAGTCCGGAGCCGGCTCGATCATGCCGGGACACCTGGCGGTTCCGGCGTTCGAGCCCGACGGGACGATTCCGGCAACCGTATCGAAAAACATTCTGACAGGACTACTTCGGGACGAATTGAAATTCAAGGGTCTGGTAGTCACGGACGCGATGGATATGGGCGGAGTAACCAACCTTTTTCTGCCTGGCGAAGCCGCCGTGCGCGCCGTGATGGCTGGCGCGGACGTGCTGCTGATGCCGCCGGTGCCGGACGCGGCGATGAGCGGCCTGGAACGCGCGGTTAAATCCAAACGGATTTCTCAGCAGCGCATCGACGATTCGGTGCGACGGATTTTGCTGGCGAAATACAAATTGGGACTGAATAAGAATCGCTTTACCGATATCGAGCGCCTGGATAAGGCGTTTGGTAAGCCGGAATTCTTGGCCCAGGCCCAAACCGTCGCGGATCGCGGAGTCACGCTGCTGCGAAACACAACGCAGATGGTGCCGCTCAACGCGAGCAAGCCGATGCGCGTGCTGCTGGTATCGCTTTCCGCTGACGCTGATCCTTATCCCGGCGAAACCATAGAACCTGAAATTCGCTGGCGCGTGGATTCGCTGAAAGCGATGCGGGCCGATATGCAGTTCGTCAATGTGGGTAGCCTAAAGTTGCCGGCGCCCGATACGTATGATGTGGCGATCGCTGCGCTCTTCGTGCGGGTTGCGGATCGCAAAGGCAACGTCGCGTTTCCCGAGGATCAACGGGCTTTCGTAAATCAAATGATCGCAGCGGGAAAACCGACGGTGGTGATTGGTTTCGGCAGCCCCTATTTGATCACGACTTTCCCCGATGCTCCGGTATGGCTGGCAGAGTTTTCGACTAATGACGTTTCGCAACGCGCCGCAGTTCGAGCCTTGTTCGGACAGGTGCCGATTCAGGGCAAAATCCCAGTAACGGTTCCGGGCGTGGCAAAACGGGGCGACGGACTGCACTCGGCGGCGTTCCCCATGACGCTGCAGCCGGGATCAGATGCGATGGCCATCCGGCTGCAGCCGGCATTCGATGTGTTAGATCGCGCCGTAGCCAGCGATGCCTTTCCCGGTGGAGTCTTAGCGGTTGGGGCGAACGATGACCTGATCGTGCATCCATTCGGGAAACTAACGCGCGACGCGAAGGCGGCCGCGGTGGACCCGGACACCATCTACGATGTCGCTTCGATGACTAAAGTCATGGTGACTACGACCAGCGCCATGATTCTCGAGCAGCAGAAACGGCTCGATCTGGACGCGCCGGTGTCACGCTATTTGCCGGAATGGTTGGACGCGGCGAATCTGGATCCAAATCCAGGCTGGCGCGCACAGGTCACGGTGCGGATGTTGCTGCTGCACGACGCGGGTTTGCCGGCGCATCGTGATTTCTACAAACAGGCTAAGGGGCACGAAGCCGTGGTGGCGCTGGTTGCCACCGAGCCATTGGTGCGTGAACCTGGCAAAGAAGTGGAATACACCGACCTCGGAATGATTCTGCTGGGCGAAATCATCGAACGAGTAACCGGCGAGGGTCTGGATAAATTCGCGCAGGACCACATCTTTGACCCGCTGGGTATGACAAATTCTTTTTACAATCCCGCGGCAAAATTACGCACGAGGATTGCTCCCACGGAAAACGATACAGACTTTCGCAAGCGCTTGCTGGTGGGCGAAGTGCACGACGAAAACGCCTGGGCCCTTGGAGGAGTCTCGGGTAATGCGGGATTATTCTCCACCGCGGGCGACGTGGCTATATTTGCGCAAATGATGCTCAACGGCGGGATTTACGAGCATCATCGGGTCGTTTCGCGGTCCACCGTGGAGAAATTCACCGCGCGCCAGGTCATAGGGACCTCGGCGCGAACGCTTGGCTGGGATGTACCGACACCGCCAATCTCTTCCTCCGGCAAATATTTCTCAGCAAACAGCTTCGGGCATACGGGATTTACCGGAACATCGCTATGGATCGACCCGGATCGCGATCTTTTCGTGATTTTACTGACGAACCGGGTGAACCCCACGCGCACCAACGAGCAAATCCGGCAGGTCCGGCCGGCCCTGCATGACGCGGTTCTGGAGTCATTGGGCCTGGCGAAACCAGTACCTACGTCTCGATAACTTCCTCGGCACAAAGGCCCCCAGATTCGCGCACACCTTACAAAGCTGCCTGGACCTCCCGGTATAATTGAACGAACACTGAGGGTGCGTTGAAACCGGTCAAAACCGAGCAGCAGAACCCGCGGACGCGCGGGTTGGACACGAAGTCCTCGCTCGAAATCGTGCGGATCCTGAATCGCGAAGACGCGACCGTGGCGGTTGCGGTTCGTCGCGAATTACCAAATATTGCGCGCGCGGTGGATGCAATTGTCGCCAGCTTACGAAATGGCGGCAGGCTTTTTTATGTTGGCGCGGGCACCAGCGGCCGGCTGGCGATTCTGGACGCGTCAGAAATTCCGCCGACCTACGGGACGGCGCCGGATACGGTGCAGGCGTTCATCGCCGGGGGCGACAAGGCCGTACGCGGTGCGGTGGAGGGCGCAGAGGACTCGGTGAAAGACGGCGCCCGGGTTCTGATTCGCGCCGGCGCCAAGAAGAAAGATGTAGTGGTCGGCATCGCCGCCAGCGGAACGACTCCTTACGTTTTGGGAGCGATTGAGTGGGCAAAAAAACGAGGTTGCGTAACCGTGGGAATCACCTCTAACCCGAGTTCCCCATTGGCTCGCGCCGCGAAAATTGCGATTACGCCTGAAACCGGGCCTGAGCCGATTTCGGGTTCGACTCGGATGAAAGCCGGCACCTCGCAGAAGATGGTCCTGAACATGCTTTCTACAGCTTCGATGGTGCGGCTGGGCCGGGTATACGACAATTGGATGATGCGAGTCTCGCTGAGCAATCAGAAGTTACGCCAGCGCGGAGTGCGAATCTTGCAGGAAGTGGCGCAGGTGAGCGCGTCTTCGGCGGAACACGCTTTGCGGCAATCCGGACACGACATGCCGATCGCGTTCGTGATGCTGAAGACCGGCAATTCCGCGGGAGCGGCCAGGGCGCGGCTGAAGGCCACGCAAGGTAACGTGCGACAGGCAATTGCAGTGCGGAAGACAGGCGGCGGAACAGGTTCGAGGAACCGGGGGAAATAACATGGACCGATTCAAGATTCATGGCGGGAAAAAACTAAACGGCACGGTCCAAATCAGCGGCGCGAAAAATGCGGCGCTGCCGGCGATGGCTGCCACCTTGCTGACCAGCGATCCGGTGACATTGCAGAATATTCCGCGGGTACGCGACATCATCACCATGGCCAAATTGCTGGCGCACATGCGCTGCGTGGTGGGCAGCCCTGACTTGCCGCCGAGTGAATTCACGATTCGCGCTGAGAACGTATCGATGCAGGAAGCTCCGTACGAACTGGTCAAGACCATGCGCGCGTCGGTGCTGACGCTCGGCCCGCTGGTAGCGCGATTCGGGCATGCGCGGGTTTCGCTGCCTGGCGGTTGCGCGATTGGAGCGCGGCCGGTCGATTTGCACATTCAGGCGCTGGAGGCGCTGGGAGCCGAGACCAAGGTAGAACACGGCTACGTGGAAGCGCGCGCAAAACGTTTGCGCGGTGCAACATTTCGTTTTCCGAAAATCACCGTGACCGGGACAGAAAATATTTTGACTGCGGCAGTGCTGGCCGAGGGCGAAACGATTCTCGAAAACTCGGCGATGGAGCCGGAAGTTACAGATCTGGCTGAATTGCTGATCAAGATGGGCGCGAAAATCGAAGGGGTTGGCACTTCTACCTTGCGGGTGCAGGGAGTCGACAAGCTGCACGGGGCGACGCACGCCATCATTCCGGACCGCATCGAGACTGGAACATTTTTGGTGGCCGGAGCGATCACCGGCGGCGAACTGCTGCTGACGAATTGCGAGCCGGGACACTTGAAGACGGTGATCGAGAAACTGCGGTCGTGCGGAGTTGAGATCAAGTGCGAGGGCAACGGCAAAGTGCGGGTGCGGGCAGGCAAAAAGCTGGTCGCGGCGGACGTAACGACCGAAGAATATCCGGGCTTCGCGACCGACATGCAGGCGCAATTCATGGCCTTGGCGACGCAAGCGGAAGGGGTTTCCAAAGTTCGCGAAACGATCTTTGAAAATCGGTTTATGCATGCCAGCGAAATGGTGCGCATGGGCGCGAATATCTCGATCGATGCAAATTTGGCGGTGGTCACGGGACCCACGCCGCTGAGCGGCGCGCCGGTTACCGCTTCCGACCTGCGTGCGAGCGCGGGTCTGGTGCTGGCCGCGCTGGTCGCGGACAACACGACCACGATCGATCGGGTGTACCACATTGACCGCGGGTACGAGCGCATCGAGGAAAAGCTTACGCAGGTCGGCGCGCACATCGAACGCGTCAGCGATTCTCGCTAAATAAAAAAGGGGGCGATTGCTCGCCCCCCCATTCCTCTTTTCGGATTCATACTTCGAGTTTGAACTAAGTCGTGGCAGGTGCTGCAGCCTGCTTGTCGCGCAGGACGGCTTTGCGGCTCAGACGGATTTTGTTCCCTTCGATGGCCAGCACCTTCACCAGGATCTGGTCGCCTTCCTTCAGTTCATCACGAACCGCCTTGATGCGCGCCTCGGCAATTTCACTGATGTGCAGCAAACCGTCGGTTCCCGGGAAAATTTCGACGAAAGCACCGAATTCCGCGATGCGTACCACGGTGCCGAGATAGGTCTTACCAATTTCGGCGGTGGCGGTGACGTCGCGAATCATCTTCAACGCTTCTTCGGCGGCCTTACCACTGGAGGCGAAAACGTGAACTTTGCCGTCGTCCATCACGTCGATTTTCACACCGGTGATTTCGATGATCGAGCGGATTTTCTTGCCACCCGGTCCGATCAAATCGCGGATCTTGTCGGTGGGAATGTTCAGCATGAACAAGTGCGGAGCGTAGTCCGAAATCTCCGGGCGTCCTGCGGCGAGCGTCTTGTCCATGATGTCGAGAATCTGCAGGCGCGCCTTGCGGGCCTGGGCCAGAGCTTCGCGCATCATAGCGATGCTGACGCCGCTGACCTTGATGTCCATCTGCAGCGCGGTAATTCCCTCGCGCGTGCCGGCAACCTTGAAATCCATGTCGCCGTAGTGATCTTCGGCACCGGCGATGTCGGTGAGGATGGCGTATTTATCGCCCTCCACGACCAAGCCCATCGCGATCCCGGCGCAAGCGGCCTTGAGCGGCACACCTGCATCCATCAGCGCGAGCGAGCCACCGCAGACGGTGGCCATCGACGAAGAACCGTTGGATTCGAGAATGTCCGAGACGCAGCGAATGGCGTACGGAAAGTCCTCGACCGTAGGAAGCAAGTTCGCCAGCGCGCGTTCGGCCAGCGCGCCGTGACCGATTTCGCGCCGGCCGGGGCCGCGCAGGAATTTCACTTCGCCGACGGAGAACGGCGGGAAGTTGTAGTGCAGCATGAAGTGCTTGTGCTGGTCCTTCTCGAAGAGAAGATCCTGGCGCTGCATGTCTTCCTTAGTGCCCAGGGTGCAAGTGGAGAGAGATTGCGTCTCGCCGCGGGTGAACAGGGCCGAACCGTGGGCGCGAGGCAAAATCTTGGTCTCGCAAGTGATTTCGCGAACTTGATCGAAAGCGCGAGCATCGGGACGGCGCTTGCGGGTCAGCATGTCGTCGCGGAAGATGAATTCACGCAGACGCTCGAAAGCGCGCGCGGCCAGCTTCTTTTTCTCGGCGTCTTCGGGCGGAATCGCGGCGTAAATTTCAGCTTTGATCGCGTCGACGCGGGCATAGCTATCGGTCTTGGAGTATTTCGCGGTGTCGACGGCGTCGCGGAGTTTCTCGCCGTAGGTCTTCTGCATGTCGGCGTACAAGGCTTCGTCAAACGCGGGCGCTTTGGCGGCGACCTTCTCTGGCTTCACCTTGTCGTGGAGCTGCTGGATGGCCGCGACGATCTTGCGGATTTCGCCGTGAGCGAATTCGAGGGCCTGAGCATATTGGTCTTCGGAAACTTCGAGCGAGCCCGATTCGACCATGACGACGGCCTTGTCGGTTCCGGCTACGATCAGGTTCATCTTGCTGATCTTCTGGTCCGCGACGGAAGGATTGACGACCAGCTTGCCATCGAGCAGGCCGATGCGCACGCAGGCAATCGGATTGGTGAACGGGATCTTGGAAATGTACAGAGCGGCGGAGGCGGCGGTGACGCCGACCACGTCCGGATCATTTTCGCTATCTGCGGAGAGCACCTGGGAGACGATTTGAGTTTCGTTGGACCAGCCTTCGGGAAATAGCGGACGCAGCGGGCGGTCGGTGAGGCGGGAGGTCAAGACTTCCTTTTCCGAGGGGCGGCCTTCGCGCTTGAAAAATCCTCCAGGAATCTTACCGGCGGAGTAGGTGAACTCACGATAGTCCACGGTGAGAGGCAGAAAATCCTTTTCGGTAGCTTTGGAGTCCATGCAAGCCGTGGCCAACACGATGGTGTCGCCGTAACGGGCGACCACTGCGCCGTGCGCCTGACGAGCCATCTTGCCCGTCTCGAAGGTCAAGGTGCGTCCGCCCACTTCTAAACTCACTTGTTCAAACATCACTTCACATCCTTTTTGCTCCGGATCACCGGAGACGCTGGTTCAGATACGAGAAAATGCTCTCGAGAAAAATTCGAAAGAGAGAAGATCAAGGGAGGTAAGGGGGAGGAGCGGCAAAATAGCGGAATTATGAGTTCGAGCGACTTGGCACTGCAAAATCCTGTGCTCCCGCAGGTCGCCTAAAAACGCTGGTTTGTGCGGTTGAAAAAAGCAGCCAGAAACTGGTTGCGCAGGAAATCCGTGCTACTTACGCAAACTGAGTCGTTCCACAATCTCGCGGTACCGATCCGGGTCGCGGCGGTTCAGATAGTCCAACAGCCGCCGACGCTTATTGACCATCATGATCAATCCGCGACGGGAGGCGTGGTCCTTGGCGTGGGACTTGAGGTGGCTGGTCAGATAGCTGATGCGCTCGCTCAAGAGAGCAATTTGCACTTCCGGTGAACCTGTATCCTTGGTGTGAACCCGGAACTGCTCGATCAATGCTGATTTGGCTGCGCTCAACTCGACTCCTCCCCTGAAACGTCGTGCCCTACACTATGCTCTTGGTCTCTTCTTCGACGTAAAATGCTAACATACAGTCACAAAGCCGCAAAGGAATTTTCACCGAAGCAAAGCCGCGCAGAATCGAACGACTCGCTGAGAATACGAAGGAAATCCGCAAAATCTGCCTAAGGATTTGGCGTGCCGTCGATCGCCGAAGGGCGGACCTTGAAGAAGCTGACGGCAAATAAGACGGCGAGGACCAAATCCACCATACCCAAGTCGAAGGTCGAAAGCGGGATGCGGTGCTGTTTCAGCAGGACAATGACCGCGCCGGCGTAGGATAGTTTTTCAAGAATCGACGGAATCATCATCGGACGGTAACGCACCGGATTGTGGGCTATCAGCAGAAACAGAACCTGCCAGGCCAAAGCCACGCCCAGAAAACCATAAAAAAACTCGGGATGAGTGATCGGTGGCGGAGTTTCGCGACCGATGGCCTGCTCGAAAAAATAGCCGGGCGTGAGGACCACCAGTCCGTACAAACCGGCAATCAGAAACACGACGCGGGCAAATTTCATGCGCCGCAGGTTATTACGTTTTCTGCGAATTGACCAGCGCCAGAAACTCGTCGCGGGTCTGTTTGTTGTCTCGGAAAGCGCCGAGCATGGCGCTGGTGGTGGTGGTCGAATTTTGTTTTTCAACGCCGCGCATCACCATGCAAAGGTGCCGGGCTTCGAGAATCACGCCGACGCCCTGCGGGTGGAGCTGCTCTTGAATCGCGGTGGCAATCTGGCTGGTCAAGCGCTCCTGAATCTGCAAGCGACGCGCGAACATGTCCACCAGACGCGCCACCTTGCTGAGGCCCACCACTTTTTTATCGGGAAGATAGGCGACGTGACATTTGCCGAAGAACGGCAGCAGATGATGTTCGCAGAGGCTGTACACCTCGATGTCTTTGACCACGACCATTTCGTCGTAAGCGACGTCGAACATCGCGCCGTTTAGCAGCTTGGCCGGGTCTTGCTTGTAGCCGCTGGTCAGAAACCGCAAGGCCTTTTCGAATCGCTCAGGGGTGCGCTTCAAACCATCGCGCTCTGGATTTTCACCTAGGTCGCCCAGGACCTCGCGGATGCGCGCGGCGATGCGGCCCTGTTCCGCAGGCACAATTTCGGGGGCTGCGATTTCGTCTATTTTAGGCATTTTGAGTGTGTCCCTTTTTGTTTACGATTTCTGACCGGCCTGATCCTAAGCCGCTGCATCTGTCGATTCTTCAATCTCGAAACTATTGTTACTGGTTTCCTCGATTCGCACGCGATCCAGATGAGCCAACGAAAAATCCTTCAATCGCTGAAAGATTACGTGGCATAGGTTTTCCGTGGTCGGAACCAACGATTTCCCGGGCGCAAATTCGGGCACCTGTTCGTTCAGGTATTTTTGGTCGAATGCTTCCAGAATGCGCGCTTCGACGTAGGGATCGAGCTGACCCAGGTTCGCGATCATTCCGGTGGCGGGATCGATGGACCCCGACACCGTGACTTCCACAAAGTAGTTGTGCCCGTGCCCGTATGGATTGCTGCATTTTCCGTATATCCGCTGGTTCTCCGACTCACTGAGTTGGGGCGTGTATAGCCGGTGCGACGCCGCAAACCGGTAACGTCGTGTCAGGGAAACTTTCATTCGCGCGCTCCGCCGTGGCGGGAATTGTTCGCCGTGCAATCCACGAACAGATCCGGAGACTCATACAGACGCACGCGATCCAATTTGCCCTTGGTGATTCGCGGTAAAAGCAGGTTCCAGATCACTACGGCAATGTTTTCACACGTGGGAATCTGGCCGGCCAGTTCCGGCACTTCATAATTCAAGTGGCGATGATCCATGCGGTCGATCACTTCCGTCTGCAAAATCTCTTTCAGTTCTTTCAGGTCCAAGACCATGCCTGTCGTCGGATCGGGTTCGCCGGCGATAGTGACTTCGAGCGTGTAGTTGTGCCCGTGACCGTGGGGGTTGTTGCATTTTCCAAACACCCGAACATTCTCTTCGGACGAGAAATTCGGATTGTGATAAAAGTGCGCCGCCGAAAATTCAACCTTTCGAGTAATG
>Ga0307474_10001261_pt1 | contig 18431 bp, 21 predicted proteins | sample atmos_gasesECM1C_2_FD_203312 | JGI IMG/M metagenome (GOLD analysis project Ga0307474, IMG submission 203312) | Hardwood forest soil microbial communities from Morgan-Monroe State Forest, Indiana, United States - atmos_gasesECM1C_05 | ecosystem: Environmental > Terrestrial > Soil > Temperate... | reverse complement strand
TCCTTATTCAAACGACTTGGCCATTTGTAAGAAAAGCAGGCAAATGGACATTCCCATCCAATATAATCAAAAAACGTATTAGTAGATTGTGCTCTAATCATAATAACATTCTTTTTGCTGATTGTTGCGTGTATGCCTATATTCTTAAACTTGATAATAAGTTCATTTACGTCATTTCTTGAAAAACAATTGGTATGTAATCGAAGACAATTACTACCTTTATGTAGGTCTCCGTCACCGCAGTACCAATACAGCAAAGCAGTTTTGGAAATCTCAAAATCTGATGGGACTATTTTCTTTCCTTCTGGATACCAACGGGTAGCATATTTAGAAATAATCGGATAACTGTGGGACATATATCTTGATTCTGGATTTACAACCTTTGATTTCCAATGTTCTTTTGGGCTATAAACTTTAATCGCATATTCGAATGGAAGTGATTTGCTAATAAATTCAACAAACTCCCTTCTGTCTACCCGCTGTCCGATATAAATTGATGACCAGTTTTTGCTCGGTATATAACCGTCGCTAATTAGTATGCCTTCAATTATTTCGTGTTGAACTTGGCTTAGAGCTAGTTCGGATCTAAAATCTCGCAAAATACCTATCTTTGACAATCGTTCTCGTATATGGTTTTTTGTGCGACCAGTTATAGCGGAGATTTCATCTATTTTTTTATTTTTATGTAGATGTAAGTCATATAGCATGTCATCAGTTAGTTTATAATACGGAGGTACTACATTTGCTTCTTTGTAAATATTGCCTATACTGGCAAAAGCTTTTAGAAAGGTACTCCAGCATGCTGTAGTGGTAGATTCGTTTATATCTCTTTTTTTCGGAAGCCGTCCGAGTTGTTGGCGTAGAGATAAAAATTGAGAAATTAAAACCGGCTTATCAAATATTTGTTTCCTGCCCATAATAATATATATAATGAGGAAACAAACAATTTTTCAATCTTACAAGAAATTATTATATTTGGAACGACTTGTTACAGCCGCAACTACCTCCGGGTTTAACTTGTGGATTATTAAAAGTAAAACCACGTTTGTTTAGATCGGAATAAAAATCTACGGTTGTTCCATCCAAATAAAGGTCGCTCTTTTTATCTACAACAACTGTAATGCCATGCTGTTCAGAGATAAAATCTTTGGTTTTATCTACATTTTTTAGTTCATCAAACTTAAGATCGTACTGCATCCCGGCACAACCGCCAGACAAAATCCCAACCCTCAGTACATGCTTATCTAACTCCATCTTTTGCTCTTCGAGTACTTTCTTGACTTCCTTAACTGCTTGTTCTGTTACTTTAATCATTTTTGTTTTTCCCTTTTTTCTTCAATTCTTCTACTTGTGAACGATGTAAGTAACCGAAAGTGCTGTCTTTCATAAGGCCGTGTCGCCCTTTCGTTAATCCGCGTAATCCGTTGGTTTTCTCTATGGCCTTACCGAAAGTTAGATAAGCCGCATCTTCTATATCGTCGTCCAAACCGCCCAAATTAAATGTCCTTCTACTCGAATACCAACTATACTCACCGTTTTCTTTTCGGCGATAAACACACCAATCGGTTTTGGCTGCTAAAGCCGTAGCTTCTGCTGTGACTTTCTCAAGTTTCTTTATGCAAACGTTACAGGTACACAAATGGGCGGAATCGGCGATGTCATGTATATAAATCGCACTACAAGCAAGTTGACTAGGAACTACTTTCTCGGTCGTTGGCCCCATGCTTCCAATTGAGTCCCAATCGCTAATAGATAGATCATGTCCAATTTGAGCTGAGTGTATATACTCTTCTTTAATAGGCAATCCTAAAATCGCTTTAACTATATTTTTAATCATACTCATCGTTTCTATCTTTTAACGAGAAGACCTGCGAACCAGAGTAACATCTGTAACGCTACGCCTACCAACGTCATCCCAATAATATATACAATAGCATAGGTTACTATGATGTTCAATATTGCTACCGTTCTTTGGGATACCGAATTAGGTATATGTATGCGATGTAATTTATCAATTAACCACATGTATTCAATCATAGTTATTTCTTAAGAATACAAAAGAAAAGTAGACCTCCAAACCATAAAGTAAATATAATCCAAAACATCAACTTTCTGGGGTCTTTAACTTTAATCTCTGTGTCGTATAATTTCGCAATCAACCATGTATATTCAATCATGCCAGTGTTTTTCTTATAATGCTAACTGCGTGTTCTACATTATCTCGGTTAAAAGTTAAATGAGGTCTAAACCTTATTGTACGGTCGCCGCACTTTAGAGGCAACATACCATGTTGGACTAATCCGCTAAACATTTTATCTCGTTCTTCGCGGTTAGGTAAATCAAAGGCGAGCATAAGTCCACGTCCTCTTACATTTGTGATATACTTGTCTTGAAACTCAAGTAATTTCTTAAAGAAAAACTCTCCGATATTTGCTGCATTTTGTATGAGATTTTCTTCTTTGATTATTTCGATAAAAAGCGTGGCTCTAATCATATCCATAAGGTTCCCTCCCCAAGTAGAATTGATGCGGCCACTAACATCAAATACACTTGTTCCGGTTTTAATATCATCGGTCGCACAAAATCCACATACTTGTGTCTTTTTACCAAAACAAATCATATCTGGAATTACATTAAAATGCTCGTAGCACCACCATTTGCCAGTAAAGCCCATGCCTGTTTGTATCTCATCAAATATTAGTAGAAACCGATATTCATTAGCTAGCGCCCTAAGTTCTTGGAAAATCTCTTTGGATAAATGGATATCGCCCCCTTCCGCTTGAATGGGTTCAACTATAGCAGCCGCTACGGTATCTCTCTTTGTGGCCCTGGCAACTCTTTCGCGTAAATCATTAACGTTTATGTCCAACGGTAATCTAGTCCATTCGAACTTAGGATATAATCCGGTTTTAATATGTCCAGTGTTAGTTAAAGACATACAATAACCGCTTCTGCCATGAAATGCTTTCTCAAAATGAATGACATCAAATTGAGGACTAAACCAGCTTAAAGCATCTGGCCAGTCCATCCCTGGAACATCCTGACTTAAAAGATGCCCTTTCCAGTTAAAAGCGGCTTTTAACGCATTTTCAACAGCAAGAGTACCACCTTCTATAAAGAAGAAGTTACTAAAATCGGGGGTAATATCGGCAAACGTATCGACAAATTCAGCGTATTCTTGGGTGTACATATCAGAATTAGCAATCTTATTAAAGATAGCTTTGCTAAATCTATCCGCTCGTTTAAGTAACGAAGGATGATTCCAACCTAACGGTTGACTTGCGAATTGAGAATAACAGTCGAGATATTCCTTGCCCGTAACAGAGTCGATGATATAAGCGTCATGGCTCTTATCCATATCGGCAACGATATGGAAGCCATCTGCTAAAATGTGCTTTTTTAATGTGCTTATGACGTGTTCTGGTCGGATACGCATACCTAATTCCTTGGTTTATCGTTCATCTTACTACATACTTGTATGGATTTCAAGGTCTTTTTCGAATCTTCCTTCGCTCAACTCTACCAAAACACGATTGACGCCTGGCCTAATACCACGAAAAGACAACATGCTATTGACCCAGTTGTTATTTCTGATGTTAAAATCATTCCATTTTTAGGAGTAAGAACGTTATTCGTTAAGGGACTTGCTACCAATGAGAACAGAGAATATAACACTATTGCGTTGTTTAAGGAAGTCAATTATAGCAACGATGGAGACGCAACTATCGAAGTTGATGGCAAGGACTACAAGTTTGATAAACCCAACTTATCTACCAGTAATATATTAGTTAGATGTGGGTGTGACGACTTTAATTGGCGTATTTGCCATTACAATTATATAGATAAAAGTCTATACGGAAGAGATCGGAAACCTTATACAAGAGTCGAGGGCTCGACTAGACCGCCTGCCAATCCATATAAACTACCAGCACTTTGTAAACATCTAATTCGTTTTTTTGAGGAATTATTTAATAAAAATTTGGTGTCTCTTGAATAGATATATGGCTATGTGCTGAAACCAGCTTTTTTAATATCTTACAAATTTTCTGAAAAGTTTGTATAATTCTAATCTCGTTAAACTCTCATAGCATTATATAGGGATTTATTAATAAAGGAAAAAATTATGTACAAGATCGCTGCTATTATGATGACCTTTTTGCTATCGACAGCTATGTGTGTGCAGGCTGCTGGTACAGAAGCAAAGCCAAAGAAACCACCCAAGAAAACCGAGGTAATGGAGGTCAAGAAACCAACTGAGACAAAACCAGTAGTTAAGACAGAAATTAAAGGTCGCAAGTTTAGTGTCACTCTGCCGAAAGATCCCGCGAAAATCCCGGCATATCTACAAGATATCAGCGTGACAATTTCAACTGGTGATGGCGAAGGTTCTGGCGTTATTATGACCAAGGTAGATGAACATGGTAATAAGGTTAATTTTGTTTGGACCGCTGGTCATGTTGTAGAATCTCTTCGTTCCGAACGGACTGTTGTTGATCCTAACACAGGTACAGAGAGGCGAATTGTCGAGTTTAAGGATGCCTATATTGTTAAAGACATCCAAGATGGCGGCCGTAGCGTAGGTCAATTAAAGCTTGCTGCCGAAGTCATTCGTTATTCCGATCCAACTAATGGTCATGATCTAGCTCTTTTGCGTTTGCGAAAACCAGATTTCATCAATACTTCGGCTGTGTTTTGCTATGAAGATTTCGTTCCATTGGGAACACCTTTGTACCACGTAGGTTCATTGTTGGGTCAAGTTGGAAGTAATTCCATGACGAGTGGTATTTTGTCACAACATGGTCGATTGATTTCTGGATCTAAAAAGGTATTTGACCAGACAACGGTAGCGGCGTTCCCCGGTTCATCTGGCGGTGGCGTCTTCTTACAGGATGGTCGTTATATAGGTATGGTCGTACGTGGTGCTGGCGAAACTTTTAACTTGATTGTCCCAATTCGTAGAATGCGTGAATGGGCAAGGCAAGCCAAAATAACTTGGGCTTTGAACGGCAACGAAGATATGCCGTCCGATGCTGTAATGGAGGCTATGCCAATTGAAGACGTTGGTAGAACATGGACTAGGGCGTCTGATAAGGCTGCTGCTGCCGCGAGCGATGGAGGTGCCACTGGCGGTTCTCATGGTAGCTATAGTCATAACAGCGATGGAATACACGATTATTTCAAGAGAAGCGGCTGGTCAATTTCTGACATCATCCGTGGAATACTAAATAAATAGTGGCAATCCCGGTCACCTAACGGACCCGGACTAAACACCTCCATAAAAGTAATTTATGGGGGTGTTCTTTTATATCTTATGCTAAATGATCCGCTCATAGATCGTCTAAATCATCCGAACATGGAGTATTATCATCATCTATATAGAGATAGCCCTATGTGGGATGGGAGTTCTTTGGATGGAAAAACCATAATAGTATACATGGAGCAGGGATTAGGTGATTGTATCCAAATGTATCGCTACGTATCTCTTTTGGGAACTTCAGTTATTATTCATACCAGTTCCGAATTAAAGGAACTATTTGAGTATTTTGGGCATAAAGTAATTACTAAGGATATTCAATCTTTACCTGACCATGATTGTCATGTTCTTTCTTTGAGTTTGCCGTTCATTTTTGAGGATGAAATTATTTTCCCATATATCGGCGTAAAAGAATGTAATCTAGAAATAGATGGCGCGTATAGCGATTACATCAAAATCGGTATTGCATGGGAAGGACGTTCGCATAAGTGCCCATTATGGAGATTTAACTGTTTACAAAAAGCCAACACAAAAATATTCATGTTACAAAATGAGATAAAAGACAAAAGATTACTGGAATGCAGTCAAATTGATTTATTGGGCGTTGAACTTCGTAATATGCTAGATACTGCTATCTTGATAAATACTATGGATTTTGTAGTTACAGTAGACACCTGTATTTTACATTTAGCTGGAGCAATGAATAAAAAAACATATGGTATTTTAGATAAAAGTAGCGATCCAAGATGGTATACTGGCAATTTATATCCTAGTGTAAAGTTACTTGAAGTAGATCAGGAGAGACAACCTACTGCTTTGAGGACTGTAGCAATTTATGAGAAACTAATTTAAGTAGATAATGTGATGTGGAGTCTAAGCAAATGCATCTACCTATACCACCGCATATACACTTGATGCTTTCTTTTTTTTGTTTAATCTGATTTTTTTCTGTATCACTTTTACATTGCATAATAAGATATGTATTAGATATATATTACATTATGGAGAATAAAGAAAAAGAAAATACACAAGAAGAAAAGTTTAATTTGCCAACTTGGTTCAATACTGATTCCATCAAGAAAATAGCTCAGATACTTGAATGTGTTGAAATAGATGAAGCAAACGACGAATTAAAGATAGTCATAAAAGTTAAAAAAAATAACTAATTTAATTAGTGAAGATATTGGTAGTTCCCACCATTCGTGAAAATTGTATCAAAGATTTTCTATCTAGTTGGGGAAAAACGTGGGACAAAATTATTATTGTGGAGGACAATTCTCACATCACTTTTGATGTAGATGTAGATTATCATTATTCTTGGGAAGATATAGATAATGATTTGGGTAAGGACGCTTGGATTATATCTCGTAAGGACAGTGCTGTTCGTAGCTATGGTTTTCTGAAAGCTTATGAGATGGGAGCCGATTATTGTTTTACGCTCGACGATGACACAGTTCAAGCAGACAATTTACATTGCGAAAAACATATTGCTAACATGGAACAATTTCCTATTTGGATTAGTTCAGTGCCGGGCATACACGTGAGGGGACTGCCATATAAAAATCGTGGTATATTGAAAAATGTAATGGCTAGTATAGGACTTTGGAAAGGTGTCCCGGACTTAGATGCAATACAGACGTTGGCGAATGGTGTTATTGACAATTTTGAGCCAGTAGTGTTTAATAGTATTGTGCCTCATGGACAATACGTTCCTATGTGTGGCATGAACTTGGCATTTAAGCGTCAAGTAACTCCACTGTTTTACTTTGCTTTAATGGGGCAAAATCAGCTCTACCGAAGGTTTGATGATATTTGGTGTGGTGTGATAACTCAAAAGATATTCGACCACTTAGGTTATCATATGTCTTATGGCGAACCAATAGTTCACCATATACGAGCGAGTAATCCTTTTACAAACCTTGTTAAAGAAGCTCCTGGTATTGAGTTTAATGAGATTTTTTGGGAGTTTGTCGATAGGATAACGCTAAAGGGTGATACTCCTCGGAAGTGTATGATTGAGGTTGCAAAAAGTTTCCAGAAAAGCGATAATGACTATCTCAAAAAGTTTGGCAAAGCGATGGAGATTTGGACCAAACTTTTTTAGTGATTGAAAAGATAGATAGAGTATCGGTGAAACGCTTTATCTCAAACCTATTAAGTCAAAAAGATATACGTAAACTCGTAGTGCATATCGCACTGATTGCGATAGTCGTTGGACATGCTTTAATAATTGTCGGAAATATAACCGCTTTCCTCATTCTACCCCTATTAGCTCCTTGGTATATTGCTTTACCACTTATGTCTTACATAGGGTTACTTACTTTTTCCAAAGTACTTGATTGTCCCATGACGAAATTAGAAAATAGTATGCGAAGAAGAATGGATTTGCCAGAGATTAAAGGATTCATAGGTCATTACGCAATAAAACCACTTAAACGTACTCAGATTCGCAGAAGAAAAGCCAAGGAAAAACAGACGGAGAACTTTGATTCTTACGGGATGTATAAATAATCACGGGATGTACTGCTGAATTAAATACAACAAATACTCCGGCACTTGCTGCTGTATATCTTGGAGCAACTTAATAGTAGATTGTCTGGTGAAATGTATTTTATTTTTCTTTACAGAACATTCGTATCCTACTTCGTTGAAATATCTTTTTAAGATACTGTTTTGCCTACCGAACTTTTTCGTGTTTAATAACAGATGGTCTTTCTCAAATCCTCCTAAATCTAGAATAACCATTACTAAACTGATATCAGTTAGTTCATCTAACCAATCCATAGTGATATGTTTCTTGCCTTTTCTATAACACATTTTGTATATTGCGTCCCATTCTGTATGGGACATTGAATACCATTTGTAGCTACTTTTGTCTTCTATAAACGCATTGTGCCTTGAAAGATTTCGTAGCTCTGCTGCTCTAAATGCGATTATATTTATATCCTTATTTTTACTTTGTCTAGTGTAGAAGTATTTTGACCGCTTGCCAGAAGGACAAATTATATAAGATTTACCTAGCAAGCATCCTAATACGATTTTCCTTTGTCTAATACTCAATTTTACGTCTATTTTGTTATTTAATAAATCAGCTATTTCACTCATATAGTTATATTTAGTATTCTGTATACCGATTTTAGTTCTTTATTGTTTTAGTAAGTGTAGATATTTTACAAAGATAAAAATGTGGCTTTGACCACAAGGAGATTTAATCATGGGTGCTTCATCGGTAACAGGCGTTGGTTTAGGTTCAGCAGAATTAACATGTCGTGGTCCTCGCGAACGTAATTTCGTTGGTGCGGAGAAGATTCTTGGTCCAAGAGTAGTTGCAGTAGGAACAGGAGCAGTAGGTACAGCTAAGATTTTGCAAGCTGTTGCCGATACAACTGCTTCTCACTATATTTGTCTCGCAAATGATACAACTGGCGGAAATGCAGTGCAAACAGCTATCGCAGTTGACGCTACAACTGGCGATATGACCCTAACGTTTACCGGAACGGGTACTGACGCTGTTGTTTACGCTGTATTGAAGACCGGCTTTGCTGGCTAGTAAATTGTTTGTAATGTGACTAAGGAGGTTCTAACTGAACCTCCTTTTTTATTTCTCAAATCTATATATTCTGTAATGATTGACCTAATCACCGCTTTTCTCTTAATGGAGGCAAATGATCTTCTCATAAAGGGCGATGTCGTCCATGCTTTAAGGCGAATTGTAAATATGATGCTAGGTCGCGGGGCTCCAACGGAATATGATGACCTTGGATTTAATAAAATCCATTGGCAAATATTTAATGCCATTGCGGCTTCGCCAGATTTCAATAATCCAGAGGGTATGCCCATAAAACTTGCTAATCAAATAGTTCAAGCATTGGCAATTTATCAAAAGAGACAATTACCAGAACTAGGGGTCAACTATAAAGAACTCGTGGGACATGTAGAAGCTGCGATAGCGGATGTTATGAAATCCTCGCCACAAGCACAGCAAGCCCCTGTCGTCACCCCTGGTCACGAAGGGAAAATCATTGTTTTCCCTGATAGACAACAATATAAAAAAGTTTTTGTTAAACTCCCGGTAGTACCCGATAAGGGTATTATGACGGTTGCCAATCGAGTTGTTGGCAATTATCTAGAAAGTATCGGGGCACCAAAAGTAGCTGATAATTATGGAAAAGTTGACTACGAGAAATGGAAGTATCTAGGTAAAGATAAAGGCGACATTAGAGGTTTATGGGCTCACAAGGAAGTTATAGACGCTGTATTAGATGCCTTGTCCAAAAAATATAAGTATGAAGTCGTCACAAATGATGGACAACCTTACCAACCCGGAATGTTCGGTAACGAAAAAGAAGCAGAAAAGAAAGTAGAACCTGGGTCAGATGTAGAAATCCACGGTATCGCACAAACGCATTATGGAGCTAAAATCAAGGTAACTTTCGGGCGAAGTGTTGCTGACAAAAATATGTATCAAGACCTGAAAGCAGATGGACTTGCTCCGAGAGATATTAGCCTTGCTCCAGAAAATGTTGGAGGAAAAAAAGAATGGTATTACTTCATAACCCCTTCGAGTTACCTCAAAGTGCGGGCATGGCTAACTAGAAAAACTAGGATTAGCAAGGAAGGAATAGAGAAACTAGATAACTTTGTCAAAGAAAATGGTGTTCATGATTTAGATCAAAAGATTGCGGATCAAGCCGCCAAAGCAGAAGCACCAGAAGAAGAAGTAAAATCTAATCTTAATAAGTATGATATACAATTTATCAATGGTCCCGGTAAGACAATGATGGTACGCCTTCCTTATATTAAGGAAGCGGCCGATAGGGAATTATTTAAGGAGTTACTTAAATATGTCTTTACTCCAAAGTGGCAACCTGATGATCCCAGTAATCCAAAGAAAGGACAATATGTTGCAGAAGGAGAATATATGCAATATATTCACTTCGGACGCTTGCTCCAAACTGACCCATATAATTTTGCCCCTACCAGTCGCACAGTTGCTTCGTTAAAAGATGTAGTCAGAGCAAAATATGCCGATGGTACTTTTGATAAAAATGCTCCGGTAGAAGGCTCTTTACCCAATCCGAAGAAACTCCCGGAATCAGAACTTCAGAAAGAGTTTAACGATAGAATAGATAAAGAGTTTCCAAATAGTCCATATGAACTTTATGATTTACAAAAAGAAGGGGCTGCGTTTTTATATAGTCGTAAGCACGCCTTGCTAGGTGATGAGACCGGTTTAGGCAAGACGCTCGAATGTGTTGTTGGCGCGGCTCTTAAAATGAAAGATAATCCAAGTATTGGTAAGACACTCATTGTAACTATAAAGGGCGGTGCAGGTTCGACATTGCCTATGCAATGGGCAAAAACAATTCAAGACGTTGTCGGTGAAGATGCCGATATTTCTCTCGATCCGAGCAACCCGAGACAATGGACTATATTGTATTATCAAAACTTTTCAGCAGGTAAGAAAGAAAATATTGCTCATAATGTTGATATACTTAAAAATGCTAATTTTGGTATTGTAATATTTGACGAAATCCATAGAGTCAAGCACGAAGACACAGCTACTTGGATGAACATTAAGAAAGTTATAGAAAAAACTCCAATAATTTGGGGGGCAAGCGCTACTATATCGGCTAATAAACCACTTGATGTTAAGAATCAATTGAATGCTATCGGACATTATTTAGGCAAAATGTCTAAAAGTAAGTTCAGAATAGATTTTGGAGCAGACAAATGGGTTAAGCAAAGTCAACAAGGCGAACCGCAATCTGATTTCTTTCAGAAGCCCGAAGAGGAAGAAGAAAAACCAGGTGAAGAAGGAAAACCACCAGAAGAAGCTAAGAAGAAGAAAAAGATGCCCAAGAATATGGGATATTGGAAGGCTGGGACTCCCGAAGAAAGAATTAGAGCGGCCGAAAAGTTAAATCGTTGGCTGAATATAACTGGCGTTTATATGCGTCGTGCGAAAAGTGATGCCAGAGAAATGCCAAATTTAAGTAAAGGCGAAAAAGATGTAGACATAGATGAAGCGAAGTTGTGGAAAGCAGTTCGAGAAAAAGCTAGTAAATACGAAAACCCATCCCTTGCCATTTCCGAATTGATTGCTGTGCGTTACGCTCTTGCCGTACAAAAAACCGATGCTACCGCAGCCAAGGTAGCCGAAATAGTTCAAGCAGGCGAAGGTAAAGAACCAGCAGCAAGTAAAGTTGTTGTGTTCACAAACTTCGTTGAATCAGGCAGGTTGCTTTGGGCAAAAATTAGGTCTAAGATTCAAGATATCAACCCGAATTACGAGGTTTTGACTTATACTTCAGATACGAAAAAAGCCGAACTCAAAACGGTTAAAGAAAGGTTTACCGACAATCCGAACTTTAAGGCTCTGGTTATGTCTATGCGTATGGGCGGCACTGGTATAGATTTCCCGAATGCCGCTCAACATATGGTCATCAATGATTTTGACTGGACGCCTGAATCTGCCGAACAAAGCGAAGGTCGTATCTATCGTATCAATACTAATCACCCAGTAAATATAACTTATATGGTTGGTTCAGGTTTGGATCAATCCATATTCGCCAAGGTCAAACAAAAGAGGGAATTGGCTGCTATCATACAGAAATACCGCAAAGATTACATCGAGACAGGCTCCAAGAAAGACCTCGACAAGATTGTTCAGGCTCAAATTAAGAACGATGATATCAGTATTGAAGATGTCGCAAAACAGCTATTTAGCGATATGCGATCAAGACAGGATCAAAATGAATCGGTGAGTGAGTACATCAAGCGCAGATTGCGATTGAGAGAGTCCCATATTTATTATGTGGAGTAGGAATATGCTGTCTTTTGCCCTATGGCTCGAACAACAAGAGTTGTTCTTGGAAATGAATGTAATTGATTTGACACACACCTGGAAAAATAAACGCAGTCAACCCGAAAGCGTCATGGTGATTGCGTTTCGTGCCGTAGTGTGGTTATTGGATAGAGAGACACAGCTACATAGATACAAACCAATTGTTGATTATGTTACCAGACATTTCCCACAAGCCAAATATATGCCAAGGGGAGAAGCAGATGATGTGTTCGAATGGATAAGAGAAAATATCGGAGATGCTTTAACTGGACATCTTAATACAGAGACAAAGACGTTGTTTCTTGGTGCTACCGATGTCAAATTGAGTCCTTATTCCTCGCCCCTTATACAAAAAGTAGTTAAAGCTCTTGGCGTACAAAGAGTGCAAATGGATGACGAAGAAGAAACTTATGATATTGCTCCTCATGAAATACAAGGCAAACTACCTGAAATCATGTATCATGGCACCACAACGGCTTACCTACCGGGTATATTACGTTTTGGTCTTTATCCTGGCAAATCACCGTCTAATTGGCGAGATTTGGAACACAAAGACAAAATATTTCTGACTTCAACTTTTTACAATGCCGAGTTTCATGCACAGAATGCCAGTACACTTTTTCGACCTGGAAGTATGGGTCATGCAAGAGGAAAAACTGGAATCAGGGGATTACCTGTAATACTTGGAGTAAAGGTTCCCGACCCCTCTTTGATTGTACCTGATTATGACATAGCTGTGTCGGCAGGTGATGTGGGAACATACCCCCAAACATATAAGCCCTCTTATAGATTTACGGTTGATTCTAAACGGGCAACCAAGCATTCTGGTGTCCTAGCATACAAAGGTAGGATTCCAGCCAATTTCATAGTAAAATTATGGATATTCGATCAAGAAGAATGGAACGAAGTAAATCCAAATGAGTACCATCAAAATTATCGGAAAACAGGAGAGCATGAAATAGCCCTAGCATACACATTATATCCAGATTTGGCCGACGAAGATGAGAGAGAAAGAGCGAGAGAAGATGAGGAATATAGAAGGGAAATGGGGGAATAATTTTTTAGTATCGCAAGATATATATTGTATAGTTAAAACCTTAGAGGTGTTGCCCAATGAAATTAAACGAAAAGTCAGTCTCAAAAAGTCAACAACGCCTATTCGGAATGGTCGATGCAGCCAAGAAAAAAGGCGGTAAAGCAGCCAGTCCGAAAATTGCAAAAATAGCAAAAGGCATTAGCAAAAAAGATGCTCACGATTTTGCATCCACTAAACACAAGGGTCTTCCAGAACGTAAAGAGAAAAAAGAGAAAAAGTGTAGTGAAACTCTTAACTTCGGCAAACTCTGGAATAAGATACTACATGAGAAACGAATGCACTTGAAGCAGCAAATTGAAGTTGTTGACGACTCGATGTTCGATCTCCACCCAAAATACGGCGTGCCGAAAAGTCAGTTGGCTTGTCGCAATTGCGGCCGTAGCTTTGGACATTGTGGTCAGGTCTGTATTCAGGACGGCTGCCACGAATGTCGCTCGTGCCATATAAAGAAATATGAAAGTTCGCATCCGGATGTATGTAAACATCCAAAATATATTGATGGTCACAAAATGATTGAGAAAGTTATCAATGATTTTAGATTGTAAAAATCTTGATTATATGATATAATAAGCGTATGATCCCCATAGAGCCTAAAGATTTTATAAAATATAGAAACGTTCATGGAATATATGCGGTTGTAAATACAAAGTGTCCTACTGGGTTTTGTAAAATTGGTAAGCCATATGTGGGGCAAGCTGTAAATATATATCAGAGGTTGCAAAATCATATAGGCAGTTTGCGTAGTGGACATGATGGGTGTAATAGGCATTTGTTGCATGCTTGGAGAAAATACGGTCAAGACGCATTCGTATTTGTTCTGCTTGAAGAAATAACTGATTTACAACTAATTACGGAAAGAGAAGATTATTGGATAAACAAACTACACTCTAACGAAAATCAATTTGGTTATAATAAACGCAAGGCGTCGGATAGTAACGTAGGTCTCTTAAAAAATCAATACTACGTAGAACAAATTAAAAGTTGTATTATTGACTTCTATAATCAACATAAAAGATGGCCCAATTTGCGTGATATAGGCGAAATCAAATGTAGTGATTTCGCGAGTACGTGGGGAGCAGTAGATGCGTGTCTATTAAAAGGTTTTGGTGGATTGCCAAAGGGTAGTTCATTGGCAAAGTTTATCGCCTCCGAGTTTAACGTAGTCAATTACACTAATTGCCAAGATTATAGTTTGGATAAGATATTGGAATGGATTGAAAAGTATTTTGATAAATACGGGAAATATCCGTCTAGCAGGGCAGGAGTTGTAGAGTTCGCTGAAGAAGACGGTTATTTACCAACAATTAAGTGGTCAAGTATTAGTACGGCATTGAGCGCAGGGCATAGAGGATTAGAAGGCGGCACTTCTTTATATCAGTTTATACAAAACCATACGAAGTACAACTTGTATAAAAAATATAATTACAAAGAAGCATGTAAGATAGTTCGGGAAATGAAAATAGATTCTAGGATCGATTACAAAAATGTTTGTAAAGTCGATCCAAGATTACCTTTTAATCCGTACCAATTTTATGCAAGAGATGGCTGGAAAGGATGGCCGGAATTTGTTGGACGAGACAGCAAACACGGAATTAATTTGCGAAGAGAAAATAAATACAAAACAATTCAAGAAGCATCGCAGGCTACTCAAAGGTTAAGCATATTTACTTCAAGAGAATACGAGAATAGATATAAAGAAGACCCTAAGTTGCCGAGCCATCCACGCAGAGTATATTCAGAATGGAAAGGATGGAGTGATTTTTTAGGAGTTACGTCAGTATATAAAGTATGAACTTTAGCGAAATGTGGGATTTGATAGAGCAGCAACCGCAGGTTCCCCAACAACCCGTGCAGCCGCAACAGCAGCCAATGCAGCAAATGCAACCTCCTCCGCCACCACCACAAACCGGTCAATCCCGCAGACGGATTTATTACGCTATACAAGATGTTCTAGCTAAGGGCGGTATGGACCCACGTTCGTTTGACGCAAGAGTTTTAGATATGCCACATTTTGTCCAAAATGCAGGAGGTCTAAATAAACAACAATTAATGCAACTTGGTATAATTCGCCAAAAACCAGGGTCTCAATCGGTTCAACTGATGACCCCAGACGGCCAGGTAGCAATACGCAAGCCCCCGCCCATCGTTCCTCAGCAGAATGTAAGACAGCAAGGCAACGTCAGCTTTTAATTAAACCATACTAAATAGTGTATGCGTTTCAAGTCGTGGTTCAACGAAGCTTCTGATTATGTCTGGGATACTTATCGCAAGAAATTGGTAGTTGGCAACTATTTTACCACTCCAGCCGATATAAGATTTACCATACGCGACCCCAGAGAGGGGTATGATGGCAAAAAGTTCATTGATATAGAAAACTCCAGTTACAATAATCCAAGATTACATGATGCCTTGAAAAAACTGCTGGAACTAGAACCCAGAATAGCTGACTACGGGTTGTATTTTGACGGATATATGCATCAAGGAACTGTCGCTGAGTTTTTACATCAGGGAGTAGAAGAAACCCTTCCTCCTTACGTTTATACCGGAACTTCCGCCGCAAGATATGAGAAAATTAAAATTGAGGGCTTGAAACCCAGAGCAATGACGGACTCTGATCCGGTACACGGAGCATTTAATAGCCCTTCAATCCCCGATAGAGTTTATTTATCTATAACTCCTGGTAATACGGTGAGATTTGCAGCAAGGGATGCCGCCAGAGATAAATCTAACCCCTTGATACTTAAAATACAAAGTAGCGGATTACGCGAAAACCTGTTAGTACCCGACGAAGATTCACGTTCCCACTCTTGGGAAGATAGCATACATATTTCCGGGACGTTTGCTTACAAAGGCGTAATTAGACCGGAGTTTATTTCCCCTTATATGATTATTGATAGAACTGCTGAAGAAGGTTGGAGAAAAGTATAAATACTTTATGCGTTTTAAGTCGTGGTATCTTCTGCGGGAAATGGCTCAAGTTAGGAAGATAAGTCCAGAACAAGCCAGAGAAATGAAATTGTTTGGTCCCGTTTACCACGGTACTACTGCGGATAGCAGAGATATAATTGCTCAACAGGGGTTTAAGATATTCGCTAATCTCCCCAGACAAGGGAATGTCACTAATGGATATCTATTCCAGTCGTATTCTAGTTCTCATAATGAGCCACCTCCTATACACCATCTCGGTTTTGGTATTTATTTTACTACCAGTAAAACTAGGGGTAAGATGTATAACTCCGGCACAGCTACGGGGTTGAAACCATATTACATATATGCCCCAAGAATGGAAACTATCAATTTTGGGTCGCCTAACACAATGATGAAATGGTGGAGAGCCAATGGCTATGATATGACAAGCCTGGGAGTCAAACCAGGACAAGAAAAAGAAAATGAATGGTTGCGAGCTACACAAAATCTAACAAACACTCTCAAATCTAAATATGATGCTGTTTGGTTCAAGGGTAAAGGGATTAAACGACTGCTAGATGGCGACCAGATTGTTGTATTTAACCCAGATAATATATTTGAGATAAATAATAGTTTATCAAGCGGCTATGACAATGGACAAGGAGTTACAATTAAGCAAGGCGACAGATTTAAGATTAAAAATGTTATGGCTTCTGCTGTGATAAAGGGCATGCGAGTAATAGAAGGTAATGATATAATTGAACAAATAAAATCAAGAGTTTTTGGTAGTTCCAACTATGATTTATCAGTAGATATTAAGAAGGACGCGATACAGCAAGTACATGATTATTATCACGAAGCTTTATATAACGCGTTCTTAAAGGCACAAGACGATCCATTCTTTCAACGTCATCAAGAACATTATGGTGGTCCAGAAGGGGCTGCTACTCATTTGACAAATTATGTCCTCGATAAATGGAACTTCCAATTAAGATTTCCCTCATCACTGGTTGAAAAAGTATTAAAACCTCGGGAGAGATTGAGTTGAGGTTGATTTTTCAGTCAAATAATACTATAATACAATAGACACATGTGCCTTCGGGGCGTGTCGTCAAACTGTGTGGAATTGTCCAGCAGTCAATTTTTGGAGAAAAATCATGTCTAATTTATCACGCAAAAATCGCAATCCTTTCACATTTCCTACCCTTGCACAAGTCAGAAATGACTTTATTTGGCCTATGGAAGACCATTTCAATAGGATGGTTGATACGTTTATCGCTCGGGGCTCAGCCGATAGTGTAAAGGCCAATTCTGGTTTCCCCCGTATGAATGTTACCGAAGAAAATGGTAATTTTGTAATAAGAGCACACGTCGCAGGGATGTCTCCTTCTGATATTTCGGTAGAAATGTTGCCTGATACTAATACAGTGCGTATTAGCGGGCAAATGTCCGAAGAACATAGAAGCCCTGAAAATGCTGTCTATTATATGAAAGAACTTCGTTCTTCTACTTTCTTACGAGAAATACAGTTACCGGACCACGTAAAAGGCGAACCTGAAGCTCTCGTTAGAGACGGCGTACTATCTTTAACTTGGAGTCTTCCTAAGCAAGCAGCAAAAGTGCCTGAATTGAAAAAGATTCCAGTAAAGGTAACCGGGTCGGTCGGCGAAGCAATTGATAAAGTAGTTGATAAAGTAACTACTAAAATAGCCGAAGTAACTGAGTAATTAGAACAATTGCACAAATAATAAAAAGCTGCCCAAAAGGCGGCTTTTTATTATTGGGCTTTCTTCCTAACTTTTCTAGTATTTATAGAACTAGAACCCTGCTTTAAGCTGCCGATTTTAGCTAGATTGGTCTCTGTAACAACTATCTGGAACTCTGGATTGCCCTTGGCTTCCTCTGTGGCAGCACACTTTACACAGCGACGTGTATCCGGCAGCCCTTCTATACGTGCCTTTGGTATCTTTTTCTTACATATTTCACAAAAACGTTGTTTCATAATTACTCCTATATCTGTTTTTTCACAGTTCTTTTCTTTGAAGCGGATTTATATAGTTCTCTCATCAAACCTTCTCTAAAGAAATGGACCGCTATAGAGGATTTATCGCGTTCGGGTAGTGATTTAACTTCTACCTCAATCAGATGGTCGCCTTTCTCCATTTTAGTTAAATTTATATCGTACTTATCTACTTTGGATCGAAGGTTCCATCCTTTCTCAATCAATTTTGATACAATGTTTACCGCGTCAACCTTGGCCTCTTCCGGCGATAAAGCCTCTAAATGAGGAGCAATTACGATATGGGCAATTCTACTATCTGCTATAT
>Ga0307474_10001259_pt1 | contig 18453 bp, 16 predicted proteins | sample atmos_gasesECM1C_2_FD_203312 | JGI IMG/M metagenome (GOLD analysis project Ga0307474, IMG submission 203312) | Hardwood forest soil microbial communities from Morgan-Monroe State Forest, Indiana, United States - atmos_gasesECM1C_05 | ecosystem: Environmental > Terrestrial > Soil > Temperate... | reverse complement strand
GTCTCTCATCATCCTGACCCAAAGGCGTAGGTCCGGCGAGGGCATTTGTCTCGGCTTCATCGCACAAAACCTCGGTCAAAGATGGCAACCGACGCGGCGACTGGTTGCGCTTCCGAGTTGCGCCTTCTTGGCCGGCTCGCCTTGTGCTGGCTAAGCGAATAAGACTAATTTCATGCACAAAGAGAGCGCGGGCGAAGCTTTTCCATCCCGCGGAACCAGGTCGGGGGGAAGTAGATCATGTCATTGTTCGTGGATCGCCGAGGGCTGTTTCGCGGCTCCTTGGCCCTCGCCGCGGCGCGGCTCGCGGCGGGGGGCCTTGCGGCGCCGGCGCTGATCGGGCGGGCAGAAGCGGCGGTTCTGAAACTGAAGCTTTCCTCCTCGCAGGCCAACGATCCGAAATTTGCCAACGGCAGGGTTTTTTACGACAACCTCGTCAGGCAGATCGCCGCAAGTCCGATCGCCGGGCAGGTCGAAATTGCATTTTTCCCGGACAATCAGCTGGGGCAGGAGATCGACGTCATCAACTCGGTCAAGCTCGGCGTGATCGATATGATGGTTTCCGGCTCCTCGATTGCCGCCAATCTGGTGCCGCTGGTCGGCACTTATGACCTCGGTTACCTCTTTCCGTCCTTCCCGCAGCAGACCAAGGCGTTCGACGCCGGCGCCGCCGCGCCGATCGAGCAGGCGCTGCTCAAGGGCGCCAATATCCGCATCATCGCCTGGGCCTACAATTTCGGCTCGCGCTCGGTGCTGGCGCGCAAGGCGGTCAATACGCCGGATGATCTAACCGGCCTGAAGATCCGCACGCTGCCCAATCCGGTGATCACCGAATGCCTGCGTTTGATGGGAGCAGCGGCTACCCCAATGGCGTTCGGCGAAATCTACACGGCGTTGCAGGCCGGCGTGCTCGACGGGCTCGAGCATGATCCGCCCACCATCGTCGCCTCGAAATTCTACGAGACGTCGAAATTCTATTCGCTCACCCAGCACAATTTCTCGCCGCTTGCGATCTATCTCTCTGAGGCCACTTTCAACCGCATTCCTTCGGCGCAGCGCGAAGCCTTCATCGATGCGGCGAAGAAAGCCGCCGCCGATACCCGCGCGCACGGGCTCAACGTCGAGAAGGAAGCTCTCGCCCAGCTCAAGGACAAGGGCGTTGCGGTGAGCGACTGCGACCGCGAGGCATTCCGCAAGCGCGTTCTTCCGCAGACCGAAGCCTTCATCAAGGCGCGCCCCGAGGCCAGGCAAGTGGTCGATCTGATCCGTGCCACCTCAACATAAGAATGCTTGACGCGGCCGAAAACTTGTCCGGTGCACCTGTCGGCGTCGCTCGGCAGGCGACAAGCGCATTGCTGACGGTCACCGATAGTGTTGCGGCCGGCTTGCTCGCCGCCGACCTCGTGGTCGTGATCTACTCGGTGCTGGCGCGATCGCTTTTCAACGCGCCGGTCGAATGGGCCGACGACGTGGCGCGCGGGCTGATGGTGGCCTCAAGCTTTTTCGGCGCGGCGTCAGCGCTGGCGCGCGGGGAAAATCCCGGTGTGATTTTCTTCCGCTCGTTATTGCCGCAGGCCTGGCAAGACGCCGTCGACGACGTCGGCGCGGCGCTGGTCTTGATCGTTTCCGCCTATGTCGCGTTTCACGCCATCGAAATGGGCTGGTTGACTTCCGGCCAGACCACGGGCTCCGGCTTGCCGCTCGAACTCACCTTCTATCCGATGGGACTGGGCGCGGCCTGCATGACGGCGTTTGCCGCCGAAATCTTCCTTGACCGGCCCTGGCAGCGCGTGCTGCGTGCGGCAGCCATTTTGGCCGCAGTCTGCGGTATCTTTCTCGCAGGCAGCGCGCTTATTCCAGACGCCATGCCGACTTCCGGCACGTTGATGCTGGTGGGCTTTGCCTTGACGCTTGCGGGGGGACTGCCGATCGGTTTTGCGCTGGCGCTCGCTGCGCTGATCTTCATTCTGGTCGAAGGCACGCTTCCCGGCGTGATCTTCGCCCAGCAGATGGCGCGCGGCATCGATAATTTCGTGCTGCTCGCGATCCCCTTCTTCATCCTGGTCGGCTACCTGATGGAAGCCAACGGCATGTCGGTGCGGCTCATCGAATTGCTGCAGCGGCTTGTCGGAAGAATGCGCGGCGGCCTCAACGTCGTGATGGTCACGGCCATGGTGCTGTTCTCCGGAATCTCCGGCTCGAAAATGGCCGACGTCGCAGCCGTCGGCGCGGTGCTGGTTCCAGCTTCGCGCAAATCCGGACAGAACCCGGGTTCGACGGTGGCGCTGCTTGCCGCATCCGCCGTGATGGCGGAGACCATTCCGCCTTGCATCAATCTGATCATCCTGGGCTTTGTCGCCAATCTTTCGATCGGCGGACTGTTCGCGGCCGGCCTGTTGCCTGCCGCGCTGATGGCATCCGCCTTGATCGCGGTGTCGATCCTGTTCGGCAAGCGCGATACCGCTCTGCCGCCGACAGAACTATCGCGCGCGGAAGTTCGGCGCATGTGGCTCGGCGCAGGCGTGTCGCTCGGCCTGATCGCCATGATCTTCATCGGCTTCAAATCGGGCTTTGCCACCGCGACCGAAATCTCCGCTTTCGCCTCGCTCTATGCCATCGTTGTCGGATCGGTGGTGTTTCGCGAACTGACGTTGCGCGAGGCAGCGCGCAGCTTCGTTCAGGCGGCCGCGCGCGCCGGTCTTGTGCTCTTCATCGTGGCTTCCGCGCAGTCACTGGCTTTCGTTTTGACATTGCAGCAGGTGCCGCATGCGGTCGCGGAGTTCATGGTGGGGCTGTCGCACCAGGGTGGGATCTCGCTGTTCATGCTGCTGTCGATCGCGATCCTGATTGTGATGGGCTCGGTGCTGGAGGGCGCTGCGGCGCTGATCATCTTCGGACCGCTGCTCGTGCCGGTTGCCGGCCAGCTTGGCATTGTGCCGTTGCACTATGGCGTCGTGCTGGTGATCGCAATGGGCATCGGGCTATTTGCCCCGCCGCTCGGGCTCGGGCTCTACGGCGCATGCCTGATCGGCAAGGTGCCGGTCGAACAGACGGTGCGGCCCATGATCGGCTATCTCGGCCTGCTGCTCGTTTGCCTTTTGGTCATCGCCTTCGTGCCTGAGATCTCGACTTTCCTGCCGAAGCTGATGGGCTATTGAAAATGTTCGCATCCAACAAACGGTCTATCGAACCATGAAAATCCTTCTCACCCACACGCCTCACATGCGCGACAATTACTATGGCGCCCGCGCGCTTAAAGGACTGCAGTCGCTCGGCGAGGTCGTGCTGCACCAGGGCGAAGAGACACTGGAAGGCGCAAGGCTGATTTCGGCCGCGCAGAATTGCGACCTCATCGTCGCGGATCGCGCCACCGCACTGCCGGCGCCGATCTTCGATGGGCTTCCTTCGCTCAAGGCCGCGCTGCGCTGCGCGGTCGATATTCGCAACATCGACGTCGCCGCCGCATCGTCGCACGGCGTGCTGGTCACGCGCGCCAAACCCGGTTTCGTCGAGTCCGTCACTGAACTGGTGCTCGGCTTCCTTGTCGATCTCAATCGCGGGATTTCCCGCGCCAGCGCGGCCTATCAAGCCGGCGAGGTGCCCGTCGCAAGGATGGGGCGCCAGCTTGCGGGCACCACCATCGGCATCATCGGCTATGGTGCGATCGGCCGCGCGGTGGCGCCGCTCGCATCCAGCCTCGGCATGCGCGTCTTGATCAGCGATCCCTATGTCACCGTGGAAAACCCGGACTTCCGCCAGGTCGATCTGCCGACCTTGCTGGCTGGCTCCGATCACGTGGTCTGCCTCGCGATCGCCAATGAAGCGACGGAAAATCTGATCAATGCCGAGGCTCTTTCGCGGATGCGGCGCGATGCGGTGTTCATCAATGTCTCGCGCGGCAACCTCGTCGATGAAGCAGCCCTTGCCGAGGCGATTCTGCAAGGCCGCATCGCTGCTGCTGCGATCGATGTCGGGCGGGCGCCGGATCAGATGCCGACGCCTGCGATCGCGAAGCTTAAAGGCGTCATCGCCACGCCTCATATCGGGGGCCTGACGCCGCCGGCGATCGAGGCGCAAGCGCTGCACACCGTGGAGCAGGTCAGCGCCCTGGTCTCGGGCGCGGTGCCCGAGGGGGCCGTCAATCAAGAGACCTGGAGCAGGCGGATCTGATTTTTTCGACAGTCGAAGCGAATCGGTTATGGATGTCGTGCGATTCGAGAGTAAGTGATGTCCCTTGCCGATTACGCGTCGGGACCGTTCCCGGTCCTTGCCAAGCTTGCGAGTCTGTTGCGTAATAGCGCTTCGGCGATTTTTCGTTTCTCCGCGCTGCTGCACCGCGCAATCGAAAAATCCCCGGTCAGCGATTTTGCCCGCGCTTCTCCCGCCATCCTTGAGCATTCGCCGAACGACAAGCGTGTCGCCGCGGTGGAAACCGACGCGCGCGGGAAGCGGGAGCTTCTGATCCGGCGACGTTGGGCCGAGACCGGCGTGAGGATGTGGAGCGCAAGAGTTCATGGCGCCGGAGACGGGCCGTTGAACATCCAGGGCAGCGTTGAGCTGCTGCCGCCAAAGCCGGGGGAGACGGTGCGCCGCTACGACAAGCTCGAATTTCGTCTGCTCGGCGGGCAGATCGTTTGCGAAGGCGTCGTGGTCGACCCGCCAAAGGGAACCGAGACTAGCCGCCAAACCATCCAGCCCGTGTGACTAGAGAGCGCGCACGGTCCGGAATCGAGCACAGTACGTCGCGTGGCGAGTCCCGACTGTCACACAACCGGCAGGGTATGTTCATACCCAACATTGATTTGGGTCAATCTGCACTTCACACCATGGTCCCATCCTGCTGCCAGAGGAGCAGGATCGGAGTGAAAACGATGCAGTGCACGATGATCGAGAGGTTGAGACATTGCGGAGTAGCGGCGCTCGTCGCCGTCGCCGCACTGACCGGCGTCGTTACGGGCGCCCGCGCACAAAATCAAAAGCCGAACATTCTTGTCATCATGGGCGACGATGTCGGCTGGTTCAACGTCGGCGCCTATCACCAGGGCATCATGAGCGGCAAGACGCCGAACCTCGACAAGCTCGCGGCCGACGGGATGAGGTTCACCGACTACTACGCCGAGGCAAGCTGCACCGCGGGCCGCGCCAACTTCATCACCGGCCAGTTGCCCATACGCACGGGGCTCACCACCGTAGGTCAGGCTGGCGCCGATGTCGGCATTCCCGACCAGGCGGTGACGCTCGCAACCGTGCTCAAATCACTGGGATATGCCACCGGCCAGTTCGGAAAGAATCACCTGGGCGATCTGAACAAATATCTGCCGACGGTCCACGGCTTCGATGAATTCTTCGGTTACCTCTACCACCTCGACGCGATGTCCGATCCGTACTGGTATTCGTTCCCCGTCGATCAGAAGTATTTTGAAAAATTCGGCCCCCGCAACCTGTTGCACACTTACGCAACCGATAAGGACGATCCCACCGAAATGCCGCGCTGGGGGAAGATCGGCAAACAAAGGATCGTCGATGAGGGCCCGTTGCCGCCGTTCGCCGACATGTCCAACATTCAGAACATGCACGATATACCGTTCCTGAAAGCCAAGTACGACATGACGACCTTCGACGAAGTGTTGGTCAAGGCTTCGAACGACTTCATGGACAAGGCCAAGAAGGACGGCAAGCCGTTCTTTGTCTGGCACAACACCACCCGCATGCACGTCTGGACGTTCCTGTCGCAGAAATACAAGGCGCTGCAGAATCACGACACCAATTACGGTCTTGAGGAAGCCGGCATGGCGCAACTCGACGACAGCGTCGGCACCTTGCTCAAGCATATCGACGACATCGGCGAGACCAACAACACCATCGTCATTTTCACGACCGACAATGGCGCAGAAGTCTTCACCTGGCCCGATGGCGGCATGACGCCGTTCAAGGCCACGAAGGGCACAAGCTATGAAGGCGGTTTCCGCGTGCCGGCCATCATTCGCTGGCCGGGCCGCATCAAGCCGGGTTCGGTGGAGAACGGCATCTTCTCAGGCATGGATTGGCTGCCGACGCTCACTGCCGCGGCAGGAAATCCGAACATCACGGACCAGCTTCTCAAGGGCGTCACCCTGGACGGCCGCACCTACAAGAACCATCTCGACGGTTACAACCAGATGGATCTTTTGACGGGCAAGGGACCATCCGCCCGGCATGAGATCTTCTACTTTGCCGGTCCGCATCTCGGCGCGCTTCGTTACGACGACTTCAAATTCCAGTTCTTCCAGCAGCCCTATGGCTGGCCGGGCGAAAAAGACACGACCGACATGCCGACCATCGTCAACATCCGCCAGGACCCGTTTGAACGGACCCCGTCAATTCGTAGTCAGAGCATGAACGATATGGGCGGCGGCTACATGAATGATTTCATGGGCCGTGAGTTCTGGCGCTTCGTGCTTGTGCAGGAGGCGGTGGTGAAGCTGGCCCAGACGGGCGTCGAATACCCGCCAATGCAGGCACCGGCGAGCTTCAACCTCGAAGCCGTGAAGAGAGAGATCGACGAAAAGATCAAGGCTCACTCCGGTCAGTAGACTGTTCCCGGCAGCCTGTTTCAAGAATTGCGGGCGTCCCTCCGAGGGACGCCCGATTTTTTCCGGCGCGACGATCGGCGAACGCCGGGCCGCAAGCTCCGCCGCGATGTCCGCTTAGTGAACGTCGCGGTTTAGAAGACCATCAATGCGCCGCAAGCGCTGGCGCGCTGAGTGGCGGCTTGCGGGCGTGAACGGCCTGCTCGAAGCCGAAGGCAAGTTCAATCAGACGGCCTTCGCTCCACGGTCTTCCCAGAATATCCATTCCGACCGGCACGCCCAGCGGGGCATTTGCGGCCGGCGGCGAGAAACCGGCCGGCACGGTGATGGCCGGAAATCCGGTGATGGAAGCAAGGATGCCGTTGCGGTCGACCTGATTGGATTCGCTCAGCGGCACCACCAGCCGCCTCTGCAGTGGGTAGACGATCGCATCCAGCCTGTGCTCGGCGAAAACCGAAATCAGTGCCTGGCGTGTACGCTGGTTTCGCAACAGCCGCTCCTTGTAGTCTGGCTCCTCCATGCCGTTCGTGAACGCTTCCGCGCTCAACAGGAATTTCTCCAGCGAAGGCTTGTGAAACTTGCCGGACGCGATGATCTCGGAAAGCGTTTTGGCCGGTGCATTGGGAATGGCGGCGAGATAGGCGTTGATCAGCGCCTTGAACTCGTATTTCTGCACGTCGCTGTCGGGACCGAGCTTGTTGGCATCGAGTGCCGGCGCGTCGACGTCGACCACCTCGGCTCCCGCATTCTTCAACGCAGCGATCGCCGCCGCCATCACGGCGTTGACATCCTGGTGCTCGGGAGCGTTGCCGAACATCGCCTTCAAGACCCCGATCCGCGCGCCGCGCAAACCGCCGGCTTTCAGGAACTGGACATAACCGGCCGGCGTGTTGCCGATGCTCCATGCGGTGGAGGGATCATTCGGATCGTAGCCGGCCATCACCTCCAGAAGCCGCGCGGCGTCGGCGACATTGCGCCCGATCGGCCCGATCGCGTCCTGGGTCTCGGAAACCGGCATGATCCCGGCGCGGCTCAAGAGACCCTTGGTCGGGCGAATGCCGACCAGCGCATTGGCGGAAGCAGGCGAGCGGATCGAGTTCACGGTGTCGCTGCCGGTGCCGGCGAGCGCGAGGTTGGCCGCCACCGCCACGCCCGTTCCGCCGCTCGAACCTCCGGGTGTTCGCGTCAGGTCGTAAGCGTCGAGCGTCTGGCCACCGAGGGAGCTGACGGTCGTACCAGCGAGCGCGAATTCGTGCATGTTGGACTTGCCGAGGATGATCGCGCCGGCCTTGCGCAGCCTCGCGACCACGAATGCATCGGCTTGCGGCTGCATTCCCGCAAGCGCGGCTGAACCTCCCGTGGTCGGCAGATCGGCGGTGTTGTAATTGTCCTTGAGCACCAGCGGCGCACAAAAGAGCGGGCCCATTGCCGCTCCGCCAGCTCGTTCCGTGTCAAGCCGGTCGGCCTCACCCAGCGCTTTCGGGTTGAGTGTCAGGATCGAATTGAGCGCCGGTCCCTTGTGATCGTAAGCGGCGATCCGGTCGAGATAGCCCTGGACGATCTGGCGGCAGGTCGTGGCCCTGCTCTGCAGGGCCTGCGCAACGCCGGCGATCGTGGTCTCCTCGATCGCAAAGTTTTGAGCCTCGACCCTGGATGCGATCATGAGCACCGCCACTGCAAACATACGTACGAAATTCTTCATCACCCATCCCCATTGCGGCCAAAATCCTGCCGAACCTCGAATCGCGGTCCGGTCTTCCCGAGGGGAACACATACAGCCTTTCCGGTTCCGTGGCATCTATGTGCCGCCCGTGCCGATCGCTTCCGGGCGTGCTAGTCTGATGGCCTGCAACCGAAGAAGGAATTGAATAAACGGTGTGAGGCCATACCACCGTTTTTGATTTTCAAGGAATAACATTGACGCCTTCGATAGGCAGGCACCACGCTTGCTCGCCATCGCCGAAAAACAGAGGGCATTGTCATGAATCCTGCGCGTCCTCTTCCTCATATCTTTTGGGACAACCGGTGCCTTGCTTCCGCAGCCGGCGCTGCTCTGGCTCTGATTGCGCTCGCAGGCTGCGAGCAAAATACTTTCGTGCCGCCGCCGCCGCCCAAGGTCGATGTCGCCATGCCGGTGCAGCGCGCGGTCACGCATTATCTCGAGGTCACCGGCAATACCGCGCCGGTCAAATCGGTTGATCTCGTGGCACGCGTGCAGGGATTTCTGCAGTCGATCGACTATGAAGATGGCGCCTTCGTCAAGGAAGGCACGCAGCTGTTCACCATCGAGCCCGAGACCTACAAGTTGAAGCTGGACCAGGCGAAGGCGGCGGAAGCCGGTGCGCAGGCCTCGGTCAAGCAGACCGAAGCGGAGTTCCAGCGGCAGAGCACGCTTGTGGCCCGCCAGGCGGCAACGGAAGCGACGCTCGAGAATTCCACGGCCAACCGGGACAATGCGCGCGCCAACCTGCTGCAGGCGCAGGCAAATACCTCAATCGCCGAGGTCAACTACGGCTATACAAAGGTTGTCGCACCGTTCGACGGCATCGTCACCGCGCATCTTGTCTCGGTGGGCGAACTGGTGGGCGCTGCTACGCCGCCGACGCAGCTTGCGACGATCGTGGCGCTGGATCCGATCTACGTGAATTTCAATGTCAACGAGCAGGATGTCCTGGAAATCAGGGCCGAAGCCAGGCGGCGCCACCTGACGCCAGCCGACCTCCGGCAGGTTCCGGTCGAGGTCGGCCTGCAGAGCGAGACCGGCTATCCGCATGTCGGCAAGCTCGACTATGCGGCACCCACCGTCAATCAATCCACCGGCACGCTGGCGGCGCGCGGCATCATCCCCAATCCCAACCGTGTGTTGCTGCCGGGCTATTTCGTCCGCGTCCGCGTGCCGATCGAGAAAGAGGCCGATGCCCTTCTCGTTCCGGATACGGCGCTGGGCAGCGACCAGAGTGGCCGCTATGTGCTCATTGTGAACGGCGAAAACGTCGTCGAGCAGCGCAAGGTGACGACCGGGCAGCTTGACAACGGCTTGCGCGTCATCGAGAGCGGGCTCAAGAGCGACGACCGCGTCGTCATCGCAGGCCTGTTGCGGGTCATCCCGAGCCAGAAGGTCGATCCGCAGCTGCAGAAAATCGAAGCGTCCCAGGCCTCCGCCAAATAGGAGCGGGCCATGATCTCCAAATTCTTCATCGAGCGGCCGGTTCTTTCCAACGTCATCGCTATCCTGATGATGCTGATTGGCGCGGTGGCGCTGTTCTCCCTCGCGGTGGCGCAATATCCCGAAGTCGTGCCGCCGACCGTGCAGGTCACCACGCGCTATCCCGGCGCAAGCGCAAGGACCGTGATGGATACCGTGGCGCTGCCGATCGAGCAGCAGGTCAACGGCGTCGAGGACATGCTTTACATGCAGTCCTATAGCGGCGCCGACGGAAGCTACACCCTGACCGTGACCTTCAGAATCGGCGTCGACCTCAACTTCGCGCAGGTGCTGGTGCAGAATCGCGTCTCCAGCGCATTGTCGCAGTTGCCGCAGTCGGTGCAGAACCAGGGCGTCACCGTGCAGAAGCGTTCGACCGCGGTCCTCATGTTCGTGACGCTGACCTCGCCCGACAACAAATATGACAGCCTGTTCCTGAGCAACTACGCCACTATCAATATCCGCGATGAACTTTCGCGTCTTCCAGGCGTGGGGAATGTCACCGTGTTCGGGGCCGGCCAATATTCCATGCGCGTGTGGCTTGACCCGAACAAGCTGCAGGCGCGTTCGCTGACGCCTCAGGACGTGATCCAGGCGATCCAGCAGCAAAACCAGCAGGTCTCCGCCGGCCAGATCGGCAGCCCGCCCACGCCGCCGGGGCAAGCGTTCCAGTATACGCTCAATATCAGTGGCCGGCTCGACGACAAGGCAGAGTTCGAAAACATCATCGTCAAGACAGGAACCAGCGGCGACGTCACGCGCGTGCGCGACGTCGGCTCCGTCGAACTCGGCGCCCAGACATACAGCCAGGTCTTCTCGCTCAACAAGGAGCCGGCCACCGGCATCGGTGTGTTCCAGTCGCCCGGCGCCAACGCGCTGGAAGTCGAAAAGGCGGTCGAGAAGAAAATGGCGGAGCTCGCCCGCGCGTTCCCGCAAGGGATCAAATATGGCACGCCGTTTGACACCACCAAATTCGTCTCTGCGGCGGTCCATGAGGTGTACATGACGCTGATCGAGGCGGGCCTTCTGGTGCTCGCCGTCATTCTCTTGTTCCTGCAGGATTGGCGGGCCATGCTGGTGCCGGCCACCACCGTTCCCGTCACCATCATCGGCGCGTTCGCGGCGATGGCCGCGCTCGGCTTCACCATCAATCTCTCGACGCTGTTTGCGATCGTGCTGGCGATCGGGATCGTGGTCGACGACGCCATCGTCGTGGTCGAGGGCGCCGCCCACAATATCGAACAGGGCATGAACGGTCATGACGCCGCCATCCGCGCGATGGACGTGCTGTTCGCTCCGATCGTCGGCATCACGCTGGTGCTGATCTCGGTGTTCCTGCCGGCCTCGTTCATGGCGGGTTTGACGGGGCGGATCTACGCGCAATTCGCACTCGTGATCGCGGCGACCGCGTTGCTCAGCGCGATCAATGCGGCAACCTTGAAGCCCACGCAATGCGCGTTGTGGCTGCGTCCGGCGGTGCCGCCGGAACAGCGCAACTGGTTCTATCGCGGATTCAACGCCCTCTATGCGCGGCTCGAAGGCGGCTATTCCCGCCTGATCGGCAGCATCTCGCACCACGCAGGCGTTTCGGTGATCATCGCGCTGATCCTGATCGCCATCGGAGGGTTCGGCCTCTCGCGTGTGCCGACCGGATTCCTTCCGATCGAGGATCAGGGTTATCTGATCGCGGCGGTGCAATTGCCCGATGGCGCGGCGCTCGACCGCACCCAAAGCGTGCTCGACAAGGTCACCGACATCGTCACCGCCACGCCTGGGGTGCAGCAGGTCACCACGATTGCCGGCATCTCGGCGCTGGACAACAGCGCAAGCCTCGCCAACGCCGGCGTGGCCTATATCATCCTGAAGGACTGGGGCTCACGGGGAAAAGGCGAGGACCTGCGCTCACTGCTCTTTGGATTGAACGCCCGGCTCGCCGCGATTGCGGAGGCTCGGGTGCTGGTGTTCCCTGCACCGCCGATCCAGGGCATCGGCAACGCCGCCGGCTTTGTCATGCAGGTCGAATTGCACGACGGCAACAACGATTTCGCCAAGCTGCAGGCGGTGACCGACGCCATGGTCGCGAACGCACAAAGCCAGAGCGCCCTGCAAAATGTGCAGTCGCCGTTCCGCGCCAAGGTGCCGCAGTTCGAGGTCGAGATCGATCGGGTCAAGATCCAGACGCTGCATGTCACCACCGACCAGGTGTTTTCGGCGCTTTCGACCTATCTCGGCTCGTCCTATGTGAACCAGTTCAACAAATTCGGCCGCGTATTCCAGGTCTACGCGCAGGCGGACTCGCAATTTCGTCTCACCGAGCGCGACATCGCCAACATGGCGGTGCGCAACCAGAACGGGGACATGATCCCGATCGGTACCGTTGCCAAGATCACGCCTGCGGTCGGCCCGTCCTTGATCAGCCTCTACAATCTCTACCCCTCCGCCACGATCGTCGGCCTTCCGGCACAGGGTTACAGCTCCGGCCAGGCGCTGCAACTGATGGAGCAGATCGCGGACAAGACGCTGCCGCCGGGTATCGGTTACGAATGGACCGCGATGTCCTATCAGGAAAAAGCCGTCAGCAACCAGATCTACATCACCTTTGGCCTGGCGATGCTTTTGGTCTATCTCGTGCTCGCCGGGCAATATGAAAGCTGGTATGCGCCTTTGTCGGTGATGCTGGCGGTGCCGCTCTCGCTGCTGGGCCCGGCGATGGTGCTGACGGCGCTGAAGGTCGACAACAACCTCTATGTTCAGATCGGCTTGATCCTTCTGATCGCGCTCTCCGCCAAAAACGCCATCCTGATCGTCGAGGTGGCGCGCGAGCTGCATGACCGCGAGGGCAAGTCGGCGATCGAAGCAGCCGTTGAGGCCGCACGCGCGCGATTCCGTCCGATCCTGATGACCTCGTTTGCCTTCATTCTGGGCGTCGTGCCGCTGGTGCTTGCAACCGGTGCCGGCGCCAGCGCGCGCAAGTCGATTGGCATCACTGTATTCTCGGGTATGCTGGCCTCGACTTGCCTCGCCGTGCTGTTCGTGCCGGCCTTTTTCGTGGTGATGCAGCGTTTTGAGAATTGGCTCGCGACGCGCAAGCCGCAGAAAAAAGCCGTCGCGAAGGCTTTTCCCGAACTGCAGGGCTAAGTGCGGAATCCGGCCTGCTTGCATCGATCGGCATTTTCGACAAGGCACGCGGTGATGAAGAACTCTGCGTTTCGTTCCGATGCTCCGGTCACGCGCGTCACCGCGCACGCGCTCAATGTCGGGGACCGGATCAACACCGGGGGCTTCGAGAAGGATGCGCTCTCCGCCGTTCCGCTCGCGATCCGGACCGGCACGGACGGCATCGCGGTCTTGTTTCGTTACGGCGTCGTGGTGTTTTTCGGAATGTCTGCGCAGGAGGAAGCGGCCTGCATGGAAAGGCTGTCGCCGCGCATCGGCGGCAGGTTGACGCCTGCGGAGGAGGAAACCGCGATCCTCGAAGTCGCAAGTGAGACCAGCGACCAGGTGGCATCCGGCGGACCGATCCAGGTCCGCGACATGTCACTGGCAAGGCTTCTCGTCGTTTCCGATGTCCTGGCCAAAAGTGTCGTGCTCGCCCATGACGAGCGCGAGGTGGCCAAGGTGTTCGAAATCATCGATCCCTTCGTGCGCGAACTGGGGAATTCCGGGAAGGTGAAACGAAACCGGCGCGGCATTTTGAAGCTGATCGGTGACGCGCTGTTGCTGCAGCATAACGTCTCCGGCCGCGTCGCGATAGCCGAGAAGCCCGATGCGCTGTGGGACCGCCCGGATCTGGAACGCCTTTATGCGCGCCTGGAAGACGAGTACGAACTCGAACAGCGGGTCGAAACCTTCAACCGCAAGCTTGCGGTGGTCGCGGAAACCGCAAATACGCTGGCAGACATGATCGACACGCGGCGGTCGCTGCGCCTGGAAATCATCATCGTGCTGCTGATTGCCTTCGAGATCGTCATCGCCTTCTATCAGATCTATGTGGCGGGCCGGCATTGAACGGCAGCGCGATCTCCGGCGTTCGCAAACGTTAAAATTGCGTCGCGCAGATCATGATGCGATTAAGTGGAATCGCACCATGATCTCTCTCTTTGTTTGAGCATGATCTTTTTCGGAAAACCGGTTTCCACTTTTCCGGATCATGGTCAGGAAGGCGCGGGGAATATCAGATGAAGACGCGGATCCTGTTCAGCGTGGCGCTGGTCGCCGTTCTGTTCGTCTTCTGGCTGATCATGCGCAAGCCGGCTTGCCTCGCCGGCGAAGCCGCATCCCTTGGTCCGCGCCTCGAATGGACTTGCCTGCCCCGATAAGCGGTCAGAGAGGCGGTTGCTTCATTTCCGAACGGCAGCGTCCTTGCGCTTAAGGCCTTGAAATTGCGGAGTTCGTTTCCTCGTCGAGCTTGCACGGGCCGTTACCATAGTTTGTTCGGCTTGGTCCCGAAAAGGCGCCGGGCTTTGACATTTTCGGCCAACCTTCGGGCGCGACGTTTAACCCGATGAAAACCATCACGGTCATAACCGTCCTGGCGCTGCTCACGATCTCCGGAGCAGTGATCTCGGAACAGTCCTGACCCTGGCATGATTAGAAAGATGCAGCAGCCGTTTGCGCAACCTTAGATTGGTATTGATAGCGTCGCGCTGATGGACTGCAGCCATCTCCCGAGGATCGGCGGGTAGTCCATCGAGTGACACATGGCCTTGCCGCGCCGAACGGAGTTCGGCGGGGTTTGGGTCTTAAGGAAGAAGGTGCGAGGTCGGCCGTTTCATGCTGGCGGGACGGCGAAAAAGGCCGGCGCGGGATTGGCGTCGACGTGAATAAAATTGCACCGACGCAATTTACCTAACCTTAGATCACGACTGGTATGTCGGTCACGTTGGACAGCTTTTCAACAATGGTCAACAGGAGGCGGAATTGCAGCGTATTTTCACCAAGTTCTTATCGGACGAATCGGGCGCGACGGCCATTGAATACGGCCTGATTGCCGCCGGCATCGCGCTCGCGATCATCGCGGTCGTGAACGGTCTCGGCACGACCCTCAACACCAAGTTCGATTCGATCAACACCTCGTTGAAGTAACATCCGCTCTTTTGGGGGGAATCCAACTTCATTAACCCAGGCGCCGCTGGCTTTACCCCGCCGGACATGTTCCGGCGGGTTTATTTTTGACGCTGCGTCCTGGCCAATTGAGCATGCCCCGAATAGTCACGGTAGCTCGGTGATTAACATTGCGCCCGTCACGTTTATGCAACCTTAGAGAGTGTAAGCTAATTGCACATTGCTGGATTGCACGATCGAGCACCTTGATAGGGAGGCAGCTTTGCGCGGTTTGATCTCGAAGCTCTGTTTCAGATCAACACGTCACTGAATGAATTCCCGCCCTTTCTCAGGCGGCGACTCAGGGAAAAATGTGCAACACGTGACGACTACCTTCGCCGGGTTTTCCATCCGGCGAAGGTTTTCGCTTCAGCGTTTGGTGCAGCCAGAATCCAGTACAACGAGCGCAAGCGCGACACCTCCGATTCCGGCGCCGAATGTCAGTCATTGCTCCCGATTCGGGAATACTGCGAATGCTTGAAGGAGAAGATCGGATCGCCGAGAGCTGAAAATGTTTTCCATCATACAGCGCCGCCGACCGAGACAGCCTGATCATTAACATTGCGTGCGTGCCTTACTCAACCTTAGAGAGTCTAATGTACCTACACACCGGTAGATTGAAGAAAGCACCAACCCTAGTAGGAGGCAGTTTTGCGGCATTTGATCTCTGAATTCTTGAAGGATGAATCGGGAGCAACCGCGATCGAATACGGTCTGATCGCGGCCGGTATCTCGATTGCAATCATTACGGTCGTGAATGGTCTCGGCACGACCCTCAACAACAAGTTCACCTCGATCAACACCTCGCTGAAGTGAACTGCCGCCCTTTCTCAGGGGGTAACGATACCAAAGATGCTTGTGACACGTGACGTCAACCCGCCGGACCTGTTCCGGCGGGTTTTGACTCGTCGCGGTGTGGCCGACCTGTGACCGGCTTGGGTGCCTACTTCTCCGGCAGATGGGGCCGTGTCGGCGCCAGATGGGCCGCCTCATAGAGGAGCCACAATTCAAGCGCTGAGAAGAACGCGACCGTGACGCCGACGCCGATGCTGTAATGCATCGCGCGTGTATGGGCAAAGCCCAGCAGCCAGGGCGAAACGATCAGCCAGATTCCGAGAAGCAGATTGGTCCATTCCTGCCAGCTGGCATAGGCGAATATCGCCGCCAGCGACAATAGCGCGATTGCCGCGCCGCTTGCTGAGAGATCGACGACCGCAGTTCCACTGGCGCGCGCCAAAAACCACGGCGAAACGAACAGGAACATCGCGAGCAGCAGGTTGTAGAGATCGAGGACGGATTCGCGACGCCATTTGCGCATGCAACACCTCTCCATGAGAACGGGGCGAGAAGCAGTCGTTTGCACGAACGAACGAGTTCGATCCGGGTTCCCCAAACCAGGTGCGGAGCGCGGCTAGACTTTGGAACAATGATCAGGCTTGAGAGGCTGTGCCATCCTCGATCGTGATCGTGTAAAGGTGACACCCTTGAAAACCATGTCGGAAAATCAGAAAGCTGTCGGCGGGCTCGTTCTCCTGATCGTGGCGGTGATGGCGGCATTGTTCATCGCTGCCGGCACGTTTCATTATTGGCAAGCCTGGATCTTCCTTGCCTTCTACTTTGTCCCGGCGCTGGCGATCACCTTCTATCTGATGGTCAAGGATCCGAAGCTTCTGGCGCGGCGGATGCGGGGAGGGCCCACCGCCGAGAAGCTGACAGCGCAGAAGATCATCATGTCGATCGTGTCGGTCGGCTTCATCGCCTTGCTCGTCGTTCCCGCGCTTGATCACCGTTTCGCCTGGTCGCACATGCCTGCATCGGTGGCACTCGCCGGGGACGCGCTCATGGCGATCGGCTGGCTTGCGATCTTTTTCGTGTTTCGCGAAAACAGTTTTTCGTCTGCCACCATCGAAATCGCCGACGACCAGAGGGTCGTTTCGACCGGTCCCTATGCATGGGTGCGCCATCCGATGTATGCCGGCGCGCTCCTCATGCTGCTCGGAATGCCACTCGCGCTCGGGTCATGGTGGGGCCTGCTGGCGCTCCTCGCCATGCTGCCGGCGCTGATCTGGCGCGTGTTCGACGAGGAAAAACTGCTCACGGAAAGTCTGCCCGGCTATCCCGAATACAGGCAAAAGGTGCGCTTTCGTCTTATCCCCGGCGTCTGGTGAAAGCGGTCCGTCGATTCCCACGCGTTCCGGCACGACGCCTCCGGCTGAAACCGGCTTCGCTTGCCCGACGGCCGCAGCCGGCTACGGCTGCCCGCCTTCACCCATTTCAGCTCTTGACGGTTGAGGACTTCATCAGTTGAGATGAAGCCATGGTTCGGGGCTCTTCCATCGCGCTTGTTCTGTTGATGGCCGCATCGCCGGCTTACGGCGAGACGGTAAACTTTGAGACCAGTGCAGCGAAGCTGAGCGAAAGCTGCAGCAAGGATATCGACGAAAACTGTTACGGCGTGTCTTTCGACGCGCCTCGGTTGAGGGAGTGCCTGGCCCGCGCCCAGGATTCGGTTTCGCAGCAGTGCAGGACCGACTACGTCAAGGTTTTCGACGCGATCCAGAAGCGTGTGGCGGCGCGCGCCGCCGTCTTGAGAACCTGCGAGCGCGACAAGCAGAAATTCTGTGCCGCCGAGGCGCAGGGCGAATTGAGCGAGGTCCTCGTCTGCCTGTCGAAGGTTCCGCGTGGGGTCAGCTGGGGCTGCAAGCAGGCCATCACCGAGGCGGGGTATCGCTGATGCCGGCAAGGGGTAAGGGCAAGCGGCAAATTGCGCTGTTGGCGCTTTGCGTGATATTCGCGACGCCTTACCCCGCAGTGTTCGCAGAGCCTGCTCCCGCGACCGACGACATGGTGAAGGAGCTTTCCGGCCTGGAAGCGGGTGCGGACATCGACGTTCCCGCCTTGCGTCAGCAGGTGGTCGAGCGCATCAAGTCGAAGGCGAATCCGGTGGCGCTGAAGCGACCGCTGGTCGCGCCCCAGCTCGCCAGGCTGCCGCATCTCGACCTGGACATCACGTTCAATCCCGATTCGCCGGTGATCCGGCCCGGCTCCTATCGCACCTTGGGTCGCCTTGCTGACGCCCTCGCCGATCCCAGGCTGTCCTCCTTCGGCTTCCTGATTGTCGGCCATACCGATTCGTCCGGACGACGGGACGAGAACCTCACGCTGAGCCAGAGAAGAGCCGACTCATTCCGCGACGTGCTGGTGACGACGTTCAAGATCTCGTCCAAACGCATTCAGTCGATTGGACTCGGCGAGGAGCAGCTTCTGGATGCCGATCACCCGAAGGCGCCGGTCAACCAGCAGGTCCAGGTCGTGACCGTCCGCAAGTTGCCTTGATCCTCGATTGGTGCGGCGGTCGGACGCAAAATTCGGCCTCGAGCTTCCGCCGATCGCTGCGCCGCATATCCACAACAATCGAAGCGGCTGACTTCATCGAGTGGAGACAAACCCGCACTTCGCGTTAGATTCCCCTTGAGTCGTCACGGGGGACTCGATGACACACCCTTTACTTCTCAATCCTTTTCATTCGAAGCAGGAATCGGTCGAGAAGGCCGACCGGCAGGCGATGCTGTCCACGCG
>Ga0307474_10001257_pt1 | contig 18466 bp, 20 predicted proteins | sample atmos_gasesECM1C_2_FD_203312 | JGI IMG/M metagenome (GOLD analysis project Ga0307474, IMG submission 203312) | Hardwood forest soil microbial communities from Morgan-Monroe State Forest, Indiana, United States - atmos_gasesECM1C_05 | ecosystem: Environmental > Terrestrial > Soil > Temperate... | reverse complement strand
GGAAGCCCTGCCGACTTCGCCAGAGCCGGCGACATTTCTGGCAAAATCATTCTTGTCCACTCGGTCGTCCTCAAAACGTGGGAAGATCTCTTCGCTGAATACGCCATCGCGCCACCCGTTGTGGATGCCGCTGTGAAGGGAAAGGCCAAGGCAGTCGCATTCATCGCCACCCGCGATCATGACATCCTCTACCGCCATACCAACTCTAGCCAGGGAGAAATCGACCGCATCCCTCAGGTTATTGTCGCCCGTGAGGATGGAGAACGTATCGGCCGCCTGCTTAATTCCGGCCACCCGGTATGGGCCGACCTGGCCATTCCAAACCAAATCGGCGGCCCAATCAAAGCCGCCAATGTAGTTGCCGAAATCAAAGGCGCCGAAAAGCCCGCCGAATTTGTCATTGTCGGCGCGCATCTCGACTCCTGGGAGCTCGGCACTGGCGCGCTCGATAACGGGTGCAACGCTGCACTGGTTATCGATGCCCTGCGCGCGATCCAAGCCTCCGGCCTCAAGCCGCGCCGCTCCATTCGCTTCATTCTTTTCTCGGGCGAAGAGGAAGGCCTTCTCGGCTCCCACGCCTACGCCGTCGCGCACCGCCCCGAACTCGACAATGCCGCCGGAGTGATCATCTACGACGCAGGCACTGGCAAAACCACCGGCTTCGCCGACGGCGGCCGCAACGACGTGATTGCTACCGCGAAACGTCTCATCGCTCCTCTCCAGCAATTCGGTGTAACCGAAATAAAAACTGACATGGAATGGGGAACCGACCACTTCGATTTCATGCTCGAAGGAGTCCCAACATTTGTCGCCGACCAGCAGGAGGCGAACTACCTCGAGAATTATCACGCCGTCTCCGACACCTACGATAAGGTAGACTTCGCGCAACTCAAGCAGCACGTAGCGGAGGCCGCCGAGTTCAGCTTTGCCCTCGCCAATCTGCCAGAGAAGATCGGCCCGCGCTTTACCCGCGCCCAAATCGAGCAATCCATCCGCGAAACGCACAGCGATGAAATGCTCAAATCGGCGGGGCTGTGGGAGGCCTGGGAGAGCGGCAAGTTAGGCCGTCAGAAATAGGTGATGGTGCGGTTTGGCTTTCGACTTCCGATTTTCAATTGCAAAAAGCAGCAACCCGATTGGCAATTGGTAGTCGATGATCGGCAATCCTAATTGCTCTATTTCTGGATTCTCTTCAACGCCTTCGCGCTCGGCATGCTGCTGCTGGATCTATTCGTCTTCCAGCGCCGTGGCCGTGTCATCCGCTCTCGCGAAGCTCTCGCCTGGACGTCATTGTGGATCGCACTCGCCGCCATATTCTCCGCACTCCTCTTTTTCTGGCAGGGCCGTCAGGTCGCCCTCGAATTCGTCACCGGCTATGTTCTCGAACTCTCTCTCAGCGTCGATAATCTTTTCATCTTCCTCGTCATCTTTCGTTATTTCTCAGTTCCTCCGGAGCACCAGCGCCCAGTACTTTTGTGGGGAATCCTCGGGGCCCTCCTCATGCGCGGTATCTTCATCGTCGCTGGTGTTGGCCTCATCCAACGTTTTCACTGGATTCTCTATTTGCTGGGCGCTCTATTGATCTACAGCGGCATCCGCCTCGCATTCATGGGTGAGCATCAAGTCGATCCAGCGAAGAATCCCGCCGTGAGAGCCCTGCGTCGCTGGATGCCCGTCACTGACGATTTCCAGGGCGGCCGATTTTTCGTCCGCGGATGGAAAGGGAATCCCGGTCTCTACGCCACTCCGCTCCTGATTGTCCTTGTGCTTATCGAGACCACGGACATCCTCTTTGCCGTCGATTCCATCCCCGCAGTCCTGGCCGTCACGCTGAACGCCTTCATCGTCTACACGTCGAATGTCTTCGCCATTCTCGGCCTTCGTTCCATGTACTTCGCGATTTCCGGGCTGATGAAAGTCTTCCGCTTCCTCCACACCGGGCTGGCCCTGGTCCTCATCCTCGTCGGATTGAAAATGATCGCCGCCGATTATTTTCGGGTCCCCACGGTGATAACGCTAGGCGTAGTCGCCGGCGTGCTCGCAATTTCCGTCATTGCATCCATAGCCTACCCAGCCCGGACGTCGAATTGAATTTCGCATTAATGTGCATCTTCCAAAGCGGTCCCCGGCAACTCCCCACTCAACAATTTCTCCAGTGCCGCCGCCGGGCATCGCACTCCAACATAAAACTGTCCAAACAGTGCATACACCGCGCTGACATGGTCAAACCGCATCTCATAGATCAGCTTCTTGAACACCAGCGGATCGTCCGCGAACAAATCTACTCCCCACTCCCAGTCGTCGAAGCCGATCGAGCCGGTGATAATTTGTTTCACCTGGCCCGCGTACCGCCGACCCACTAGTCCGTGCTCGTTCATCTGCCGCGCGCGCTCTTCAAGCGGCAACGTATACCAGTTCTTTTCTTCGCCTCGCCGCCGATCCATGGGATAAAAACACAGGTAACGAGTCGCGGGGATCTCCGGAAACAGCCGCGGATGCATCGCCTCCCGATGCCGGCTCAATTTGCACTCAATCTCCGCCTTCCACTGATCCGAATGCGGCTGAATACCCTGGTCGGTGAGCTCTTTATAAATTCTGAGCGTCGAATCGTAGAGCCCCAGTTCAATTACGGATAAATAAGACGAAGTTGGTTCGAAATACTCGCTCAGCCGCAGGCCGGCCAGTTTGAGCTCCGCCCGATTCAGATCCGCGAAAGATTTGCGAAAATGCACCATCATCAAATCGCCCTTGTGGCCGATCAACGAAAACAGCGCCGTCTGCCCTCCGGAACTCTTTTCCATCTCCGCCAGCACAGCTGCCGCTTCGCTGGCGATTGCCGACCGCTCCTCCTCCCCCAGAGCTCGCCAAGCCGTCCAGCGGAAGCGCATCATCTGATGCAGCACGCTATAGCCTTCTGTAGTCAGTGGCACGGCAGGTATTTCGGCAGCGGAATCGATTTGAGGCCGCGTCACACTATGAGTAGCTGTCATGGGATTCTCTCGATCTGTGTCCATGGATTTAGCCTCCATTGTACGCAAGAATCACGCTCCGCCGGTCTCCCGCCAGCACTGCTTGCGATTACTCGTCCGTACTTACGACGATGAATATGTCGGAATCTCGCGTGCGCGGCTAAGGTTCGTTAAAATCAAATCGTCCGCACTTGATCCAACGAACAAAGGCCGAAGACCAACGACCCGCCATGACCATCGGAGTCCTAGCCCTGCAGGGCGATTTTGACGCCCATCGCCGCCGGCTCGAAGAGCTGGGCGCTCACGTTGTCCTTGTGAGGAAACCCGAGCAGCTTGACCACGTCGAAGGCCTCGTCATCCCCGGCGGCGAATCGGGCACATTCCTGAAATTGTTAGGGGAAGAAGGTTTCGAGAAACTGAAGCAGTTCGTTCGCGTGAAGCCGACCTTCGGCACCTGCGCCGGAGCGATCCTGCTCGCAACCGAAATCGTAAACCCCGAGCAAGCCGGCCTCGGCGCCATCGACATTGGCATCCGCCGCAACGCCTACGGTCGCCAGGTCGATAGCTCCATCCGGGAAGGAAAATTCATTCCGGGTCATCGGACGGGCTCGCCACTCGAGATGGTTTTCATCCGCGCCCCAAAAATCGAGCGCGTTGGTCCTGCGGTTGAGGTTATCGCCACGGAAGGCAAAGACCCAGTCGCCGTCCGGCAGGGAAAAGTAATGGCCGCAACCTTCCATCCCGAACTTTCCGACGATACCCGCGTTCATCAGGCATTCCTCGATCTGGTGCGGAGCCGAGGCTAGAACCTACTTGACGGGCAGAAACTCAATCTTCACATCCCGGGCCGCAGCTTTAAAATCGAAATCCGCAGTCACAAGAACTCGATCCGGACCCTCCGCCGCAAGCGCCACTCCAAATGCATCCACGTAGGGGAGATTATGCTGCAGCTTGATCAGAGCGGCGCTCACAGAACGATGCGCATCCGCCGCAACAATCTGCAGCCCGAACGCGCCCAGCCGCCCAAGGGCTGCATCCATCGCTTTGCGGCCGCGCTTCTTGCAGGTGATGCCGGCAATTTCGCCCCAATGCAGAGCGGCAATGATTGCCTCAGATGTGCCCTGCAAGTGCGATTGAATGATCTCGGAGACGCGTGCGGCGCCCGCTTCATCCTCGAAATAACGCAGGATGGCGCTCGAATCGAGGACGTAAGTTACCATTCTTCCTTTTGCCTTCGTTGACGCTTGAGTTCTTTAAGCAGCGAGGGGCCGCCCTTGAGCATGCCGCGAGTCTTCTCGACTAGGTCCACCGTAACCGGCTCTATCACGATCCGTGACTCCTCCTGCGTTACCGCGATCCGGGTGCCCGGCTTAATTCCGAGCGATGCCCGCATCTCCGCAGGGATCACAAACTGCCCTTTGGTGCTTACTGTAGTTATCTGTCGCAGCATACTTACATTATACATCTGAGTAAGAACACAAGTAATTAGAATTTCCTTCTTGACAGCCGCATTGAGTAACTGTAAGGTTACGCATTATGCGGAACCGTTCGGTTACATATTCCTCCGAGACCACGTTCCAGGCGCTCGCCGATCCCACCCGCCGCGCCGTCCTCGACCTTCTGCGCCGGGGAAGCCAGCCCGCCGGAGACATTGCCCAAGCCTTTCCCATCTCCCGCCCAGCCATCTCCAAGCACTTGCGACTGCTCCGTCGCGCGCATCTGGTTCGAGAGCAACGCCAGGGCCGTCACCGCGTCTATCAACTCAATCCCGAACCGCTCCGCGCCGTCGATTCCTGGCTCGATCAGTACCGCGCTTTCTGGAATCTCAATCTCACGAACCTGAAGACTTTCGTAGAAGCGGAATACGCGAAAGAAACCAAACAGCTCCACGCTGCAAAATCGAAATCCAAATAAGGAGATTACTCACATGAAATCGCTTCGCCTTGCACTTCCTCTCAGCCTGCTGCTCGCCGCATCCTTTGCGCTCGGGCAGTCACCTGCGCAAAAGTCCTTCGACCAACTGAAATCGCTTTCCGGTTCGTGGGAGGGAAAGAGTTCCGAGGGAAAACCGCTGCTCGTTACATTCCGGGAAACCGCGGCTGGTTCCGCCCTTATGAGCGAAATTCATGGCCAGGGTCCCGAGAACATGATTTCCATGTTTAACCTCGACGGCCCCAACCGCCTGATCATCACGCATTACTGCGGAACCGGAAATCAGCCTCGCATGCTTGCCACATCATCGCCGGACGGCAGAGCCATCAGCTTCGATTTCTTCGACGCCACGAACCTCGCCACGCCTGACGCCGGACATATGCAACGCGTTGTTTTTACTGTCATCGATGCCCATCACCACACCGAAGACTGGACCTTCGCTGCCGGAAATGGAAAGGAAAAGAAAGTACTCTTCGATCTGCGCCGCAACGAGATGGCCCAAAAATAAGCTGTTGAAACGAACCAGAATGGACTACCCACTTTTCGCCTCTTCTGCGAGAGGTGGGCAGTCCGAGGACGAAAGCGACCCGTGCTAATGAAAAGCGACTTCCTCGCCTCTACCACTGACGCCATCGTCAGCGAAATCCAAATCGCCGCGGCGCCCGAGCGTATTTTCCGGGCGCTCACCGATCCCGCGCAACTTGCACTCTGGTTTTGCAACGTCGGCTGTCCTGTCAAACAATGGGAGATGGATCCGCGCCCCGGCGGCCGTTACGGCTACTCCATGGAAAACGGAACGCTCACCATCAATGGTGTGAGCAAGTTTGAGTGTCACGGCGAAATCACAGAAATCGATCCCCCACATCTTCTCGTCTACACGTGGGTCGCGAACTGGCATGACGACAAGTCGCACCGCACCGTCGTGCGCTGGGAACTATTCTCCGAGGACAACGGCACTCGGGTGAGAGTGACGCACAGCGGTCTTGCCGGCGAAGATGTCGCGCGAAAGGATTACACCCAGGGCTGGCCCGGTGTCTTACAGCAGCTCAAAAAGTTCATGGAAGACTAATTCCGGAAATCAACTCCAGGAGGCCCCATGGCAACCGTCGCAATTACTCCGGATCAGGACATCATCACCGGCGAAATTTTCATCGCCGCGCCACCCGCCCGAGTCTTCCGGGCCATCACCGATCCTTCCCAGATGCCGAAATGGTGGGGCGCCCGGGATCAATACCGCATCACGGAGTGGAAGGCCGACCTGCGCGTCGGCGGCAAATGGTCGAGCGATGGCATCGGTGTCGATGGCACAAAGTTTCACATTGATGGCGAATATCTCGAGATCGATCCTCCTCGGCTCCTGGTGCATACGTGGCTGGCCAGTTGGTCCGGTCCCCTCGCAACCATCGTCCGCTGGGAGCTTGAGCCGCAAAGTGTACACGGCCTGCACTCGAAGGGTCCGGAGCGCGCCGGCACTGGCACCCTGCTTAAGATCCGCCATGAAGGATTCGCCGGCAATTCGGCCGCTGCAGCATCCCATTCCGATGGCTGGAAGCGTGTCATGGGCTGGCTCGTCGCGTTCGTTGAAAAAGGAGAAACCCTGGAGACGCGGAGTTGATACGCGGATTTGACACGAGGCGTTGACGCATCACACTCGATCAGAAGACAATCAGTTATGATCCGGCGATTCGCCGCATGCATCTTGACTGCAGCCGCCGTCCTCGCGACGGTCGCTAACGTCGCCTACTCCGGCGCACAGACCGCTGCGCCTCAAAATGCTCCAACCCAGAAGGGAACCTCCATGCCTGCGCATGCCACCGGCCCGTTTGACGTGAAAGTCACTCCCCTGCCGCCAGAAGACAAGGTTGGCGATCCATCCATCGGCAGGATGTCCATCGATAAACAGTTTCATGGAGATCTCGAGGGCTCCAGCAATGGCCAGATGCTGACTGCCATGAGTGACGTAAAAGGCTCTGCCGGTTACGTCGCCATCGAACGCGTCAACGCAACCATCCACACGCCCAATGGACCGCGTACCGGCACCTTCGCCCTGCAACACACCGGCATTATGACCCGCGGAACGCCTCAGCTAACTATCTCGGTCGTCCCCGATTCCGGCACCGGTCAACTCACCGGCATCACCGGCACTATGAACATCAACATCGCCGACGGCAAACACTCCTACGACTTCGAATACACTCTGCTAAATTAATGGGACAAAACCAAAAGGCCCTCGCGCTACACAAAGCGCACGGTCTCGCCTTGAACCACCGAATGCTTCAGGAATTTCTTGTCATCGTGTCCCGGAGAGTCAGTACGGTAGTGCGCTCCTCGGCTTTCCTCTCGCGCCAGCGCAGACCGCACTACGAGCATCCCAGCAGCATGCAGGTTTGCCGCTTCGTACGAACGCCGCGTCCGCGGATGCGCCACTCTCGGAGCCAGTCCCTCCAGAGCTTTGATCCCTTCCTGCATCCCCGCCCGCATCCGTACGATCCCCGCATGCTTCCACAGAATGTCCCGGACCTGTCCAATTAACTCTTCAATCCCCGCGTCCACCGGGCCGTTCTGCGAAGCAATTCTCTTCTCTCCGCCGGCAGGACGCGCATTCTTCAGCTCCTCCCGCATCGCCTTGCCCGCCCGCGCTCCGTAAACCAAGGCTTCGAGCAGGGAATTGCTCGGGAAGCGGTTGGCCCCGTGTACGCCGGTTGCTGCAGTTTCACCCGCCGCATAGAGCCCGCCCAGGCTGGTTCTCCCATTCAGATCAGTACGCACTCCTCCAATCGAACGGTGCGCGGCAGGACGGATCGGAATCACGTCCTCGGTGATATCGATGTTGTGCTTCATGCAGGCCGCGTAAATTCGTGGAAACCGCTTCTGCACCCTGGCCGCATTCAAGTGAGTCAGATCAAGGTAAACGAACGGATCGCGCGCCCGGCTCACCTCCATCTCGTGCATGATCGCCCGCGCCACTACATCTCCCGGGGCCTTCTCTCCCAGCGGATGGTACTTGCCCATGAATCGGTCCATCTCGACGTTCCGCAAATATCCGCCTTCACTGCGCAGTCCTTCCGCCAGCAAGAAACGCGGCGCTTTCTTCATGTACAACGTCGTCGGATAGAATTGCACGAACTCCGTGTCGCTGATCTCAGCGCCAGCGCGAAAAGCCATCCCCACGCCATCTCCCGTCGCCGATTCGGGATTCGTCGTGTCCCGGTAAATCTGTCCCAAGCCGCCCGTCGCCAGAAGAACCGCGGAGCACGACAGTTCTTCCGGCAATCCTTTGTCGCTGATCAGCGATACTCCAAAGACACGCTGATCCAAGATGAGTAGCTCAGCGGCAAACGCGAACTCCATCACAGAAATATTTTTGAGTGTCTTTGCCTTCGCGCTGAGCGCTCGCAGAATTTCGCTTCCCACCCCGCCGCCGGTCGAGCGTAGAACATGGCTATTCTTATACGAAGCTTCGCTCTCGAAGGTGAGTTTGTTTGCCTTATCGAGCTGCTTACTCCATCCCATAAGTTCCTCAATGCGCTCGACCCCTTCTCCTACCAGAATCTTGACCGCCTCGGGCCGGCATAGTCCATCGCCCGCCATCAGAGTGTCCTGCAAATGGAGAATGATTTCTTCTTCATCGCTGAGGACATCCGTAACCGAAGCCGCCCCCGACCCGCCGATGTGAGGAGCCTCCTTCTTGACCAGGACCAGGACGCGTCCTGCCGCCGCCAGCTCGATTGCAGCCCGTAAGCCCGCAACCCCGGCACCGATCACAACAAAATCAGTTTCGGCAGGAAGTCCTTTCATGGCGGCAAATGTTAACACTTTCACCGCCCTTCCGATCAAACCCGCCCTGTTCATACGCTATGATGGAATTCCCATGGCGCAGGTCACCATCCATGTGCAGCCCAGGCCCTATCAGGCCCGAATCGAAAACGGTTTGCTGGCTCGCGCTGGCAGCCTGCTGGCCGATCTTCTGCCCCAAGCCAGTAAGGTTGTCGTCGTAACCGTGGCCCCAGTCCGCCGCCGTTACGGATCAAAATTGCTCCGCTCTCTCATTTCGGCAGGCTTCAAACCGCAGATCATCGTCATGCCCGACGGTGAGCCGGCCAAAAAGCTCAAGACCATCGAGATGCTCGCCGAAAGACTGTCTCGACTTGGCGCCGACCGTAAGGCCGTCCTGGTCGCTCTTGGCGGCGGAGTTGTCGGTGACGTCACCGGACTGCTTGCCTCTCTGTACATGCGTGGTGTCGAACTGGTTCAGATTCCAACCACGGTTCTTGCGCAAGTGGACGCGTCAGTTGGCGGCAAGACCGCGGTCAACCTCGGAGCAGGCAAGAACTTGCTCGGAACCTTTTATCATCCGCGGATTGTTCTCACAGATCCCGAAGTCCTCCGCAGCCTGCCCAACCGTGAATTTCGCGCCGGCCTGTATGAAGCCATCAAATGCGGCATCATCGGCGATCTGGATCTTTTTCTGCGCTTCGAGCAGAAGCGGGCGCAGATTCTGAAACGCGATCCCGTGGAACTCGAAGGCGTCATCGCTCAATCCGTAAAGTTGAAAGCGGAAGTCGTCTCCGCCGATGAACACGAGGGTGGCCTGCGTCGCGTCCTGAATCTCGGTCACACCATCGGTCACGCTCTGGAAGCCGAGACAGGTTATCGCACACTCCTGCACGGCGAAGCCGTCGCCTGGGGCCTGATCGCGGCCACCAACATCGCGCTCAGCGTCGGCCGCACCGACAGCGTCACCGCGGGACGTATCGCCGACACCGTGCTTAGCCTCGGCCGCTTACCAGAATTGAAAGTAAGCTCCCGCAAAATTCTCGCCCGCCTGCAATCCGACAAAAAGACGCAAAGCGGTGTGGTTCATTTCGTGCTGCCCCGCGAAATAGGAAAGGTCGAGATCGCTGCCGATGTGCCCGACACCGCCGTAATTGCCGCCGTCGAAGAACTACGTCGCCTATCGCGTGGTGGATGGGGAAAGTAAGATTGTCAGTTGTCGATTTCTGATTGCTGATTGAAAAGCAACGGCCTTGGCGGATGGAACGGCTTACAAAAATCTCATAACTACAAGTAGCACCGTACCCCCTCTCATGCCCGAAAACCCGAAACTCGTAATGGGCGCCGCCCCCGAAGGCGCTACCGACCCCGCTTCCGCCGCGCTCGCGGTTCGCGAGATGTTTACGTCGATCGCTCCGCGTTACGATCTCCTCAACCACGTACTCTCTTGCAACGTAGACCGCCTATGGTGGCGCCGCACCGCGTCGACGTTCGCCCACATACTCGGCCAGCCCCATGCCCGAGTTCTCGATTTGTGCTGCGGCACTGGGGACATGGCCTTCGCCTTAGGCAAGCAGTCTCAGAAGAACGGACCCCAAATTCTCGGGGCCGACTTCTCCCATGCCATGCTGCAGCGCGCCCGCACGAAGTCCCTGCACAAATCTCTCCGAACTGCGCCCCGATGGATCGAAGCCGATGCGCTCAACCTGCCGTTTCCCGACCAGCATTTCGACCTCGTGACCTCCGCCTTCGGCTTCCGGAACCTCGCCAACTACGATGCCGGCCTTTGCGAAATCGCTCGCATCCTACGTCCCGGCGGAGAATGCGGCATCCTCGACTTCAGCGAGCCCCGTGGACTCACGGGCCGTCTTTACCGTATCTATTTCAAACAAATTCTCCCGCGCGTCGGCGCGATGCTCTCAGGCGTCCGTGGCCCGTACGCCTATTTGCCAAACTCGGTCGAACGTTTTCCCCAGCCCGAAGAAATGCTGGCCCGGATGCGCCAAGCCGGTTTCCGAGAGGCTAGCTGGACTCCTTATACGTTTGGAATTGCAGGGTTATATCGCGGAAAGAAATAGCGCAGAAGTGAGTGTGATCTATTTGCCAAGAATTGTAAAACCGATGCTACTGTGCTGCCGCGCTCGCCACGGGAGTTGCTGCCGGCTCGAAGCTTTCGGCAAAAGCATCCACGATCGAATATCGCATCACATTCTCATATTCTTTTCCGAGAAAGCTCTTGAGCCGCTCCGTGCTCATGATGTATTCCCCGGTCATGTAAGGCAATGCCTCGGGAGGAATCGCCGAGATGGCCCGCTTCCACAAGTATTTCAGAACCAGTCGCATCGCCCATTTGCCGGGCACCGTCACCAGTTTCGCCTGCGCCATTTCAATGCAACGGCCGAAGGTCAGCGCCTCGCCTCGTCCCGCTACGTTCAGAATCGTCAGGCGTTGCGCCTCAGGGTCGCGATGCAGAATATGCGCCAGCAGCCTCGCCATATCGTCCACATGCACAAACTGAATCTTGTTATTCAAATACTGCTGCCCCCGCGGCATCATGCACGGCAGGCGCTTGCCTTCGGCGCGCATTTTTTCCGCCCGCGCGCTCTTCCCGTTGGGAGTTCCGCGAAACGCTCCCAACAAATAATTCTGCACGGTCGCGCCCGCAAAAATGTGCGGACGCAGGATATACACGCTGCACCCTCGCAACGAAGGAGCCCGCTGCTGCACCACTTCATCAGACTGCTTCTTGTGAACGGCGTAAGGCAGCGTGTGCGCCGCCAGCACTGACTCTTCCGTTGCCGGCGCCGGTAAACTGGGGCCGTACACCGATACGCTGCTGGGAAAAATGAATTGCCGGATCGGCGTATCGGCGGTGCGGTTCGCTTCTGTTACCCCTTCCATTACACGCGCCGTGCCCGCGACATTGATCTGCCACATGCGTTCGGTGTCGAGAACTCCCGTGCGCACAGGATCGATCACAAATGCGAGATGCACCACGGCCGCCGGCTGTTTGTCGCGCAACAACTCATAAAACCTGCGTGTCGAGGACTCGTCGCCCAGATCGAGAGCTTCGAACTGCAGCGGCAAATCGGTTTGGGGCGGATTCAGGTCCACCCCAATCACCGAGAAGTCTCCCAGCAACGGAAGCAATCTGGATCCCAGATTTCCCGCTATGCCGGTGACCACGACAACAGGTTTTTCAGTCGACATCAGTTAGGCTTCGATGGTGGTGCTTGGGTCGCTGGCGGCTGCGCCGGCGGATTTCCTGCTGGCGGATTCGCCGCCGGAGCATTGCTCTGAGGCTGCGACTGGGGCGGAGCCATCTGCGGACGTCGCGGTGGCATTCCCGGACGGGCTCCCATCCCTCCCGGTCCCGGCGGCGGTGCAGGGCCAAAATACGCCTCGTTGGGCACTGCTTGGAATGAGTTTGTGTACTCATCCATCACCTTCTTCGTGCGCTCGCTCTTCAACTTGTTGTGGATTTCCTCTTTCACCTGGTCCAGCGGAAGTACTTCCTTGCTCACCACTTTATAGATATAGTGCCCGCCGTTGTCGCTGATCACCTTGGATACTCCCCCCTGCTTCAGATCGAAAACCTCAGCATGTGTGGGGGGCAGGCCAGTCCGCCGTACTTTGGGCAGATTCACGGTCGGATTATCCACTTTCGTTCCGGCCGCCTCAAACGCTTCCTTCTGCAGCTTGGCAAAGTCCTCGCCCGCAACCGCCCTCGCCTGAAGCGTGTCGGCCAGTTTGGTCAACTCCTGCTCGCCTTTTTCCTGTTTCTCTTTGTCGGCGGCTTCTTTGGCTTTCTGCTGCTCCTCCGTCATCTTATCCGGATCCTTGGTGTCTTCCGCATCAGCCTCGGCCTGTTTGTACCGTGGAATGAACAGCCGGTCCAAAGAATATTGCTCGTACGCCTCCGGACTCTGCTTGTAATACTCGGCGATCGTACTGTCGGGAATTTTGTCTGCGTCTTCCTGCACGCTTCGCTGCAATTCCGTGGTGAGGATCTGCATCTTTGCAATTTTCAGCGTCTGCTGGAATCGCGGAGTCTTGTCGAGACCCTTCTCCTTCGCCTTTTCGGACATGGCAATAAAACGCGGCAGCGCCTGTTCCAGTTGCCGCTTCAATTGCGGCGTCACAGTAGGAGAAAGCCCGCTGGCGATCTTTTCGAACTCCGCTCGCGTGATCTCGGTCTTGCAATCTGCCGGCTTCTTCGCGGAAGCCGCGGCAGTTTTGCCGCTGGCGGTCTTAGAAGCCGAAGCCGCAGCTTTCGGTGCGGCTGGGCACACACCCTTGATCGTCAGCACAATCGCACTCTCTGGCACTTCCGCCGCAGTATCGGCTGGCTTACCCGCGGCCGATGCTGCTGGAGCCGCACCCGCCTGCGCCGGCGGTGTCGCCGGCGGCGCTTGCCCCCACGCCAGCGTTCCCAACAACACACACAGCAACCAACTCTTACGCATACAAGATTCCTCCAGGATTGGTAGATCAGGAAGTTGGACCACCGAACCTAGCATCCTAGCACAGAGCCTCATTCCCGCAGTAGCCAAGCTCCACCCTGTGCACCCCTTGTGCCCTCTGTGTTAAAGGTTTTGACCTGTTGTGTTCATCCGTTGGCGCAATTCCCCAGAATCGCGGATAATCCCAACCATGTCCGGGACTCCGGCCCTTTACTCGCCCAATGCCATGCGCGCCGAGAAGCGCGCGGTGGCCGGAAATTCGGTGATCGCCGCCGTCCTCATCACTCTTGGAAAAGTCGTCGTCGGCGTCACTACTGGCAGTCTGGGAATTCTCTCTGAAGCCGCTCATTCCGCGCTCGATCTCATCGCGGCGATGCTCACGTACTTCTCTGTCGGAGTCTCCGACAAGCCCGCCGATGCCGATCACCAATACGGCCACGGTAAGGTCGAAAATTTCTCCGCCTTCGTCGAAACCGGACTCCTTCTCCTGACCTGCGTGTGGGTAATTTACGAAGCGATTCATCGCCTTTTTTTTCTTCACGTCGATGTCGAACCGTCCGTTTGGGCCTTCGCCGTGATGATTCTCTCCATGGGAGTGGATGTCTGGCGCTCCCGCGCTCTCGGCCGCATCGCCATCAAATACGAAAGCCAGGCGCTGGAGGCCGATGCGCTGCACTTCTCCACCGACGTCTGGTCTGCCGGCGTGGTCGTGCTCGGCCTTGTTCTAATACTGCTGGGACGTACCTACCGCCTGGATTGGCTCCGCATCGCCGATCCCATTTCCGCTCTCTTCGTCGCCGGAGTCATCGTTTCCGTAAGCTGGCGATTGGCGCGCCGCACGGTTGATGCCCTCCTCGACGCCGCGCCCACCGGCGTCCGCGCCCAAATCATCGACGCGGTCTCGCGCGTCGAGGGTGTTCTCGAAATCGGTCGCGTCCGCATCCGCCGTTCTGGCAACCGCTACTTCGCCGACCTTGCCGTCGGCCTCGCGCGTACGGTTACCTTTCAGCGCTCCGAGCAGCTCGTCGAGGCCGTCACCGCCGCGGTCCACAAAATTCTTCCCGACGCCGACGTCACCGTCCAACCGCTCCCGCGCGCCGAGCGCTCGGAAAACATCTTTGACCGCATTCGCTCCGTCGCTACCCGCCACAACCTCAATGTCCACGACATCAGCGTGCAGGATCTCGCCGGGCGCCTTCACGTCGAGCAGCACGTCGAACTCGACGAGCGCATGACCCTTAAAAGCGCCCACGATCAAGTCACCGATCTCGAAGCTGACATGCGCCACGACGTGCCCGAGATCGACGACATCCTGACTCATATCGAAAGCGAGCCCGCCACCATTGAAACCGGCGACGAGTTAGTGCGAGACGCCGATCTCGAGCGCCAACTCAAAGTTCTCGTCGAAGAGTTTCCGGAAATCGTCGACATGCACGACGTTCAAATCAAGAAAGTCCGTGGACGGCTCTACGTTTCATGCCACTGCACTCTGTCTGACGATCTTCCCCTCGCCCGTGTCCACGACATTCAGACCGAGCTTGAAATCCGTTTCAAGCAGGCAGCACCGGAACTTTTTCGTGTGCTGATCCACCCCGAACCCAGCACGGATAATCGGCGCTAGCCCAAGTTGGACATCCGTCACAGACGCATAACGACGAATTGTTGATTGTTGATTTTAGATTGTTGATTGAAGCAGAGCAGGAAAGCTCCTCAATCATCAATCAATAATCATCATTCAGCAATTCCAGAGGCTACCGATGAACAACGTACGAGACAACAAAGCCGAAGCCCTAAAAGACCGCACCAGGCAGTTCACCTTGCGCACCATCCGCGTGATCCGCTCGCTGCCTCCGAGTTCTGAGGGACGAATTAAAATCGTTCTATGACACAAGCCAAAACCACGTGGATCGAAAAACAGCATTTCAACGGCATCTCCGACAGCGGCCATTCCATCGCCGTCGACGGTGACAAAACCACCGGCAACAGTCCCATGGAACTCGTTCTCATCGGCCTGTGCGGCTGCACTGCCTACGACGTCGTTTCCATTCTGCAAAAGAAGCGCGAGCCCTTCACCAGCCTCGAAGTTCGCGCTGAAGCCGACCGGGCGAAAGATCCGCCCTCCGTCTACACGGCAATCAAATTGATCTACCGCGTTGGAGGGAAAGTATCGCGCAAGGCCGTCGAAGACGCAGTCCGCCTCTCCAAAGAAAAGTACTGTTCGGTTTCAGCTATGCTCGAGAAGACGGCAAAGATAGCGACGGCGATCGAATTGGTCGACGGCTAGACCGGACAAACGGCGCGGGCTGGCGTGCGGCGTTTCTACTCCATGGGTTCGACCACTGGACACTCCCTGACAGTGTTCCGTTCCGGCCGCTGCACAATCACAATGGCCGCCAACACCAGCGCAATCCCCACGGCCTGAATCGGCCGCAGCGCTTCACCGAGCAACGTGGCAGCAAGGAGAATAGAAAACACCGGCTCCAGACAACTGGCGATGATGGCGCGAGTCGGCTCCAGGTGCTGCAATCCAAGAAAGTACAGCGAGAACGCGCCGAGCACCGAGATCATTGAAAACACAAACAAAAACAACCACTGTGAGCCCGCATAGTGGGCCGCCCCAATTTTCCACGGAGGATTCACCACCATCCAAAACGCCGCCGCTGCAGCCAGCGTCCAAACCAGCACCCGCCAGCGGTCGAATCGCGCCAGAATCCCATGGCCCGCCACGTTATAAAAGGCGAAAGAAAAGGACGCCACCAGCGCGGCCAGAACGCCATAGGAATCGAGTCGAAGCGCCATTCTTGATCCGCTTCCGAATGAACCTGCTTTCCCTAGATCAATGACTAGCGCGATCCCCGCAATCGCCGACACTACGCCGGCGACTTTCTGCGCTGAAAGCCTCTGCTGGCCCCTCGCCACCACATAAAACAAGACCCACACCGGCGCGGTATATTGCAGGATGATCGCGATCGCCACATTCGTCCGCTGGATCGCCACGTAATAAAAATAATTCGAGAGCGCCACGCCCAGTGTCCCGAGCACGAAACAGTAAGCCAAATCCCGTGCCGGAAGCCTGATCCGCTGCCATCCCTCAAATCCAACCAACAGGACAACCAGCACAATCAGTGAAAACGTAACCCGGCTCTGCGAAAGGATCAGCGGATCAATGGGCCGCATCGCTGCGCCGCCCAACCGCAGCTTCCCTGTAAAAACCGCCCGCCCCAGCGCCGCCGAGACTCCCCAGAGAAACGCCGCCCCTCCGATGAACAAATATCCGCGCAAAGGATGCGCCCGCGCGCCTGTCTGATTTGCCATTGAGCGATTTGTCGTTGATTGATTCGTGGTTGAGATAATGCCCTCGCGAACCGCTTCGCTGATTCGATAGTAAAGGGTAAGATTCAAATACAGGTTTGGGAAGGGCCCGACTTCAATGAGGTGCGGGAAAACTCCCGACGCGTCCAGTAACGTAGAAGAGCGGCGCTTTCAGCGCCACCAGAAGGCCTTAGAATCAGTCCGAGCTTCAACCGTCGTATTTCTTGTTCGCCAGGAGTTTTTCCGCAACCTCTTCAAGTCGTGTTCAAGTCGTGCCGCCCAGGCGCTGAGAACGTCGCACTTTAGCGCCTGAGGCGTGCTCCCCGATTAACCTCGTATTCTCCCCCTTCGCTGCTAATCCCTGCCGTTTCTTTCGCTTACGTTGACCACCCAGGCTCTTTCCGATAGTTTATTAATAGCATCACGACGGGTTCGTGTAGCCTTATCGTACGACTTCGATCGTGGCGAGTTTTTGCAACCCTACGATAAGGTTGACAATCACAAGTCCAGGGAGCTCTATTTGCCAAACAGCCAGGGAAAGACTTTACTTCTGCTGAAACCGCGGGGTTTCTGCGCTGGCGTGGTGCGCGCCATCGACGTAGTCCGTATCGCATTGGACGCTTTCGGTCCGCCGATCTACGTTCGCAAGGAAATTGTCCACAACAGTTTTGTGGTTGACGAGTTGCGCGGCAAAGGCGCCATCTTCGTCGATAGCGAAGACGAAGTTCCCAACGGCGAGCGCGTCATCTACAGCGCTCACGGCGTCTCACCCGAAGTTCGGGAGCATAGCGCCCGTCGCGGCCTCCGCGTCATCGACGCCACCTGCCCGCTCGTCACCAAAGTTCACGTCGAAGCCGTCAAGTTTGCCAAAGAAGGCTATTCGCTCATCCTCATCGGCCATCACGATCACGACGAAGTGGTCGGCACACTCGGCGAAGCTCCGCTGGTCACCCAGGTCGTCGGAACGCCGGAGCAGGTAAAGACCCTCACCGTACCTGATCCCAATCGCGTCGCCTATCTCACGCAGACCACGTTAAGTCTCGACGAAACCAAAGACATCATCGCGGCGCTCAAGAGAAAGTTCCCGAACATTAAAGGTCCCGCCGCGCAGGACATTTGCTACGCCACGGAAAACCGCCAGGTCGCAGTGAAACAGGTCGCCTCGGAAGCTGACTTGTTACTGGTAGTCGGTTCGGAAAACAGTTCCAATTCCAATCGTCTGGTGGAAGTGGCGCGCAATCTCGGTACGAACTCGCATCTCATCGATAGCTACCATGACATCGAAGCAGAGTGGTTGACGAATGTGAAGACGATCGCGCTGACCGCCGGCGCTTCCGCGCCAGAATGCCTGGTGGAGGAGGCCATGAAGTTCCTGGCCACCAAGGGTTTCGATAACGTGCAGGAGCTCGAAGTGATGCCGGAGAACGTCCGCTTCGGCCTGCCGCCGGAGATTGTCGAGGCCATCGCCGCTGCTCCGGCTACGGTGACCGCGGACTGAAGACGCTGCGCTAAATGGAGCAAAATTGATGGACAAAAACTCCCCCGAGACTAACTTAGCCTCCGAACCCCAACTTCGCTTCGGCAAAATCGACGGCCTTGCCGCCCGCGTGGGCGCCGCCGTCAGCGCCGCGCGCAAATTCCTCTTCTCCTCACAACATGAGCAGGGATACTGGTGTGGCGAACTTGAGGCCGATACCACGCTCGAGTCGGATTACATCCTGCTCCACACTCTGCTCGGCACTGGCGATCCCGAGCGTTTCCAGAAGGCCGCCAATTGGATCATCCGCCACCAGAACGAAGACGGCGGCTGGAGCATCTACGAAGGCGGACCATCCAACATCAGCGCCTCAGTGAAAGCCTATTTCGGCCTCAAGCTCGCCGGATACGAGGCCAATCACGCCGTCCTTCAGCGCGCCCGCAAGAAAATTATCGAGCTCGGCGGCGTGACCGAAGTCAATACATTTACCAAGATCTATCTCTGCTTCTTCGGACAGTACGATTACGACGCTGTCCCGG
>Ga0307474_10001256_pt1 | contig 18471 bp, 13 predicted proteins | sample atmos_gasesECM1C_2_FD_203312 | JGI IMG/M metagenome (GOLD analysis project Ga0307474, IMG submission 203312) | Hardwood forest soil microbial communities from Morgan-Monroe State Forest, Indiana, United States - atmos_gasesECM1C_05 | ecosystem: Environmental > Terrestrial > Soil > Temperate... | reverse complement strand
CTTGGTTGGCGACCACTTCCTGGAGCGACCCGACCAGAACACCGTCCACGTAGAGCGAATCCTTGGTGATCATGACCACCACCGCGGCACTCGGCTTGCGCTCCGACAGCGACTGCGGGATCGATATGTTCTTGGTATTCGGCAGAATGTCCACATCGGCCGTATGCGCGAGCAGGAACACCACCAGGATGGTCATCATGTCGATGAACGGGATCAGGGCAAAGTGGCTGCCGCCATGCCGGCGTTGCCGGTGTCGTTTGATGCGATAGGACGTCATGTCGGCGCATCTCCGATGGCGATGTCCGGGAACAATTCCGCTTTCGAGAACGGCGGCGTCGGAATTTGATAGACGCGAACCGTGTCCATCACCTGCACCAGAACATCGTATGGCACGGCGGGACCGGGCAATATCGTCGCATCGGTCATCTGCGGAAATTGCGACTTGACCTGGCGGATGAACTCCGACAGGCGATCCAAGTCGTAGCCGCTGGGAATATTCTCGATGACTTTCAACGGACCCGAATTGCGGTCATTGACCACCAGATCGTTGGGCCGAATGATCACTTCGAGCTTCAAACCCTTGGGCAAATCAACAGGAGCGGTGTTGCTGGCCGGAAGGTTCAGCTGAAGGATGTTCGTCTTGGAAAACACGGCCGTGAAAATCAGGAAGAACACCAGGATCACCATCATGTCGATCATCGGCACGATGTTCAGATCATCGCGCCCCTGGTGATAGCGGGCGTGATTGCGTCGGACGAGGCGTGCAGCTTTTGACTTCATGCGAGACGACCTAGGATGCTGTCACTTTGATCAGATGCTGCCGCGGGCGGCGGCCGGCGTTCTCACCGACGGCGCCGGTGCCGTCGGTTCATGAGCCTTGTCGGTCTGTCGCTCGGTGATCGAGTTGAGGAACTTCACCGAGGCGATTTCCAGGCTGTCGATCAGCGAAGTCGTCTTGGACTCGAGAAACATGTGCGAGAGCAGCAGCGTGATGGCGACGAACAAGCCGGACGCGGTGTTGTTCATGGCGACCGAAATCGCCGCGGCCAGCAAGCTGGCCTTCTCGGCGGGGTTGGCAGTTGCCACGGCGCTGAATGCACCGATGAGGCCGGTGATCGTGCCGAGCAAGCCGATCAACAGGCCGACGTTGGCCAGCGACGAAAGATAGTGCGTGCGCTTCTCGATTCGCGGAATGACCTCGAGCAGGCTCTCGTCCATGGCCTTTTCGATGTCATCGCGGCGGCGGGCGCTGGCGACGCGCGCCACACCATAGTTCAGGATGGTGGCGATCGAAGCCTTGGAGTTGTGACACAGGCCCACCACTTGCTTGAAGTTCCCGGCGCTCAAGGCCGGCACGAGCGAGTCCCACAGGCTGCGATTGCGAATGGTTTCGCGCGTCAGGTACACGTATCGCTCGATGGCGATGGCGACGCCGACCACGAATATCAAGGCCAACGGGTACAGGAATATCCCGCCGTCCTTGAAGAAATTGACTGCCGAATTCATGAAATTCATCTGCGCGCTCCTAGATAAACTCTCTATCTCTCGAATATGCGATTCAACCAGATTCCGTAAAATCGGCTATGACTTACTTCTCACCCTGGTCCGACGGGTGGCCCGGTGCACCATTTTGGGACGAATCGGCCTGCACGGCCTTGTAATAGACGACTTCGCGTTTGAATACGTCCCGGTCGACCGGGGCCAGGATCTCATCGACCAGGCTGTTCATCGGTTTACCGGCCAGATCCCCGATATCGGACTTCTTCCAGGGGACGATGTACATGACCTTCGGCTGCTCCCGATCGCCGGTCACGGTGGCGGTGCCCAATTCCAGGCGATCCGAGGCTCCCGGCGCCTTTTGACCCGGAGCTGCATTGGCGCGAGCGCCGGCCGCAGGTGCGGGCTTAGACGTGTTGGCGCGGGGCTCACCCGCGTCGGACTGGGGGCTGGAGGTCCTGGAGGTATTGGCACGCGGCTCGCCCGCCTCCGACTGGGGGGTGCCCTTCGAGGGCTTCGCCGCTGGCGCAGCCGCAGGCGCGGGCGTATCAGCCGGCGCAGGCGTGTCAGCCGGCGCGGGCGGCGCGGGTTGCTGGGCATAGGTCACATTCATGACCCAGCAAAGCACGATCAAGCTGGACATCTTTGGCAGCGCGTTCATGCGGGCTCCTTTTTGGCGGCAGGCGCCGGCGCACCGACGCGTTTACGCAATTCAATCAACCAACCGGAAACCTGTTTGTTCTCGCCGGCGATCTCGAGGTAGCGTTCAAACTGTTCCAGCGCCTTTTGCGGCTCAGCCAAATACAAATCGTAGAGCACGCCCAAATTCAGATGCGCCGGCGCGTAGTTTGGTTCAGCGGCAATCGCATGCAAATAGGCCGCCTCCGCTTCCGCGAACTTCCCTAGCTTACGCTCTACGATGCCAAGTTCATCGCCCGCGATAGGGTTGCCGGGACTCGTCTGCAGGGCCGTCTTGAATGCGGCTTCCGCTTCGGGCAGCCGAGAATCATGCAAATACAGCAGCCCCAGATTTAATTGCGGTCCCGAGAATTGCGGATACGCGACGCTGAGCTGCTTGAACTCGAGTTCCGCGTCCGTGAGGCGGTTGGATTTCATCATTTGCAGCGCTTGGCTGTATTGCTGAGCCGCACGCGGCGGAATTGGCGTCGAATCGGGCGCGGGAACCGGGCTTGGCGTGGCGGCATTGCCGGGCGCTGCTCCAGGAGCTGTAATATTTACAGCGGTAGCCGGCGCGCCGTTGGCGGCCGGCTTTGATTGGGGTGTGCCGGTGGGCTGCGCAGCCGCGGGCGGCGCAGTTGCGGGCGCACGCGGCGGCTGTGCCGGCGTGCTGTGACAGCCGGCCAGCAGCGCAATCACACCGAGGCTAACGAATCGAGTCGACCTGCTGTTCACCGATCTCCACCTTGCCGTAGCGGCCTGGATTGAGCTGCGCCAGCGCCGCAAAGCTTTTCTGCACCCATTCGTCATAGGTCCCATCTTTGGTCCGCGCAGTATTGACCTCGTGCAGCTTGATGGCCTTCTCCTCGAACGGAAAGGCTTGTTCCTCGAGCAGCACGTCGTATTGTTCCAATTCATCCTTTTTCAAATTCTTCGGGCGCTCAGAACTCATCAAGTCCTTGCCCAGCTGGCGGTACAATTCCGCGCTTTCGAAGGTCGCCGCGGTGGTGACCTCCGCGACCTGATAATCCGCGGCCGCTTCATAGGCCTTGAGCGCGGCCTCCATCGCCTTGCGCTTCTCGGCGAGGGACTTCTTGAGCGGCACCACCAATTTGATGCTCTTGAATTCCTCACGCGCCGGCGCCGCCAGCGTCAATGTCGCCTTCGCGGCCAGCGCGCGGCTGCGATCGGTGCGCGCGGCGCCCGCGGAGCGGTCCGCGGCGATGATTTCCCTGAGCCAGTAGTCGCGTCCGCTGTAGTCGCCGGACTTGACGGCAATCAAGCTCAATTTGTTGCGCGCCTCCAGGGCGGGACTCAAGGGTTGCGGAAAATGCTTCACGAATGCTTCGAGCATTGCGCGCGACTTGGCCGTATTGCCGGCTTTATCGTAAAGATCCGCCGCCTGCAGCGTGGCTTCGCGCTGAACGTCGGGCGTCTCTTTCGGGGATTGCGATATCTGCTCGAATTCAACCGCCGCCTGCCCGGGCTTGTTCGCCGCCGTGTATGCCACGGCGAGATTGCGGGTGACATCGGTCTGCAGCGGGCTATCGGGAAAATTGCGGCGGAATCCCTCCAGTACGGGGATGGCGCGATCCCACTGCTTCTGCGTCACCAGCAGCGCCGCGGCGTCGAAATCGGCGCTCGAGCGCACCTTTGAAGTGGGCGCCAAAGCCGCGACGCGTAAAAAATCATCGACGGCGGCAGCGCTGTCGCCGGACTTGCTCTTTTGTTCGCCCTGCTTGTAGATCGACGCGGCGAGGCGCTCGACGATCACCGCGCGTTCCGGATCGTTGGGCGGCATGACCGCCTGTGCGTGTGTATAGGCCGCTTCGGCCTTGTCGAAGGCGCCTTGATCGAAATTCGAGTTGCCGATCACGGTCCAGGCGATGCGCTGTTTCGCGACGTCCACGGGCGGCTGCTTGGCGAGCAAGGATTCCGCGGCGGAGACGGCGCGCAAATAATCCTTCGCCGTATACAATTCGGTGGCCGCCTTGGTCAGGACCTGCGCGCTTTCAGGATGGGCGGGAAAGGTCTGCGCAAATTTCAAAGAGCTGTCGATCGTCTTTAAATGCAGCGTTGCCTTCGCCTCGCCCGACAAAGTGTCTTCTTGTTTGCCATACGCAATGATTGCGGCGTAACCGGCCGCTGCCGCCTTTTCATGATCGCCGTAATGGTACGCCGTGCTTTCGTATTCCTGTGCGGCGTCAAGATATTGCTTGCTTTCAAACAGCGTGTCGGCGAGCAGGTAGTTGGTCACTGCCGAACCCGCCTCATCCGGCCACGACTGAAGATAGCTGCGATACCATTTCGCCGCTTCTTGATAGTCGGCGACATCCTTGGTGCGTTGCGCCTGCGCGTGATAGTACTGCGCGACGTCCTTGAGATTGGTCTTCAGCACCGCGACGACCTTCGGCTCGGCAGCGGGTTGGCGTCCCTGCCAGTACGCCGTACCGAAACTGTAGTTCTCGACGAACTCCTTCTTGCCCTGCAGCACCAATTGCGGGAAGCCGCCCTTTTGATACGCTTCGATCGCCTGCATTTCGAGCAGAGGCGCTTTCTCGTTGTTGCGATCCTGGGACACGAAGGCGCGGTAGCTGTCGGCGGCGTCGGTGTAGCGCTCCTTCTCCATATAGAGATCGCCCAACCTTGCATACAGGAGATAAGAGTAGGGCCGCGGCTTGTGGTGCCTCACGAATTCTTGAATGGTCTTGGGACCATCGAGATAGGAAAAGGTGATGGACATCACGCGAAACGTGTCTTCCACCAATTCCCGGTTGGCGCGCGTCAAGGTATCGAGCTCGATCAAGGCGTTGGGGTCGCGCTTGGAAATCAGCACCGAATCCAGCACGCCGGCGAAGGAATCCAGGCTGCGCTCATTCTCGCCCTGCTTGAACAGCGACCAGCCGTGTTTGTAAAGACTCTGGTTGTAGAAGCCGGAGGTGGTACCCACCTTGATGACGGCCTCGTAAGCGGCCTGCGCCTTGGGGTACGCCTTGTCCGAGAACAAGATCTCGCCGCGCCGAAACTGCGCTTCGTCGATGAAATGGCTGTTGGGATATTGCGCCACCAGCTGATCCAACGAGTTGAGCGCCCGGTCGGGCTGCGCGTTCAATTCGTAGGCGCGCGCCAATTGGTACAGCACCGAATCGTTGCGCTCGTATTTTGGATAGGCCTTGAGCAGCGCTGTGTACAAATGGATGGCTTCGGTGGCACGCAATCCCTCGTTGGTCGCGAGTTCACGCTCAATGCGTTCGGATTCCCCGCTTTCGAGATTCAAGTCGCCCAGGCGGCGCAGCGCCTCGGCGCGCAAGGCGGCATCCCCCGCATTCAAATCGAGAAACCGCTTGTAGCTGTCCATCGTCTTGGTCGCATCGACATTCTGCGGCGGGTCGGGACTCACATCGACCTGCTGGTTGTCGAGATCCTTGATCGTCGCCGGTTTTTTCGGCGCAGCCGACAGCGTCGCGGGACCGAGCAGCATCGCGGTCAGTATGGCCGCGCCATATGTCAGTTGTGAGACCGAGACCTTCATGGCTTGGCCTGCGGCGGTGGGTCATCGGGCTTGGGCTGCGGGGGCGCGTCGTCGGACTTGGGCTGCTGAGGCACGTCGTCGGGCGTGACGGGCGCCGCATCCGGCGGCGTTTTCGGCGCCGCCTTCGCCGGGCCGTTGGAAGTGCGATCGTAAATCGCCGCCAGTTCGTAGCGTGCCTGGACCTCATAGGTTTCGATGCGCTGTTTCTGGCCCTCGAGCTCGTGGATGGCGAGGGACTGCAGAAATCCATTCTGCCGGTCCGAGATATCGGCCAGGCGTTCTTGCAGCTGATCGATGCGCGCGCGGATCGCCGCGACGCGCGAGGCGTACCCGCCCGTGGTCAGCGGCGTACCCTCGCGCGCTTGGCGCACCAGCACCGCGCGCTTCTGGGTTTCCTTCAACTGGCCTTCGAGCTCCTTGACCGAGCGCCGTTCGTTCCAGAGCCGGGCCTTGAAACTCTCCGACAGGCGCCAGTACATCACGCCCTTCATCAGGCGATGCTTCTCCCGCATCTCGGCCAAGTCAGGATCGTTGGGGTGAGCCGCGAGATAATCCTCGATGTTTTTCAGGCGCGCCCAGGTTTCTTGCTCCTGCGGCGTGCCCAACGCCGCGACATCATTCGATTTTTCGATCTCGTTGATGCGCGATTCGAAATCCACGCGCTTTTGCGTCAGGCCATCCAAATCCGTCGCCGCCAATACCGCGTCGGCCTTCGGCACGCGCCGATTGTAAGCTTCTTGGCGCGTATCGAGCATGTCGTCATAGGCCGAGACATCGTCGCGCCAATCGTCCAGATTGCGGCTCATGAAATTGAGCTCGCGGTAGTTCTTCAAGCCCTCCTGGAATTCATTGCTCGCCAACAGTGCGTACAAGTAGCGCGACTCAGGCGCGTTGGGCAGGTTGGTCAGCTGCCAATACCAGGTCAGCGTGTCTTTCTTGTCGTCGTTCAACAGCCGTTCGAGCAGCTTGCCGCTGCGAATGCCCTCGATCGAGTCGTCGATTTGTTTGAGTTCGTCGTCGAAAGACTGGATCGCCGTGTTGTAGAACTCCGCGGCCTGACCGAATGCCTGGAGCTGAACGTAAGCGTAGGGCACGGTAAGAAAGGACTCCTGCACCGCCGAGTCGAGCATGCTGCGCTTGCGCAGCGCGAGCCACGGCACCAACGCCCGCTTGAATTCGCCCATGGCGGCATCGGCCCAGCCCACGCCGAGCAGTGCCTTGCTCGAATAAGGACCCTCGAGGCGCACCCGCTGCAAAATGGGTTTCGCCTCCGCGGCCCGTTGCCCTTGCAACAGCGCGAAACCGAGCGCGAGATTGGCCTTGTCTTTCAAGGACAGCAATTCCTCGCTGCGGGTGTTCATCTTGCCGACCCCGTCGAGGTAGGCAATCGCTTCCTGCAGCCGGCCTCGGCGGACCAATGCCACGCCCAGATTGAACTGTGCGTACGCGGTCCAGTCAGGCGCGCCCTTCCAGTTGCGGAGTGAGGTAATGGCGTCGTCGTAGCGTCCCTGGCGCATCATGAGCTGCGCAAGCAACATGTAGCGTTCCGCGTTGATGCGAGGATCCATCTTGTCCGATACCTGGCGCAGGGCCCGCTCGGACTCTTCTAAATAGCCGCGCTGGTACCAAACCTTGCCCAGATAAAACCAGGCGCGGTTGCGCACGAACTCGGAAGTGTTCTTCTTGAGCAGCGCCTCGAAAATTCGGCCCGCCTCGACGTGCTCGCCGAGCGACAGATACAAGCCTCCGAGCAGCAACTCCGCTTCTTCCTGCGTGTGCGGAACCCGCCCCAGTTGCCGCGCAGCCAGCAGGCGGGTGATCGAGTCGAAGTAGTCGTCCTGAAAGAAATAGAACAGCACATCGCCGTAGGCCAGGTCCTGTACTTGATGCGGCGCCAACCCATTGGGATCCGGCTTGACGTTTTTTGCCTGCGCAACGACGCTCGCCAGCAGCAATCCGCCGAGAAAAAACGGCCGCAGTCTGTTGATCACGCCTTGCACATCATTCCCAGTCTTTGATCATGAACTCAGGTTGATGCTTGGGAACACGGTCCGTGATCTTAAGTTCCAGATATTTCGCGCCGACGCCCTTGTCGAAATTGATCGTCGCGCCGCGCTTGTAGTCGCGCTCGACCGGGCCTTTGCCGGTAAAGAACGCGACCAGCTCGTGCTTGCCGACTTTCAAATTTCCCAGATAGATCTGCTGCACGCCGCCTTTGAGCAGCGCATCCGCTTCCCGCGCCGTGTACAAATAATTCTTCACTTCCTTGTTGTCGATTTTGACGGTCACCGAGTCCAGCGCAAAGAATGTCCCCACATCCATCGATACGTAGAGAGCAACCTGCGTATTGGCGGGAAACAGCAATTCTTCCTGCAGCACGAACAGATCTTTATTCAGATCGACCACGTCCTTCTTCAGGCCCTGAACCTCCTGGTCCAAGGTCTTGAGCTCGGGCGGCGGTGCATCGGGTGCGGGCGGGGGCGGCGCTACCTGCGCATCGGCGGGCGGGGCCGGGGTATCGGCCGCCGGCTCCCCTTTCGCGGGCGGCGGCGTCTGGCCGATTGCCAAGCCGGCGGAGAGCATCACGGCGCAGACCGCAATGGAAACAATTCGATGCTTGAGATTCATAACTGACCTATCGTTTTATTCGCGCAGCAATTCGCGGATGTGATCGAGATAAACGCGCTCATCGCCGCGCCTGAAGCCGACGGCCGTATAACGCACGACACCCGAGCGATCCACCAGGACCGTCATCGGCATTTTCTGTAAGTAGTAATCCTTGCCGATCTCGGTCCCTGTATCGAACAAAATGGGGTACGAGACGCTCATGGCGGACGCGAACTCCTTCGATCGCCGCAGATCCTCATCCACCGATACGCCGATGACGACGAGACCGGCACGTTGGTAGGTAATGTTGATGCGGTCGAGCGCGGGCATCTGCTGGCGGGAATCTCCGTCCGAGCGCGACCAAAAATTCACGAGAACGACTTGGCCGCGAAACTCGGACAAGCGCAGATTCCGGCCGTCCAAACCACGCAACACAAAATCGGGCGCCGCCTTGCCCACGATGCTGGGTGTAGCCGCGAGCGACGCTGTGCCGACCGCTAGCCCAAGAATCAGCCCGCCGGCGAGCACTGCTTTACGCATGCGCTGCAACGCTCAAAATGACGCCGTAGCGCCGCGACTCATCAATCACGCTGGTAACCCCGCTGTGCCAGACCTCTCTCTTGAAGATGGGTCCCGTACCGGAAGCTTTGCGCCCTCGCCTTTCGGCGAGTTTGCCCTGATCAGACCTTATGCAAAATCGCACAATGCGAGCCGCAGTGTCAACGCAACGACCGCGCGTTCACTGGATTTCTGTATGACCTAGCGCACATTCGCGCAATTTCATTCGTCGGGGGGAATTGCGGCACCGAAGCCTCCTCACCGTCCACGCGGCTCGGTGAGGCCTTGCCGAGGAACAACGACGCATGTCTCCGGAATGAGACAGCGAAACAGGGTCTGACGCCGCCGTCAGACCCTTCGTTCAAAGCCGGACCTTAAGCAACCTTGCCGTTCACGAGACCGGCGAGCGGTTGCCACGCGATCAGAGGTTCGAGCGCGGTGCCCGAGCCCAGACCGTTGTTCAAGTTTGGCGCCGGATACAGAGTGGGCCACTGCGAGACGGCGGCGGCACTGTGCAATGCCATGTAGTTGAGCACCACCATCTGCGCCAGGTTGGGCACGTTGTTGCCGGCCGGGCTGCCGGTGGTGTTTTGCGAGCCGTCGGGATTGAAGTTGCCGATCTGCAAACTCATCTCCGGATTGGCCTGTGCGGACTGCGCTCTGCCTGAGGGATTGAAGACCAGGAAATACGTCGCCGCGACATTCTGGTTGTCCGCGGTCCATACGCCCTTGCCACGCCCGCCAACCGAGTTGTCGATCATCCCGCTGCTCGCCAGAGAGCCGTCGGAAAAGACGTAAATCATGACGGGCTTGCCGACGCGATTCGCGTATTCCAAAACGGCGCCGATGCAATTGCCCAGATTCAGATCGCGCGCCTCGCCGTCCATTCGGTTGCCCGAGTGATAATCGAACCCGCTCATCTCGATGGTGCCGGCGGCGGCATTGCCGTCGATGACCAGTTTCATGATCGCGGCGGTCTTTTGATAGTCCGAATTGGCCTGGTATTCAGCCGTTTGAAAAATGCCGCTGGCGCCGACAATATTCGGATCCACATCCGGATTCACGGCCGAAGGACTGTTGTATCTATCGACGATGTACGCGGCTTTGGTGAAGCTGCAGGCCTCGATTCCAGTGGCTCCCAGGGCAGCGGCATTCAAAGCCGCATTGCCGGCATACGCCGTCACGCCCGGCGCCGCGTACTTGGCATCGCTGACGCGCTTCATCGATTCCAACACGTTGGTCACGTCGGCCGGATTGGGCAGCAGCGTGCTGAGCTGTCCGGTGCTGACCAGATTCTTGCTGTCATTCGAACTGTCGACCACCGTGGGCTGCGCAGCGGCGATCACCATGGTTGGCGGCGCCATCGAATTGCCGCCTGACACGGAGCTGTTCGAGCCGATCAGATTGAGCAAGCCGCCGCGTGCGCCGAATTGGTAAATGCCGTAGATCGGGTTGTGCGGATTCGTATTGGTATCGTTTTGCGAGAGCGCCGGAATGACCGTGCCCGTCGTGCCGGCCATTGCCGCCGGACTGGCACGCAGCTTCATGCCGCGCAGATGCGCGCTGTCCGAGTGGTAGCGCAGACCGAAACTTGAATCCACAAAACTTCCGCTGGCGCTGGCGTTCGGCACCATGGATCCGGGCAGACCCAGCTTGCTGTAGCCGGCGACTGACAGGAAATCGAGCTGACCGCCAGGTCCGCCGACCAGCACGTTGGAGCCGGCAATGTTGCCGCCTCCTTGCAGGTCGAAGCAGATGAAGGGGATTTTTCCGGCACCGGTGGTGATACCGCAGGCGGTCACGGCGTTCTGAATATCCGAGGCCAGCGTCGCGCGCGCCGCGCGCGGGTAAGCAAGCATCCCGGCGAGCGTCGGTGCGACGACCGTGGCCGCTCCCGTCCAGAAGCTCTGTGCGACGAACTCGCGGCGTGTGCGCGGCCGCGAATGCTCCTGCAGCAACAGCGGATCGTGTATTCCCAGCGCCTTGGTTCTCTTGCTCATAGTATTAAGACCTCTCCGATTCGTCGTACTTAGTAGATCAACATGTCGGCGCTGCCGAAGGCCGTCGCGCAGGCCGCGGCGGTCACCGCCTGTACCCGAGCTGCCGTCGTACACGCCGAAGTGCTGCAAAGATTGGCGACCAAACTGTCGAGTTCGCCCGTGGGCCCCGTGATGGTCGATGCCGCCGGCTGATGCGCGCCGCTGGCGAGCACCTTGGCCGCGAGCGGACCGGTGACCGAGTCGATGCCGGCCTGGCTCGAGAACAGTCCGGCGCTCAAAGTGACGCCCGGCAACATCTGCGCCAACAAAGTCGGGTTATTCACCATCTCGTTGCAGTACTGGACGGCCAGCTGCGCCACGCCGACTTGGTTCGCCGAAGAGAATCCTTCCAGCGTCGGATTCGGCGGCAACTGCTGTTGCACGGCCAGATAAGTCGTACTGACGTTCGGGTCGGTTGTCGGCACGCCCGTGAGTGCCGACAGTGTCGCGTTGATCTGGGCGAATGTTTTCACCCCGATGTCGGCCACCACCGGTCCCGGCGCCGGCGCCGGCGCCGTCGGTATTGCCTCGACGACGACATCGGTTTGGTTGGCCAGCTTGTCGAAAGTCAGGAAGAACTGATCGGTCAAGGGTCCGGCCTGCAGGCCGATGACCGTGCCGATATTCGACAGCACTTCACCCTGAGGGGTGTAGGCCGCACCGGTTACCGTGGTATTCAAGGGGATAAAGGCCTGGCCCACTTGAGGGACCGTGCCGTTGATGCCGATGCGGATACCCTGCACCGGGATGCTGGGCAAGGTGCTCGCGGTAACGGTCGGATCCAGCGAGATGAACGTCGGCTGATAGAACATATAGCTGTAGCTGTCGTATTGGCTGGCCGTCATCATGATGTAAGCCTGTGATACGCCGGTCACGGCGGACACATCGAACAGCAGGTAGTAGCGCTCGCCCACACCGGCGTTGAAGTTTTGCAGCACCTGCGCCGGCGTCATCGAGCGGCTGTGGATCGCGACGAACTTGATGAGACCCTGCCAGGATCGATCGCCCGACACTTCGTTGCCGAGGACCAGCGCGAAAGTGCTGTCCCAAGTTGCGATCGTGCCGCCTTTCTGCGGGTCCGCGACCGGAACCAATGCGCCGTTGACGTAGATCTGGCGGCCGTTGACGGCGTCATAGGTGAGCACGACGTGCTGCAGAGAGGCCTGCAGCACCATCGCCGCATTCGGTGTCTGCAACTGAGGCAGCCCGGTCAGCGCGGTGTTGGAGGTGCGCAGCATGAAGTCATAGTCCTGGTTGGTCTGACCCAGGGTGAAATTACGCGTGGTGTCGCCACCCGAATAACTGACCATGTAAGAGTTGTTGACCGCGACCAACGCGGGCGCCACCCAGGCCTCGACCGAGAACTCGCCGGTGGCCTGAATCATGCTGTAGATTTTTTGGCTCGATTGGGTCGTCGCCTGCGCCTTACCGCCGGCACCGACATTGATTCCCCAGCCGCCAGCCAGCGTGACGTTGCCCGAGATGGTCAGGTCCGCGGACGGATCGATCCCGCTGGTATCGAAGGTCGTATTGTTGACGACCGATTGGAACTCGTACTTGGCGATGGTATCGGCGTCGTAGCGGCTCGCACCGCTCGCGATGGTGCCCTGAGTCAGGCTCAAGGCCTTGCTCACGACCAGGGCCGGGTCGATGTTCGCGGGCGTGATGGTCGCGGCGAACGCCTGGATCTGCACCAACATTTGCGCCGCGTCGGAGGCGCAATTATCCCAGCAGTTGTGGTTGTCGGTGAACAGGCGCTGATAGAAGCGCGAGTTCGTGCCGCAGGTGCCGCCATTGTTGCCGCCGGTGCCCGCGCAGCCGGTGAAGTCGATCTTCGGGATCGCGGCCGGGTAGGCAACGAGGAGCGAGGGATCCGCGAAGTACGGCGATTGTTCCACCGACGGGTCCGCTGTCGTTGAATGGCAGCGCACGCAGTACTTGCTGGTGAGCGTGTAAATCGTCTGTTGATACTCCACGTAAGAAGCCGGGAAGTTCAAGCTCTGTCCGACGGTTTGACTCGGCGGCGCTTGCAACTGCACCGTGGTCGCGGACGTAGCACCCGCGGCGTTGGCCCAGTTGGTGATCCAAGTCGTCAAAATCTGACCGCAGGCGCCGGGGTCGGCGAGCCAGCAGTTATGACCGCCCGACACCTTGGTCACGATGAGCGAGGTGGACGGCGTGGCCAAATTGACGACCGTGTTGGCTTGTGCGTAAGCGAGGTTCACATCGTCGCTGCGCGCAAAGTTCGGCATCTGCGCCGGGGTGGTCGCGTTATGGCACTGACCGCAACGATTCTGCGTTCGCACGTTGTTCCAGAAGTTGATTTGGAACGCGGTGACGTCGGCGGTGGCCGCCGGCGGACCGGTGTAGGCGTCCGCAGTGACGCTCTGCGATGGAGCTGGGTTGGTCGTGGTCGGCGCGCCGGCGCCGCCGCATGCGCTCAAGGCTATCGATGCCACGAGCGCTGCCAAGCCGGTGATGCGTGTAACGTTCATGCTCAATTCCCCATGCAGTAGGCGGCGCCTTCAGCGAAGACTTGCCGCAGCGAATAGTTGTGGGCCTGGAACGAAGAGATCATCGAATTGACCTGGGTAAAGTCCGCCGTGGTGTTCGGTGCGCGCAAGCACACATCCTTGAACACCCGGGTGACCTGGCAGTTGGCGAAGGCCGCGCTGCTTTCCAATTCCTGGCCAAGAGACTTGGCGCCGTTGCCGCTGCCGGGCAGAGAGGTGCTCCATCCCAGTACATAGTTCGGTCCCGAACGCCACCGGTTGCTCCAGCTGTCATCCATGGTGACGAAGCCCTGCGGGAAGTTGGTGTTGTTGATGGAGTACTTCGGCTGCACTTGACCGGCGGTGTAGACGATTTGTCCCACCGTGTCCGTCATGGTCGCATCCGTGCCGCTGAAGTTGTAATAGGCAAACGCCTGCGCCATCGGATCCATGCCGCTGTGGCAGCCTATGCAGTTGGTCAGGAACAGCGTACTCACGCCGCCCGGGCTGCGGGTCACGTCCTGGCGAATGCGATCCGGCGGACGGGTGATGTCCATCACCAGCTGCATGTCGTTGCAGAGATGATTCAGCATCGTGAAGCGGAACATCGCGCGGTTGGTGCCGTTGATGAAGAAGGCGCTGGCCGCGCCGCGCGTCGTCAATACGCCGGCGGTTGCGGTCGCCGGGATGCCCTCGAGCGCCGACTGAGTGTTGGAAACCAAGTGCACGCTCAGGTCGACATTGTTGGCGTCGAGCGCGTCGTACATCGCGTTATTCGAAGCCGAGTAAGCCGGCTCTCCCGACTTGCCGTCGCCGGTGTAAACCAGATCGGCGCTGAGCAAGGTGTTGAACGGCACATTGTCTTTCACCATGCCGATCACGGTCGCCGTATAGTCGTTGAGCGGCACGAACACTGATTGATCGCGGTTGGTCCACGGTGCCGCAAGATTGCGGATGGTGCTGTTGTAGAACTGCGGGTCATTGGTGGCGATAAGCGCCGCGCTCACCGGGTCGGTCGCGGTCATTTGCGCGAGCTGGGCGGCGGTGGGCGGTATGCCGGCGATGCGGTTGTATATTCGCGTCGCTTGGTCGCTGCTGGGGTTGGCCGCCAGGGCGTTTGCGCCAACCAGCGCCAGCGCGCCGGCGCACAAGGTTGCGCGAACTGCACGCGCAACAAGATTTGGCATCGCTTTGGTATTGCGCGCAATCTGCGTCATTGGTTTCTCCATCCCGTTCTTCATGTGCACATCCACTCGCGTGAGTTGTGGGTTCGACTTGGGTTGCGAATATACCCAGCCACTTTGACCTCAGTAATGTCTCATCTGAACGACGTCGGCGTTTCGCGACAGTACGACCGGTCAAATCGTCCCTATATCCTGACCTCGATTTCCGCACGGTCTGGCGCGGCGTGCACAGAGAAACGGATATGGAAAAGTTCTTCTGTGAGTGCGTTAACAGTATGCGTATGAACATCGCACGAAGATGTGCGCATGAGACCGATTAAGTTCAATGATGCCGGTTGCACGCGTGCTGGTAGATCGCTGAACCGAAACCATGAGTATAGGTAGCCATATATGATCACTTTCACACCGCGTGAACACCGTCACGGTTTGCTGAAGCTCGCGGCAATCGCGCTGCCTCTGCTTCTCGTACTGGGATGCGAAAGCGCCACCACCGGTCACGCGCCGGGCGTTGCCGGCGGACAGACGCTGACCCCCGGGGTGACCAATTTCCCCCTGGCATACATCAAGGCTCCGGTCCTCACCAAGGACATCGACGTTCGCGATCTCATCACTTCTATTTCGGGTAGCGACCTTTACGTCCGCAGTCAGGCCAGCGCCGGGGGCGCCGAAGTCAATGTCACCGGCTCGATCACCAAGGGCATGGGTGCCGTGCGCGATCTCGATGTGTCGCCCGACGGCACCACGATCGTATTCTCGTTGCGTTTGCCGCTGAATCCGAAAAAGGCGAACACCGATGTCACGCAACCGAATTGGCACATTTATACCTACAATGCCGCCACGCAAGCGGTGACACAGCTGACCAATGACACCATTACCGCCGGTCACGACGTGGGCGCGCACTATTTGCCGGACGGCAGAATCGCATTCGCCTCGACCCGGCAGCTCGCCACCCAGTCCATCCTGCTCGATGAAGGCCGTCCGCAGTACCAAGCGCAAACCGACGACCGTTCGCAATCGATTTTTCTGCTGCATGTGATGAATGGCGACGGCACCGACGCGCATCAGATCAGTTTCAACACCAACCACGATTTTTCGCCGTCTGTTTTGGGCAACGGCCAGGTGGTCTTCTCGCGTTGGGAGACCCCCAATGGCGGTCAGATCAGCCTGTATCACGGCAACCCCGATGGCACCGGAGTGGAACTCTTTTATGGCGCCAACAGCCACGCCACCGGCGCCAACATCGCCGGCACCAACAACAACGTCATTCAATTCCTGAATGCGCGCCAATTGCCCAACGGCAACTTGGTGGCGATCGTGCGCCCGTTCTTGGGTACGCAATTGGGCGGCGACATCGTTCAGATCAATACCCAGGGGTTTGTCGAAATCCATCAGCCGGCGGCACCGGGTGGGGCCGCGGGCACCGCGCAGACCAGCGCCACGAATTTGGGTGTGACAACGGACGCGAACATGCCGTCGTTGGGCGGCCGGTTTGCTTCCGTGTATCCGCTCTATGACGGCACCAATCGCATGTTGGTGAGCTGGTCGCCGTGCCTGGTGCTCAACACCACGGTAACGCCCAACACCACCGACCTGTGCACGGCGTCGAATACTTCCGGCACCAATGTGACGATGGCGCCTCCGCAGTACACGCTCTGGGTCTATGACTTGGACGCGGGCACCTTGGGGCCCTTGTTGAGCGCTGATGTGGGCACGATGGTCCTAGAACCCATCATTTTGCAGCCCAGAACACCGGCGCCGTCGATCTTGGTCGATGCGGCTCCGGCGCCCGGCCAGGCCGCCACCATGGCCACCGCGGGCGTCGGCTTGCTCGATATAAGCAGTGTGTACGACGTCGATGGCGTCGACACCGCGACGCCGAACATCGCCGGGGTATCCAATCCGGCCAATCCGACGTTTTATAGCCGTCCGTATCGATTCATCAGAATCGAAAAAGCGGTGGAGATCCCCGGCAAGACGGTGCGCAAAATCAACCAATCGGCGTTCGGACCGGCCGGCATGGGGATGCGCGAGATCTTAGGCTACGCGCCCATCCAGCCGGACGGATCGGTTCAGGTTCAAGTGCCGGCAAACGTGCCTTTCACAATCGATATCGTCGATGTGAACACCAAGCGCGTCACCGCGCAGCACACCAGCTGGCTGCAGCTCCTGCCGGGAGAGACCAAAACCTGCAACGGTTGTCACACGACCGCCAATATGACCTCGCACGGCCGCGCCGGTTTGACCAATCCGGTCAATCCGGGCGCGCCGACAACCGGCTCGCCGTTCCCGAACACCAATCCGGCGATTGCGCTGACCAATGCCGGCGCGACCATGGCGCAGACGCTTGCCTTAGCCACCTGCACCTCGAACGGCACCACCCCGAACGGGAACACCACGCCGTGCTCGCAGATCTTGAACTCGGATGTGATTTACGACGGCATCTGGACGGTCGGTACGACGCCCCCGCAGCCGGACGCACCCTTTTCCTATCTCTACGCAGACCTGACATCGGCCTCTCCGGTCACGGCGGCGACCAATCCGAATTGCGTGACATGGACCGCGCAATGCCGCGTCACGATTCATTACGCGAGCGCCGCCGACCTGGCGATGCGGCTGCCCTACATTCAGTCGGTGTGGAACGACGCGAGCCGCACCAACACTGTGAACGGCGTGCCGATGACCCCGACCGTATGCTCGGTATGTCATGACCCGGTAAATGCGACGGCGATGGTGCAAGTGCCGCAAGGTCAGCTGGATTTGACCAGCAGTTCGTCGAGCCTCGACACCACCGTCGTGACCTCATATGAGCAACTTCTGTTTGCACATAATGCACAGACGCTTAATATGGGCGTGCTGCAGGACTTGCTGGTGCCCGCGCCCGGACCTCCGGACCCGGTGACCGGCCAGCCGACGACCATCATGGTGCCCGTCTCGTTGGCGCCACCGATGTCAGCCGGCAGCGCTGCGGGTTCGACAACTTTTTTCAGGATGTTTGACGGTAGTTTTCATGACCCTGTACTCGATCACACAGGCTATTTGTCTCCCGCGGAGTTGCGATTGATCGCCGAATGGTTGGATATTGGCGCGCAGTTTTACAACGATCCGTTTGTTGCGCCCGTAGCGAACTGACCTGATGCGTCGTCTGCTCGCGCTGGTGCTGTTGGTGCAGGCGTTACATCTGGGGTTTGCGAATGCGGCGGCAAAGAGTCTCGTACTGGTCGTCACGGACCCGTACTTGGAGATGCGCTCCGGGCCGGGACGGGGATTTCCGGTCGTTTATGTCATTGGACGCGACGAAGTGCTCACCGTGCTCTACAGCCGCACCGACTGGTTCAAGGTGCGTGCGCCGCATGGCAATGAAGGTTGGGTGCGCCGAGCGGACCTCGCCCGGACGCTGCTGGAGTCCGGCGAGCCTGCGCCGATACCTCCTTATCCGGAGTTCGCCTCGCACCGCTGGGAACTCGGCGCCGGCTACGGCGTTTATAACCGCGAGAATCTAGTTACAACTTATGGAGATTTCTCACTGACCACGAGCCTCGACGTCGAGCTCGCGGTTCAGCAGGCCTTCGGCACGCTCGACAATCGCTATATAGCGTCGATCGGCGTACGGCATACGTTCATTCCGGAATGGAAGTGGTTTTCGCCGACCGCCGGAATCGGCACTGCTTATCAGTATATCCAGGACAAAGTGCCACCCGCTCCGCTGCAAAAGAGCAACGAAATGGCTTACGTTTCGCTGGGTGTGCGCGGATTCATCACCCGGCGATTTTTGTGGCGCGTCGACTGGCGCCATTACGTCGTCTTCAACGACCTGAATGTGTACGAGGACTTAGAAGAATGGAAATTCGGCTTAGCTGTATTCTTCTAGCCGTCGCGCTGCTGTC
>Ga0307474_10001255_pt1 | contig 18471 bp, 10 predicted proteins | sample atmos_gasesECM1C_2_FD_203312 | JGI IMG/M metagenome (GOLD analysis project Ga0307474, IMG submission 203312) | Hardwood forest soil microbial communities from Morgan-Monroe State Forest, Indiana, United States - atmos_gasesECM1C_05 | ecosystem: Environmental > Terrestrial > Soil > Temperate... | reverse complement strand
AGTTCGGCCGGATCGGCGCGGGCATTCAGATGCTGCCAAATTCAATGAAGGTGCTGCGCGGGATCGGCGTCGAGCCGATGTTGCGCGAGCGCGCCTTTGCACCGTACTCCCATCTCAACCGCGTCGGTGACACCGGTGAAATCAAGCGCGAGTTGCCGATGCCCGAGGACCTTTACGGCGCGCCGTTCCTCTGCATGCATCGTGCCGACCTGCATGAAGCACTGACTTCGATCGTGCCGAACGACATCATCCATCTCGACAAGAAACTGGTCGGGCTCGAGCAGGACGGCGGACCGGTGACGCTGTCCTTCTCCGACGGGACGACGGCCAGGGCCGATGCCGTGGTCGGTGCCGACGGTGTTCACTCGATCGTGCGCGAGATCGTCGTCGGGCCCGACAAGCCGATACATCGCGGCCGCATCGCCTATCGCTCCGTTTTCAGCTCCAGCCGGTTGCCGAAGGAAATCTCCCGCTCGCGAACCAAATGGTGGGGCGAGGATCGCCACATCGTGATCTACTACACGACCCGCGACCGCAGCCAGCTTTACTTCGTCACCAGCGTCCCGGAACCGGCCGACTGGATGACGAAGGAGTCGTGGTCGGCCAAGGGCGATGTGAAGGAGTTGCGCAAGGCCTATGCGGGTTTCCATTCCGAGGTGCGGATGGTGCTCGATGCCTGCCCCGACTGCCACAAATGGGCGATCCTTGAACGTGATCCACTGCCGTCCTGGAGCCAGGGCAGGGTCATTCTGGTCGGCGACGCTTGCCATCCGATGACACCCTATATGGCGCAGGGCGCCGCCACCTCAATCGAGGACGCCGCGGTTCTGGCGCGCTGTCTGAAGGACGTTTCGATCGAAGGAATCGAATTGGCGTTCAAGCGTTTCGAGGCTCATCGCAAGCCGCGCACGTCCAGGATTCAGGAGATTTCGAGCGCCAACACCTGGATGAGCGGCGGCAATGACGATCCGGGCTGGCTCTATGGCTACGATGCCTGGAATGTCTCGCTTGATGAACCCGCGCCGACGCCCGGGCGCAGCGAGAAATCGGCCGCGGCATGACAGGTTCAAAAGCGGAGCGGCGCTCCGAGGCTCCCGCCGTTTTCGCGTCCGAGCAAGCTGCCGCAGCCTTGCTTGCCCGCATGGAGCAGATGCCGAGGTCGCGCTGGTTCGTCATCGCCCGCGTGGTGATGGGAAGCGCGACGTTCTTCGACGCCTTCAATGCGCTGTCGATCGCCTTCGTCTTGCCGATCCTTGTGCCGCTCTGGCACATCACGGCGCCGCAGGTCGGCATCATGATCGGCGCCAGCTATGTGGGCCAGATCGTGGGCGCGCTCGCCTTCAGCTGGGCGGCCGAGCGCTACGGCCGGGTACCCTGTGCCGCAGCGGCAACCGCCATTTACGCGCTGATGAGTCTTGCCTGTGCCGGCGCGTGGAGTTTCGATGTTCTTCTGTTTTGCCGCTTCATCCAGGGCATCGGCGTCGGAGGTGAGATGCCCGTCGCCGCCACCTATATCAGCGAGCTTTCCAGGGCGCGCGGCCGTGGCCGGTTTTTCCTGCTCTACGAAATGATCTTTCCGATTGGCCTGATGGTGACCGGCCAGGTCGCTGCAGTGCTGGTGCCGCTCATGGGCTGGCAGATCATGTTCCTGATCGGCGGCATTCCCGGACTTCTCGTCGCGCTGTTGTTGCTTCGGTTGCCGGAATCGCCGCGCTGGCTGATCGGCAAGGGCCGTCTCACTGACGCCGAGGCGGTGGTCACGCGGTTGGAGGCTGCATCTCTCAAGGCCAGCGCGACCGCGCAGGATATGCCGGCGGCCTTGACGCTGCCCTCGCAGGTGCCGGCTCCCCCGCGCTCGCACGGCAGGTTTGGCGAATTGCTGTCGCCAGCCTATCGTAGCCGCACGTTGATCGCCTGGACATTGTGGGCTTGCGCGTTTCTCGTTGCCAACAGTCTCAACAACTGGCTGCCCACGCTCTACACCACAGTCTACCATCTTGCCCTTCCCCAGGCATTGCGCGCGGCTTCGATGACCAACGTCGCTCAGGTGGCGTTGGTTTTGCTTTGCGCCATGGTGATCGATCACACCGGCCGCAAATACTGGCTGATCGGAGCTTTCGGTGGCGGGGCGGTGTTGCTCGGCCTCTTGGCCTTCGGCGGAACGCAGGACATTTCGTCTGTCATCGTCCTGAGCACGCTCAGCTATGGGCTGATCGGATCCATTGCCGCCGTCGTCTATCTCTATACGCCGGAGATCTATCCGACGCGGATGCGCGCGATTGGAACGGGTGTCGCCACCTCGTGGCTCCGCATCGGCTCGGCGATCGGACCAACCCTTGTCGGTTTCATGCTGGGCAAGGGCGGTGTCGATTCGGTATTCCTGATGTTCGCAGCCGTTGCCATGGTCGGCTTGCTTGCCGCTACCCGAATGATCGAGACGCGCAACCTGCGTCTGGAAGAAATCGCGCACTGAATCGCGATTTAGTCGAAATCCGAGCTGGATTTTGCCGTTGATAAGCGGCGCATGTCTCACCATTTCCGGTGCGATAAACTGTTGTTAATTCGACGTGCCCGCGCCGGATCGGCTATAATTTCGATTCACTGATCAACAGGCCGTTACCATGAATGCTCCCGAACTCAATGCCCCACAACCGATCGATCCGGTGAAGCTTGACCGGCTCGCCGAACTCGCCATCAAGGTCGGACTTCAGCTCAAACCGGGACAGGACCTGTTGATGACGGCGCCGACCGCGGCGTTGCCTTTGGTGCGCAGGGTTGCCGAACACGCCTACAAGGCTGGAGCCGGTCTCGTTACCCCGATATTCGCCGATGAAGCGGTCACGCTTTCTCGCTACCGCTTTGGGCAAAATGAGGGCTTCGACCGCGCCGCGGACTGGCTCTATGACGGGATGGCGAAGGCGTTTGAGGGAAACACCGCGCGGCTTGCGATCGTCGGCGACAATCCGATGCTGCTGGCCAACGAGGATCCGGTCAGGGTTGCGCGCGCCAGCAAGGCCAATTCGATCGCCTATAAGCCCGCGCTCGAACGAATCGTCAATTTCGACATCAATTGGAATATCATCGCCTATCCGTCGCCGTCGTGGGCGAAGCTGGTTTTTCCAGAGGACGAAGAGAGCGTTGCGGTCGCGAAGCTTGCAGATGCGATCTTTTCGGCCTCTCGCGTCGATCGTAAAGACGCCATCGCGGCCTGGCAGACACATAACGCGACGCTGCGCAGCAAGACCGAATGGCTCAACGGCCAACGCTTCGATGCCCTGCATTATTCGGGCCCGGACACGGACCTGACCATCGGGCTTGCTCATGGTCACGAATGGGAGGGCGGTGCCTCCACGGCAAAGAACGGGATCACCTGCAATGCGAATATCCCGACCGAGGAGGTCTTCACCACGCCACACGCAAGGCGGGTTTCCGGGCACGTCGTCAGTACCAAGCCGCTGTCGTACCAGGGCTCGCTGATTGAAAACATCGCGGTGCGTTTTGAAGAGGGACGAATCGTCGAAGCCAAAGCGAGCCGCGGCGAGGAGGTCCTCAACAAGGTCCTCGACACCGACGATGGCGCGCGCCGCCTCGGCGAAGTGGCGCTGGTGCCGCATTCTTCGCCGATTTCGAAAAGTGGCCTGTTGTTCTTCAACACGTTGTTCGACGAAAACGCCGCTTGCCACGTCGCACTCGGCCAATGCTATTCGAAGTGCTTCGTCGACGGAGCGAAGTTGACGCCGGAGCAGATCGCCGCCCAGGGCGGCAATACGAGCCTCATCCACATCGACTGGATGATCGGTTCCGACAAAATCGATATCGACGGCCTCTACGCTGACGGCAGACGCGTGCCCGTATTCCGAAAGGGCGAGTGGGCCTGAACGAGCCGGCAAGGACGCTACCAGGCCGGCGGGAGCGGCTTGCGGACGCGAGCCGACGACGGGCGCATCGAGGAAGGCAGCGCCCGCTGCGTTGACGTGGGCTGCAAGTTCGCCAATCCAGCCCGGGGGTGAGAGTGCCGGATTCGATGGCGATCGCGCCGGTGCCAAGGCAGCTTCAAGTCAACGATTGCCGCCGCAATCAACATGATTGGCGGAAGTTCGCCATGTCGGCTTTGAGGGAACTCAGCCGAGCTCCAGGCGATAAACGTCGATGGCGGTCTTCGAAAACAGCACGGTCTTTTCCGCCTCGCTATAGGCCATCGCGATGCGCTTGAAGGCGTTGAAAATCACCTGATAGCTGCAACTACCTTTGTCGGGCGGAAAATTGCTCTCGAACATGCAGCGCTGCGGACCGAACGCCTCGATGCAGGTCTCGATATAGGGCCGCCACGCCGCGGCCAGTTGCTCCGAGGAGGGCGGAACGGGGCGTTCGTGAAAATCAAATCCGAGTAGCCGCATAGCAAGGCCGCCGAGCTTCACCACGACATTCGGACACTTTGCGATCTCCTCAATCGAAGCTTTCCAGGTGATGAAAATCTCCTCGCGCCGGTTGGCGTAAACGCCGAGGCCGGCCGGGCCGCCGCAATGATCGAGCACGATCCTCGTGTCCGGAAAGGTGCGCGCCAGATCGGTGAGTTCGCCGATCTGCGGGTGAAACAGCCATGCATCGAAGCTCAAGCCCAGCGATGCGAGGCAGGCAAAGCCCTTCCGGAAGGTTGAATCGAGCAACAGCCCTCTCGGCCGTGTCGCATACATCCCTGCGACATTGGCGTCGCCGTCCCAGGCGGAGGAATGTCGGATGCCGCGAAAGCGGCCTTGACCGGCGGCGATTTCCGCCTCGAGCACGGCCTTTGCGCCATCGCCGAGCATGAAATTGACGTGGCCGACGATGCCGGCGCAGACAGCGGTGGGTCCGTAGCCGCCGCTCGCGCTCATCGCCGCGACGCCATTGGCGAATTCAACTTCGCCGACGGGGCGAAACGCCTCGTCTCCGTGAGCGCGGTACATCGAGCGGGCCTCGACATAGACCGTGGCTATGACGTTGTGACCGGACGCGAGGTCGGATGCAATCTCCTCGATCAGATAGCGCTGGCCGTCGCGATTCCACAAATGATGATGCGGGTCGACGATTGGGCGTGCGGGTTCGAGAACTTCCTCTTCGCGCAAGGCGAGCCAGTCCGGTCGCGGATCGGCATAGAGGCCACTTTTGGCAGCGGACGCGGTGCTGGCGACCATGGATGATCTTCTCCGTGACAATCCGCTAGTGTGGCGGTTCAGAAGTCCGCATCATTACTTCCCGCGAGTTTTTCATGCGGACTTCTGAACCAAAGCCACACTAGAAACAATGACTTGCTAGTGTCCTTTCGATTCCGAAGTTCGCAAACAAGAGGGCCGCAAAATGATGCGAACTTCGGAATCAGGACGCTAGGTAGCGACGTTCACATCGACATTTTCAAACACCGCGGAGGATGATGACTGTCGGCGTGCCCGGCAGCGAATCCCGCGAGATCCTCAAGCTCCGTTCGGATCTCTGGTCGATCTCGAATTGCTGACCGATCCTGCCCATGAACTCGTCAAGCGGGGTTGCGAAGCGATGCATCGGCAGTACCACCGAAGAGCGCAAATGTCGCGTGATTTCCGAGATGCCGTCGAGCGACATCGTGTAGGCGCCGTCGATCGGCACCATCACGATATCGAGCCGGCCGATGGCCGCGAAGTGGATTTCGTCGAGCCTGTGGTGCAGGTGACCGAGATGGCCGATACACAGACCCGCGACCTCGAAAATGAAGATGGAGTTGCCGTCCTTGATCATCTCCGCGCTCGAGTCGTCCATGAAATAGCGGCGGATATCGGTGGTTACATTGCGGATGTAGACGTCGCCGATGCGCTCGGCAATCTGCGCCGGCTTGCCATCCTCTCCCCAGCCGTGCAGCACGTGAGGAATGCGCGGGTCGGGAAACAGGGTATAGTGAGTGCTGTGCGCCCTGTTCATGGTGATGACGTCGGGAAGCCGCCCGGTGGTATAGGCGCCGCTGAAGTCGGTCGCGATCCGCACGCCGCCCGGCGTGTCGATGTAGTAGGTCGAGTGTCCGGCATAGGTGATCTCGACCTCATCGGCCTTCGCCTGCCGGCGAAAGCTAACGGGCGCGGCGCGAGGCGAAGTCTGGGCCACTGCAAGGCATTCGCTGCGCGGAACGTCTTGTGCCAATACGGGTGCGGTCAGAGCGCAGAGCAGAGCAGGGATGACGGCAAGGAATCGAAGCATGGCAGGCCCGCATCCGGTGACTTTCGCAGGCGCAATGTAGCGCCGAAATTCGGAAGCGTCATCGTCGCGAATGCGCATGTCTGCGCTGAAGGGGATCGTGGAAACGTAGAGCATGATCCGGAAAAGTGGGAACCGGTTTTCCGAAAAGATCATGCTCAAACATAGAGATGAGATCATGATGCGATTCGACTTAATCGCATCGTGATCTGGAGCCGCTCACTCCCGACGCGGGCTCAGCTTCCAGGCCCCTGCCAGGATGATCAATGTCATGACAGCGCTGACGACCGCAACCGGAGGCATTGCCAGCGCCAGGGATGCGGTAGCGGCCCATCCGATCGAGGAAAACGCTTCGGCGAATGTCGCGAGCCTCGACGAAGTCTGACGGCGGCGGAACTGGCTGCGGCGGGCCTGCGCGCGGAACCAGAGCTGGATCGCGGTTGCAGAGATGGTTGCAACGGCGATGCCGAGCGCGGTGATCGTCGCCTGCGAGGGCGACGCAAGCGCCAGTGCCAGGACCAGCGGCGCGAACAGGACGCCGATGACGAGCAGCACCGCTTCGATCTTGGCGCGGATCACCCGCGAGGGCGGCAGCGGCGCACTCGCCATGAGGTCGGGGGCGTCTTCGCCGGAAATCGTGAGCCACGCAAGTCCACCGGCAAGCTGGCCCGCTGCCATCACGACCACAGGCGTGATCAGCACGATGGCGGCCGAACTGTCGCTGAAACTCCGCCAGAGTAACAGGGCGGGCGGCACCAGGTAGAGCAATTGCATCAGGCTTTGCGACATCAGCCATGGGTCGCGTCGCAGCAGCAAAAATTCCTTCCATCGCAGCGCCTGTTGGCGCGAGGCGGCGCGGAACGGCCTCTTTCGCCAACCCTGATGGGCCGGTGCCGAACTTGCCGAGGCGCGGATCGCGGTGTCGGCAAATCTCGCCGAGAAACCTGCCATCACCGAGCCGAGCAACAGAAGACCGAAAGTCAGCAACAGCAGCAATGCCTCACCGTCGCCAAGCGCAGCGCGCGCCGGCAACCAGAGCAGGCTGTCGGGTTCGGGCGCAAACGCGGCGGCCGCCTCCGAGGTGAGGACCGCAAAGCGCGACAGCGTGCCGTAGGACAGGATCGCGGCGACCTGAAGCGCGATGACGAAACCGGCGCCGATGACCGCGGCAAGAATTTGGGCGACGAGCCGGGTCCGGCCTGGACCGATCATCCGGAACAGCATGATCGTCACCGCGATCGCCACGGCGGCTGCGGTGAGCCCGATGGCGGCGACGACCCCAAGGGCCGCGAACCATCGAACGCCGCCGCCGAACACAAGCACGTCGACGAACGGCGTCGAAAAAAACAGCGCCATGACCGTGACCGAGAGAGCGATCGCACCAAGGCGGACCGAGAAAACGTTGCCAAGCCGGACCGGCGAGGACATGATCAGATCAAGGTCGGAGCGGGCGTAAAACACCCGCGTCACCGACTCGATCGCCTGCGACAGCATCAAGGCCCAGGCCAGGAGGATCGTCGCCGTGATGACGATGAGCGCGGATTTGTCGACCGGCGCCTGCAGGTCGGCATATCTTCCGATCACGGCATAGGCTGGCAGGTGAAGGACCGCGGCCAGAATGACGATTCCGACGATGGCGGCGCGCTTGCGCCCGCGCCGGCCACCCGTCATCATCGCCAGCCACTCGCGCCATGCGAGCCGGATCTCATGCCGGGCAAACCAGGTCAACGCGGCCGAATTCATGCGGCGACGGCTTCGGTGTCGACCAGCGCGATGAACATGTCTTCGAGACTGGTGTCGTTTTTCCCGTTCTGCTGGCGCAGCTCTGCTAGCGTACCCTCAGCGACGAGCCGTCCCGAAGCGATGACGCCGATGCGATCGGCCATGCGCTCGGCCACTTCGAGAATATGCGTGGTCATGACGACGGTGCAGCCCGCCCGTACGCGCTCGCCGAGCAGTCCCTTGACGTGGCGCGCCGATACGGCGTCAAGCCCGGTCAGCGGCTCATCCAGGATGATCAGGCGGGGATCGTGTATCAGCGCGCCGGCGAGCGCCACCTTCTGACGCATGCCCTTGGAGAATCCCTCGCAGCGTTCGTGAAGGTTCGGTTCAAGACCGAGGGAAACGAGCAGCTCGCGCGCCGATGGTTCTGCAACCGCCGCCTCGATGCCCCAGAGCCCGGCGACGAATTCGAGATATTCCAGCGGGGTCAGTTTGTCATAAATCATCGGCTCGTCCGATACCCATGCCGTGATCTGCTTGGCGGCGACCGGGTCGTTGAGTGCGTCGATGCCGAGGATGGAGACGAAGCCGGAGTCGGGCCGCAACAATCCTGCGACCATCCGCAAGGTCGTCGTCTTGCCGGCACCGTTCGGTCCAAGCAGGGCGTAGAATTCGCCCTTGCAGACAGTCAGATCGAGCGCATCGACCGCAAGGCGGTCAAAACGCTTTGTTAACCCTCGCACATGAAGCGCCGATTGATCGGGAGTCATTCCTCAGGACGATCCTTAATTGCTGGTGGAGGGGATTTGAACAGTCGTTGACCCACCGGAAAAGCGGACCACTGGCCGCAAAAGACCATGGACCGAAACCGTTTCGGGGCGGTGAATCGCGGGACGAAAATTGCAGAATGCGCGCGGGGACGAACTAGTGTGGCGGTTCAGAAGTCCGCATCGTTGCAGTCCGCCCGTTCGTTATGCGGACCTCTGAACCGAAGCTACACTAGAACCGATAAGTTGCTAGTGTCCATTCGCTTCCGAAGTTCGCAAAGGAGGTCGCTGCAAAATGATGCGAACTTCGGAGTCGGGACACTAGGGTCCGGTTACGGCAAGGCCGACCTCTACCGGCTGCAGCGCGGTTGAATTGCAGCGCCAACTGCCATTGTCGTTCTTCTGAAACGCGAACGATTTTTCGATTCTCAACCGGTATCCGATGACGAAATTGTCACGCGTTCCGGGCGTTGACTTCGGCCGGTTGGAGGTCAAATCCCAGCAAGTACCGGTGCAACTCGACGCTACCGGGCTGCAGGCCGTAAACGGAGCCAGCACCGACATTTCGACTTCGGCAATCACCTCGGCATTCTTCTCACTCACATCGCTGTCGATCTGAAACACCCGATCCACGGCCACGAAATCCAGGCAGCTGTTGGTTGAATGAATTTGCGCGACACAGAGGTCAACTGCGTCCGCATTCGGCAGCGGCGTAAAGCGCGGACGCCCGAAGAGTTTCTTCGGGTCGCCCTTGGCGGAAGAAACCTCGGCTGTTTTTTGGGCGAAATAATCGGCGAGGCAGCCTTCCGCGGACGCCAGATCTCGCAACGGCACGTGTTGCTTTTCCTCAAGGCCGCACTTGCGGTCGCGTTGGCGCCCCCAGCGTTCGAATTCGGCGAACGCCTCGCGGGCGTCGTCTTCATTCAGCTTGGCGATCAACGGCATGACCATGTCGTTGAGTTCGCTCTTGGCCAGCGCCAATGACGGGTCGCTGCAAATCAATCTTCCGGCGGTCGTATTGGTGGCGAGGCAATCGAAATTCGGATCGGACAGGATTTCGATTCGCTCTTTCGTTTCCTTCAGCAGGCAGTCCCTGACAGCTTGGATTTCCTGTCCTTTGACGCTCAGCCTTCCAAGAATGCCACAGCTCGAATTGCGCTCGCGGATCCATTCGGCATTCTCCACAACCGCAAGGTTGCGGTTTGGAATCCGGTTCAGCCTTTCGGCAATCGCGGCGTTGAGCTTGACGCCGACGGCGTTGAGTTCGGGGTCGCCGCAAAACATCTGATCGGCGGGGTTTCGGATATCCTCGCAACGATTCTTGACAAAGAGCGGAAGCACGTCGGTGATCGACCGGTCGGGGTCGGCCGGGGTTTCCGCATGGCCGGCGACGGTTAGCCCGAGCTGAATTGCGATAATCGCCAGCCCAATTGCCCGCATCCCCATCTCCAACTGAATCAAGCCAAACCGCGGGCCATGGTAGCTCTTCGAAAATCGCAGCGAAATGACATTATTGCCGCGGCGAGAGCTTTTACCGGCGAAAAGTTGATGCCGGCCGGAGCTGTGCTAGCATAGCGCGATCGAGGCGCCGAGCCGAGGCGGTCATGATTAACGGACTTGATTTGCGATGATGAATTCAAAGAAATCCTCTGGGGCCCCTGCCTGGAAATCTTCCGCTAAACTGGCCCTCCTGCCGGCCATCCTGACCCTTGTTTTATCGGGCGATGCGAGCGCAGCGCAAAAGCTCGTGGACCCCGATGCAGTCGCGCCCGAGTATCGTGCGGCCGCTGAAAAGCGACGCGCCGAACAGCTCAGGTTGCTTCAATGCACAAGGAAGGCAGACGAGGCCAAGGTCCCCAAAAGGGATCGTGCTGCGCATATCAGCGCCTGCATCGACAATGCGGCGGTCCATTGAGTTTGCCGTGCCGTCAAGTCCCGCGTCCCCGTACCGCGACCATCCGAACGTTAGTTCGATTTTGAGCCCGTGCCGGCCGGGGCGGCAAAATTGACGGCCGTTGGTTGCGCTGAATCCGGACGGGAAACGGCGGCGGCCGGTGCCGCGTCCTCATAGCGCATCACGCCGTGTGCATCGATGACAAAGAGCGGCCGATAATTCCTGACGTCGGCGTCCTCGACCAGCGCCATGCGGCGGTTGTCCAGCGTAAGCCAATGGTCGTCCGATCTGGCCATCGCAACCGCATGGTCTTCGCCGCGAATAGTATCGCGCATGACGACGATCCTGAGATCGTCGGGCGAGACGCCGGCCATCTGCAGGGCTACGAACTTTGCGATCGCATAATCTTCGCAATCGCCTGCGCCGGTGGTGAAGGTGACCAGCGGCGAACTCCACACGTCCATCTCGCCGTATTGAGCAAGGTCGCTCATCGGCTTGATCGCCAGGTTGATCGCCCGATTGATCTCGCCGAGCCTGGCGCGTCCCTCCCGCGCCCTCGCATTGTCCACGATGGCGAGGAACCGAAGGGCCGCTGGCGACGCGCAGCGCGCACGGTCGCCGTCGCAAAGGGCAAGCTGCACTCTTTCGTCACCAAGCTTGCGCTCCACGCCCATCCATTTTTCGCGCAAACCGCCGCCGTATATCCTCGAAGTGAACAGCCCGAACGGCTCGGCGGATTTCCGGATCAGGTCCAGCCCGCCCGGCGAAATCAAACTTGCTGCGTGGAGGTTTGCCGTGGTGAACCAGAGCAGGCTGGAGGCAAGTGCGATCACCCGCCATGGTTGCAAACGACTGAAGAATCCCATCTCGCGTCCCCCTGTCCGTGCGCCGGTGCGGCTCTTAAGTCGCTCCGGGCAGATCGTTTCTTAAGGGGGATGATGGGCGACGCGGCTCTAGATCCGCTTAAAGGACGGCCGGATTGGAGGAAAAATGGCGATAAGGCTGAAATTAGCCTCGAGATTATCGGGAAAATCTTATGGATTTCCCTCCCAGCGCGAGAGAGTATGCGAAGGGCCCGGTATGGTTGTAAGCCTTAAAATTTTCCGCAACGTATAGCTAATTTGTCGAAAGTTCCGCCCTTTGTTATCTAGTTCACATTTTTGCGGCTGAAAATGGGGCATTATTCTGCCCGCAGGTGCTGAACAAAGCTCAGGAGAGTATCCGTGCGACCTTCTATACATCGTAATACATCAACGCTTCGGATTTATCGGCGCCAAAGCTGTCTGAAGGCTATATCTTACCCAACGAATACTTGCCGCAATGGCGGTTCGCCAGGAACAGACGACGGCTCCTTCGCGATTTGAGCCGATCTTGCACAAGCAGGAGATGGTTTCGCAAAGAGCTTCCTGATGGTAAGGAAGCTTAGACTCTCAAAATTATAAAAATATTAACCATTGCGGTGGCGCCTGTGAATTATTCCGGCAAGTTCGATGCCAAGTTTTCTGCTGACGGTTCGGGCCCGCGTTCATTCGGCCACTTCAACGTCGACACCGTTCAGGCCTCCCACGTTCCTTCGGACGCGATCATCGTTCCGAACGCGCATCTGCTTTTCAACGGAGACTACAAGAAGTCCGGTCTCGATCTGGTCCTTTCAAAGGACGGTCAAGAGCTGGTCCTGCACGATTACTTCAAGGGCGAGAAGCGCGCGCCGCTGGCATCGCCCGACGGCGCTCATCTCACCGGCGATATCATTAAGGCGCTCTCCGGTCACGTCGAGTACGCGCAGGCCGATGGCAGTGCCGCTGCGGCCAAGGTCATCGGTCACGTCACCAAGCTCGAGGGCAGTGCGACCTGTCTGCGCAACGGCGTCGCGATCATTCTCAACAATGGCGACAACGTCGAAAAAGGCGACGTGGTTCAGACCGGAACCCACGCGACGCTCGGCATCACCTTCATCGACGGCACCGTGTTCGGCCTGTTGTCGAATTCGCGAATGGTGCTCAACGAAATGGTCTACGACCCGAACGGGTCGAGCAACTCCTCGCTGCTGAGCCTGGTGGCCGGGACCATCACCTTTGTCGCCGGCGAGACGGCAAAGCACGGCGACATGAAGGTGGATACGCCGGTCGCGACGATGGGTATCCGCGGCACGGCGGTTCTGACCGAGATCGATTTCCAGATTCCGCTTCCGCCGGTCGACAGCAACATCGACCTTTCGGCGCTGCCGCCGCCCGTTGCGAAATTCCAGGTCCTAGTCGAACCGGACGGGACCACCGGATCCTATATCCTGTACGACAAGACGACACTCACCCAGTACGCGACCGTCGACAAGGCCGGGCAGCAGATCAACATCAGCGGTGGCCAGGTCAACTATTCGAGTGAGCCGCTGCCGCCCGATGTGCAAAAGCTCATTCAGGACGTGTTCTCGCTGAAGTTCACGGACAATTCCAACACCAAGACGACTGTCGTTCAGAACGATTCGATTGTGCCCAAAGACGGCTCGCTCACGTTCAAATTGCCGGATGGCGCGACCGCGACCGCGATTTTTGCAAACCTCAATAACGGGTCGAATGGTAACGGCATTCAAAACAATCTGACATCTACCTTTTTCGTTCCGCAGGTGAAAGTTAGCGCACCGACGGCGCAGGAAAAGACCCCGATCACCACCACCGGCGGCGACGGTGATACTTTCACCTGGCAGGTTTCCAAGGACGGCGGCGTAACTTGGACCACCGTCAGCACCGCGGCGAACTTCACGCCGTCCGAAGACCAGGAAGGCATGCTGCTTCAGCTGCTCGTGACCGGTGGTGCGACCGGGCCCCAGAACTTCAGTTTCGGCGCGGTTCAGGAGAATCCGAGCGAGAATGCTGCGATCAAGCTGGACGGCCTCAACGCCAGCAACAACGCAGTCGAAGGCACGACGGTCACCGCAACGGTCACCGAGCCGGATGCACCAAGCTCGGAACAGATCAACTATACCTGGATGATCGGCGGCAAGGTGGTAGCTTCCGGCGCTGGCCTCAACACGTTCACGCCAACCGGGGATACCGAAGGCCAAGCGCTGACGGTGACTGTGTCCTTCACCGACATCCATGGCTTTGCCGAGACCGGCACCGCGTCGGCGGGGACGGTGATCGAGTTGCCAGAGGCGCCGAATCTGACGGTGACGGCGACCCATGGTGCCGAGGGCGGCCTGATTGCGCTCAACATCGTGGCCTCGGGCCAGGATGCCGACGACAACGTTACGATCAACATCTCCGGCGTGCCGTCGGGTGCGGCGCTGACGGATTCGACAGGGAAAGCCTTCACTGCCAATTCTGACGGCAGCTACACGCTGACCACGGCGCAGCTCAACGGTCTGCAGCTTGACGCCACCAAGCTCGAGCAGGGCCAGGTGACGCTGCATGTTACCGCGACCAACAACACCACCGGCGAGGTGGCCTCGATCAGCGCCGACGACGTCGTCACCGTCGACGGGACACCGGAGACGCCGAACCTGACGGTGACGGCGACCCATGGCGCCGAGGGCGGACTGATCGCACTCAATGTCTCGGCCTCGGGCCAGGATGTCGATGACAGTGTCGTCATAAAGATCAGCGGGGTGCCGGAAGGGTCGACGCTGACGGATTCACAAGGCCATCCGCTGCCGGTCAATCCCGACGGCAGCTACACTCTGACGCCGGACCAGCTCAGCGGCCTGCAGCTCGATGCCACAAATCTCGAGCAGGGCCAGGTGACGCTGCATGTGCTGGCGACCAACACCACAAACGGCGAAGTAGCTTTCGTCAATCTCGACGATGTCGTCACGATCGACCCGGCGCCTGAAGCGCCGAACCTGACGGTGACCGCGACCCATGGCGCCGAGGCCGGCCTGATTGCGCTCAACATCGTCGCCTCGGGCCAGGACGCCGACGACAACGTTACGATCAACATCTCCGGCGTGCCGTCGGGCGCGACGCTGACCAATTCGGAAGGCAGTTCCTATACACCAAACAAGGACGGCAGCTACACGCTGACCCCGGACCAGCTCAACGGCCTGCAGCTTGACGCCACCAAGCTCGAGCAGGGCCAGGTGACGCTGCATGTCACCGCGACCAACAACACCACCGGCGAGGTGGCCTCAAACAGCGCTGACCTTACCGTGACGGTCGATCCGATTCAGGAGAACCCGGCGTTCGGTGGCGCTACTTCGACCAGCGCCAGCGAGGAGGGCGGGCTGGTGACGCTGGCTGCGACGGTTGTGCCGCATGACAGCGACGACGGCACGATCACCGTGACCATTACGGGCCTTGCACATGATCTGACCAACTTCAGCGGCGGTACCTACACCGCGACGACCGGCTCATGGACCGGCACGGCGACCGATTTCAATGCGCTGACGTTCAAGGCGGGCGAAGACGGTGTCCAGAACCTGACGATCACCGCGACCACTTCTGGAGCGGAGGCCGGCTCGGTCACCGAGAGTTACAAGCTGACGGTCAACGCGATTCAGGAAAACCCGATATTCGGTGGCGCAACTTCGACCAGCGCCGATGAAGCGGGTGGGCTGGTGACCCTGGGCGCCACGGTTGGGCCACATGACGGCGATGACGGCCCGATCAGCGTGACGATCACGGGCCTTGCGCACGATCTGTCCAACTTCAGCGGCGGTACCTACACGGCGGCAACGGGCAGCTGGACCGGCACGGCGACGCAGTTCAATGCGTTGACGTTCAATACGGGCGAGGCGGGCGAATTCGGCGTCCAGAGCCTGACCATCACCGCGACCACCTCAGGGCCGGAAGCCGGCTCGAGCACCGAGAGCTATGCGCTCACCGTCAATCCGATTTCGGAGCATCCCATATTTGGTGGCGCAACTTCGACCAGCGCCAACGAGGAAGGCGGACTGGTCACGCTGGGCGCCACGGTTGCGCCGCATGACGTCGGCCAAGGCCCGATCAGCGTGACGATCACGGGCCTTGCGCATGATCTGAGTAACTTCAATGGCGGTACTTACACCGCGTCAAACGGCAGTTGGACCGGCACGGCGGCGGAGTTCAACGCGCTGACGTTCAAGACGGGTGAGGACGGGGTGCAGACCCTGACCATCACCGCGACCGCCTCAGACCCGGAAGCCGGCTCGACGATCGAGAGCTATACGCTCACGGTCAAGCCGATCCAGGAGAATCCCATATTCAGTGGCGCAACTTCGACCAGCGCCAACGAGGAAGGCGGGCTGGTGACGCTGGGCGCCACGGTTGTACCGCATGACGGCGACGACGGCACGGTCACGGTCAAGATCACCGGTCTTTCGAACGATCTGACCGGCTTCAATGGCGGCACCTACACCGCGGCAACCGGGACCTGGACCGGCACGGCGACGGACTTCAATAAGCTGACTTTCAACGCGGGTGAGGACGGGCTGCAGAACCTGACGATCACCGCGACCACGTCCGGAGCGGAAGCCGGCTCGATGACCGAGAGCTATACGCTCACGGTCAAGCCGATCCAGGAGAATCCCATATTCAGTGGCGCAATTTCGACCAGCGCCAACGAGGAAGGCGGGCTGGTGACGCTGGGCGCCACGGTTGTGCCGCATGACGGCGACGACGGCACGGTCATGGTCAAGATCACCGGTCTTTCGAACGATCTGACCGGCTTCAATGGCGGCACCTACACCGCGGCAACCGGGACCTGGACCGGCACGGCGACGGACATCAATAAGCTGACCTTCAACGCGGGCGAAGACGGGGTGCAGAACCTGACCATCACCGCGACCACTTCCGGAGCGGAGGCCGGCTCGATCACCGAGAGCTACAAGCTGACGGTCAACCCCGTCGCCGAAGCCGCGAGCCTTGCCGGCACGATTACCAGCGTCAGCGGCAACAGTGACACCGCGATTGCGCTCACCATTGTCGTGACGCCGGCCGACACCGACGACAATATCTCGATTCAGATTGCCGGCGTTCCAAGCGACGCGGTGCTGACCTTTGTCGACTCGCACGGCACGACACAGACGCTGACTCCAACTTCGCCTGGCGTCTACACGCTCACCATGGCGGAACTCAACCAGCTGAAGTTCATCGCCGACGAGGAGGATCAAGCCCTCCTGCATGTCACCGTCACTTCGTCGGAAGGTTCGTCGTCGGCTACCTCGACCACGGACATCGCCGTTTCCGTCGACTCCCACCTGTTGATCCCGGCAGGCCAAACGTTCCACATCAACGGCGACACCTTGACCGACCACACGGTCGATGTCGAAGGCACGTTGATCGGGTTCGGAACGGTTACCGGCTCTGGCGGGGCTCTCGACAACATCACCGTCGGCTCGAGCGGATTGATCGAGGCCTCATCGAGCCATACGGTCAACCTTCACGGCAACATCACCGGAACCGGCACACTTGAGCTGACCAACAATACGTCGATGGAAATCGGTGGATCGGTTGCATCGACTGTAAAGGTCCTGTTCGACATCGGCTCGGGATCGGTAGGTGAGCTGATCCTCGATGATCCCAACGATTTCCACGCAACCATCAACGGGTTCAACGGCAGCGATATCATCGATCTGAAGGGCTTGCCATATTCGGGCCCCCCGACCAGCGTGACGCTTGACAGCGCCCACACCAATATCACCGTCGGCGCCGAGACCTTTACCCTTCTGTCCATGACCTCGAGCCAGACCGTCATCAAGGTGAGCGAGGGAGCCATCAGTTCCACCATAACGCTGGCAGGCAACTACACTTCAAACGGCTTCGTGTTCTCGAGCGACGGCAGCGGCGGCACGCAGTTCCACGATCCTGTCGAAACCGCGTCAAATCCGGCTGTCAGTTCCGTCATCATGAACGACCCGGGACCGTCGCCGAGCGACACGATCGTCGCAAGCGCGCCGAACCAGACGCTGACCGGTTTGGCGGCGAACGACACCTTCGTGTTCAACTTCGCTGGCGTCGGCAACACCACGGTGACGGATTTCCACCCCGAAACCGACCTGCTCCAATTCAAAAGCTCGGTGTTCGCGAACGCGCAGGACGTTTTGAACGCCACCCACGATGACGGTCACGGAAATGCGGTCATCGCGATCGACCCGCACGACAGCGTCACCCTGAGCGGCGTCATCAAGGCGCAGCTGCACACGAGCGATTTCCACGTCGTCTAGGACGGTTTTCGGAGCCAGGACAGTTCTGTCCTGGCCGAAGGCCTTTGTCCTTCGAACATGGCCCGTCCGGTCAGGCCCGTCCGCCGTCAGACCCGAATCTCGAGATTTCCGGCTTCGCGCTTTCAGCTCGCCCCGGATTGACGGCGGCCACCGTTCCCGCGTTCCCGCCCGTCTGAGAACCGGCCAGCACAACAGACGTGATCAATTCCGCGCGTCGTGATAATCGGAACGGCATGAGACGGCTCACAATCATACGGCGCTGGTTCGGCCGGAAATTCGGATATGCGAGGTTGGTCTGCCTTGCGCTGCTGATTGGCTTCGCAGCGCTCCGTTGGGCCGATTTTGCCCCGATCGAGGAGCTTCGCCTGCGGGCATTTGATCTCTACCAGTCGGTTTATCCCCGGCTGAAGAACGCAAGGCCGGTCACCATCGTCGACATCGACGAGAGGAGCCTTGCCGATCCCAGGCTCGGCCAATGGCCATGGCCACGCACGCGCATCGCCGACATCGTCAACAATCTCACCCGGATGGGCGCCGTCGTGATCGCGTTCGACGTGGTCTTCGCCGAGCCCGACCGGCTCAATCCCGACATCGCCGCCGACAATTTCCGCGGCCTCGACGAGGCGACACGGGAGAAATTGCGAGCGCTGCCCAGCAACGACCAGATTTTCGCCGACGCCATCAGCAAGTCGCGCGTGGTGCTCGGCGAATCCGGGGGGCCCGACGTTCGCTCTGACCTCGACAAGGATTTA
>Ga0307474_10001254_pt1 | contig 18474 bp, 10 predicted proteins | sample atmos_gasesECM1C_2_FD_203312 | JGI IMG/M metagenome (GOLD analysis project Ga0307474, IMG submission 203312) | Hardwood forest soil microbial communities from Morgan-Monroe State Forest, Indiana, United States - atmos_gasesECM1C_05 | ecosystem: Environmental > Terrestrial > Soil > Temperate... | reverse complement strand
GCGGAGACCAGGATTGCAGGGCAATCAGGATGCCGCTGAGCACCATTCCCGGCAAGGCGACGAGAAGCGAGAACAGCCGCAGGCGATGTTGATAAAAGAGGCGGAAATCCTTTCCCGGAAGCCGGGGCGCATCGGGATTGGATCTTCCACCCGGGCTAGAGGCCATACTTTTCCATCCGGCGGTAAAGAGCCCCGCGACTCAGCCCCAGAGTTTCCGCGGCCTGGCTTACGTTGCCGTGAGAGCGTTGCAACGCCTTTCGTATAAGGATGGCTTCCACGGATTCAAGACTCAGGTCCTCAAGGTTTTGCCCCTGCTGCCGCGATTGATCGAGGCCGAGATCGGAGCGCTGAATCTCGTTGCCACGGCACATCAGAACCGCACGCTCGAGGGTGTGCTCCAGTTCGCGCACGTTGCCGGGCCAGGAATACTGAATGAGAAACTGCAACGCAGAAGCTTCAAAACCGTGAACCGTACGTCGGTAGCGCGAGGCGTAGCGCAGGAGAAAGTGGACAGCGAGAGCGGGGATGTCTTCTTTGCGTTCGCGCAACGCCGGGACGTGGATTTCCACCGTGTTCAGGCGGAACAGCAGGTCTTCGCGAAATTCGCCCGCCGCACACGCCGCCCGCAGGTCGGCGTTGGTGGCCGAGATGACACGGACGTCGATCCTGCGGCTGCGAGATGCGCCCACGCGCTCGATCTCGCTGTTTTCGAGGACTCGCAGCAATTTGGCCTGCTGGCGATAAGGTACGTTTCCAATTTCATCGAGGAAAACTGTGCCGCCGTCGGCCAGTTCGAAGCGGCCGATTCGATCAGTGCGGGCGTCAGTAAATGCGCCTTTCACGTGGCCGAAAAGTTCGCTCTCAAATAATCCCTCCGATAAAGCGCCGGTATTTACGGCAATCATGGCGCGGGAGGAGCGCGGAGAAATGGCGTGGAGCGTCCGGGCCACAACTTCCTTGCCCGTTCCGTGCTCTCCGGTGATCAGTACGTTAGCGTCGGAGGGGCCGACTCGGGTAATGGCTTCAAGCACGGGCTGCATGGCCGCGGCAGCAGCGATGAACTCGGGTCGGCCCTCCGCCTGGAGGAGCCGATTCTGCGCCGCCAGACGATCCGCGCGCTGAACCGCGCGGCGGAGTTCCACCTGGGTGCGCAAAATCGTGAGCAGCCGCTCGTTCTCCCAGGGCTTCTGGACGAAATCCCGCGCGCCCCGCCGGATTGCTTCTACCGCAAGTTCGATGTTGGCCCAGGCCGTCATTACCACCACAGGCACGTTGCTGTCCAACATGACGATCTCGGAGAGGAGGTCGAGACCCTCGCTGCCGGAGGTTGTGTCTCTTGTGTAATTCAGGTCGATCAGAACCGCGTCGTAGGAACCGGTAGCCAACGCCTCGCGAACCAGCGTGGGGGATTTGGCGGTGTCGACATCGTAGCCTTGCGGGCGCAAAAGAAGCTGGAGGGCTTCGAGCACGGGCTGCTGGTCATCTGCCGCCAGGATACAAGGGCGGCGCTCTCGACCGCCGTCCCAGGCCGAGCTAAGAAGGTCGCCCGCTTTGTGCGAAGTCTCCATAGGAACCGCTCAAGGGCTCGCCGGGTTGATTGTACCGCTGATAGCATCCTGAAGGCGGATGCCATTATGTTCCAGTGTGGCGCCGGTGACCCGATCCAGTTCCACTTTCGCTTTCTCAAGCACAGTCAGCGCGTTGAGCAAATCCAGTTCCGCCAGTGAAAGATCGCGTTGTGCCGAAAGAGTCTGATAACTCGACCCCGCCCCGAGATCCTGCTCGTTCCGCGTGATTTCGAAGCTGCGTTTGGCCAGGTCCCGAGCCTTACGCGCGGCCTGAACCCGCGCCCCGGTTTGTTGCAGCGCATATTGTGCGTTACGGACTTCGATGCGGACTTGCTTTTTCAACTGTTGGACGCGCAGTTCGGCCTGGCGGTATTCGAGTTCGGACCGGTATTGGTCGGCCTTTGCAACCCGATTCCGGATCGGGATGTTGAGGTTTAGTCCGAAATAATAATCGGGAGAAGAGTCATTGAAGGCATTTTGCAGGGCTCCGGCGAAATCGCCGGGGACATTCGTAGTGCAGCTTCCGCATACCGGGTTCAGAGGCCCACCCAGCCCCGAACTTCCCCAAAACCCGACCAGGGTGAGCGAGGGCAACAAGGCATTGCGCGCGGCCTGCCGGCTGATACGGCGATTGGCGAGGTCAATGTCAGATTCGGTCAGCTCGGGACGGCTATGCAGAGCGGACATGGTCAAATCCTGGACGGCCGGAATGGTTTCGACGGTTTCCTCCGGCATGCGGTCCACCGGAATTACCGGCATGGCCTCGAGAGCCTGGTCCTCCAGGCTTCTGGTCACCGCATTCTTCATCAGCGTCTCTTGCAATTCGAGGTTCGTGCGGGCTATGGTGAGTTCCTGATCGCGTTTGGATGCTTCGGTCTCGGCGCGCATAACGTCAATCTCTGGAACGCTGTTCAGTTGCAGCTGTTTTTTCGTATTGTCGAGGGTCTGCTCGGCAAATGCGAAAGACTGCTCATTCACTTGTGTTTGCCGGTAAGCGCTGACCAGGTCCCAATAGATATTCTCGATCTGCGTAACCGTGGCAATAATCTGATCTTTGAAAGCGATGTCGGAAATCTTTTTATTGTTTTTGGCGATGCGAAGATAGCGCAGGTTTGGTCCAAAGCCAAAGCCTGCCAATACCTGTTGTTGGATCGAAAAACGGAACATCGAGTTTAATGCCGGCGAAAGAAAGATATCCGGACTGTTCGCCGTCTGCCGGCTGTTATTGAACTGAAAGGAAATACTGGTGCCGGTGGAAAATGCCTGGCCGTAATTGAAATTAGCCTGCGAAGTATTCAGCTGGAGAGACGGCACGCCATAAAGTTGAAGGTTCGCGAGCGGCGTGGTTTGATGCTCGACTCCGACCGTGCCGTTGATAGCGGGATCGAAGGAGGGGACAGCCGGACCGACGCCTAATGTGGATTGCACCAAACCGTTTGCGCCCGTACCCGCTCCGCCTTCGCCCCCGGTTGTGCCGCCCGCCCCCGCGCCGGGAGCGCCGGTGCCAAAACCGCCTACGCCGCCGCCCGGCGTTCCCTGCACAATTCCGGTGTTTACGCCCCGAAAAAACCCGCCGGCTTGCGTGCGCAGGATATCCGTATCGGCGATGGGAAGGTTATAGCGCGCGATAGCAAGGTCAAGATTATTTTCGAGCGCGAGATCGATGGCGTCTCTGAGCGAGAGATAAAGCTTGCCATCGCGGATCAGGCGATCCAGACGCGGCGAATTCGCCAGTGCGGGTTCTGGAACTCTATCGGACAAATAGGCGCGAAGGGGATTTTTGGACTTCGGCATCTCGAATTGTAAGACGGCTTGGGCCTTTGGGAGGGCTGCCGTTTCCGCGCCATTTTCGGGGGCGCTGGGGGTCTGCGCCAGCACGGTCGCGGTAAACATCGTCGCGGCGAGCACAGTTAGGTTGAGCAGGCCGGGCGCGCCGATGAATTCGAGTGCAGGCTTCAGGGAGCCAAAACGCAAGGAAACTGGTTTCAAGAATTTCCTTTCCAATATCGCGACTCTTTCGAGTCTGGGGAGTCATCGGCCGCCAGCCGCGGAGACCTGGGAGTTACGGTACACATCCACCATAAGTTTTCTTTGCTCCTCTTCCTCTACCACCTTGCCGTCGAATAAATGGACTTCGCGCTGAGCGTGCATGGCGAAGCGCCGGTCATGCGTCACCATGCAAATGGTCGCGCCCTCGCGATGCAAATTTTGTAGCAACTCCATCACTGCTTCCCCATTGCGCGAGTCCAGATTTCCCGTGGGTTCATCGGCCAACAGAATGGAGGGGTTTCCACCGAGCGCCCGGGCCACCGCCACGCGCTGCTGTTGGCCCCCGGAGAGCTGCGCCGGGTAGTGGCGCACCCGGTGCGCCATTTCGACGCGTTCCAAAGCCTCCAAGACCCGTTTTTTTCTCTCGGTGGAAGACATTTTCGGGCGATACGTAAGAGGCAATTCGACGTTTTCATACACCGTCAGATCGCCGATCAGGTTAAAGCTTTGAAAAATGAAGCCAATCTCCTGGTTGCGAATGCGGGATCGCTCGGCAAAATCGAGGTTCTCAACCGCCTGCCGGTTGAGCAGGTATCTGCCCTCAGTAGGCGTATCCAACAAGCCGATGATGGAGAGCAGCGTCGACTTGCCGCACCCCGAGGGGCCCGACATGGCCACGTACTCGCCGCGATTGATAGAAAGATGTACGCCGGAAAGAGCGTGGGTTTCGACCTCGTCGGTGTAGAAGACCTTGGTCAGGTCTTGAATTTGTATCAATGGCTGTTCGGCTTCAGTCATAGCGTTCCTTTCGAAGGCTTACTGGAATTGCGCGCTCAGTCGAGACGGATGCGGTCGGTCTTGTCCCACCGGGACATATCGGAAAGAATCACTGTATCGCCTTCACGGAGCCCGTCATAAATCTGGATCAAACTCACCGACGCGCGGCCCACCTTGACCGGAGCCCGCGCCGCCTCTTTGCCGTCCGCATCGAGCTTGAAGAGGCTGATGGTGCTATTTTCCTGCCCGAAAGCCGGGCGACCTACATAAAGTACGTTATCCAGACGTTCCAGATCGATGGTGCCGTCAATGCTTAGATCAGGACGGGCTCCCTTGGGAAGAGGTCCTGTCAGTTTTACGTCGACCGTGACGGTGCCGTTTTGTACGGCGGGATCCACTCTGGTCACTGTGCCTCCGATTACTCCGTTGTGCGTGTCGATGGATGCGATTTCGCCAAATTGCACGTCGCGTGCCTGGGTTTCCGGAATCTTCAATTCCGCAATCAATTGGTCGGGCTGAATTACTTTAGCCAGCATAGTTCCCGGTTGCACGTGCTGGCCCACTTGCAAAGGCAGATCAACCAGTACGCCGTCGATGCCCGCGCGGACACGCAGGGCGTCCAGTTGCTTCCGCTTCAGTTCCGCCAAGGCCTGCATCTGGTCGACTTTGGCCTGCTGCTCGGCGAGTTGGGATTCGATTGCCTTCTCGCCGATCTGCAATCTTTGACTCTCCAGGTCATTTCTGGTGGTGAGTTCGTCGGACTTGCCCTTCGAGGCTTTGTAGGCAAGGCCAGAAATCACACCCAGATCGTACAAGGCTTTATCAGTATTGGCCTGTCGTTGCGCCTGACTAAAGTCGGCGCTCACCACGGCAGCTTCTGCCTTCTGGTTCATCAGGTCGCTTTCCAACTTGACCCGAAGGCTTTGATACTGCGCCTGGGCTGCGCGCAGCAGTAGTTGAGCCCCCAAGGCCTCCTGCTCGGTTTGGGGATTGCTCATGACCAGCAGGGTGGTATCGGCCTTCACTCGCGAACCGGGCAGCATCTGCACGCGCACCACGGTAGCTTCCGTTTCGGCCGGAATCTGCCGAACCGATTCCGGGCTGGGAATCAGAGAGCCGAGGCCGCGCACCTGCCGTAAGAAAGAGCCTCGTTTTACGGTTTCGATCCAGACCGATCCGCGCTCGACTGAAGGGGCCGCCGGTCTCAAACGTGAAACCCCGATGGTTGCCGCGACAATGACGGCTACGCCGCAACTGATCAGGAAAACCTGGCGGCGGCGCTTTTGGCGCTTGAAATCAGGCCGAGCGATATCCATCTCTGCTTCAATCAGCAACCCGCCGACCATGTTGCGCAAAGCTTAAGGTATTGAGAACAAACAAGATGAGGCAGACCGGCGGCCGAAGGACTAAGTCAGATTCGTCCGTTGCTGAAATACAGTGTCCGATTACGGGCAGTGCATGACGCCATGGGGAAATGTGGATCGCAAACCATCGGAAACAACCGGCGTCGTTCCGACGAAGAAACTGCCTCGGTCGGCATCTGACTGACGGAGATCGAGCAGTTTGAAGGAACATCGGAGAAGGACTTCCGCATCCGGTGAGCTGACGCTCGCGTCCTGGAAGCGAACCTCACTTGCCAGGGATTCCCGCCGGCAGGGTCCGAATCGCGATAATGCGAGAAAAGTTGACTCTCTATTTGATCGTTAACGAGGGCTGCTACTGTTGGCCTGCTGAAGATAACGCGCGACTTGCTCCTCAGTTGCGAACCAGACGCCTGGCTTCGACTTCATATAGGTAATCAGCTTATCCACTTGAGTGATGCGCGATCGGTGCCCCGAAATATGGGGATGCATGGTGAGCAGAAACAACGTTTTCTCTTCGTAAGCCCCATCAAATTCAGCCTTATAGACGTCAAAAACCGACTCCGGGTGCGGCATGGAGCCGTCGGCATTTTCCCCATAATAAGGATAGTCATCCAGAATCCAGGTCACTGGAAGCTCAATCAATCCAGTGGCTTTGCTATTCGAGACCAGTTCATAAGGCTGATCCATCGCCATCATGCTGCTGTCGTATAGAAAACCAGCTTTCATGAGTTCGCCGAGCGTGTATGGACTGAATGCCCAGGACGGCGCACGGTAACCTACGGGCCGCTTTCCGGTAGCCTTCGTCAAATAGTCGATCGCCCTGTTGAGAAGTTCCTCTTCCTTTTCGGCGCTTCCCACCAGTGGCGGAAATTCATGAATCCATCCATGCACTCCGATCTCATGGCGGTTGGCTTTCTGGATTTCCTTGATCATGTCGGGGTGCAGAATGGCGCTGACCGCCGGAATATAAAAGGAAGCAGGAATCTGCTGCCGGTCGAGCATATGCAAAACTCGTGTCAGACCGGTTGTTGCACCATACTCGCCTGCCGACATTGGCACAGGAAGTGGCGGAGCATCCGCCAAGTATTCGTTATCTACGTCAAACGATATGCAGACCGCTACTCGTGCCCCGTTTGGCCAACCCCTGGGTGTCAGCTTTTTGCCGGCCCGCGCTCCAGCTACTGCCTGTTGCGCCTGCTCTCCCGTAGCGTCAATCGGAACGTTGGGCAAGCCAGGAATCTTCTGATTCGTCTGGCAAAACGCGCAATTCAGAAGCAGTAAGAGAAAAGCAATCAGCCGTAATCCTACTTTGCGTCGCATCTCGTCTCTCCCTGGAAAGTGCATTTACTTTTTCACGGCTGCAGCTCTAGCCTGTCAGTTACGACTTCTTTGACCGCCTCTTCCGAATACGTCAGCGGAAAATAAACACCCTGACTCCACAGCGGTAACAGATCTGAATAGTGCGGGCTCCCCGGTTCGCCACTTTGGCCAGGAGTATTGATCGCAACGGACTTGTCCCAATCGCTCAAATCGAGAATCTCTCGATAGCTCGCGCCCGCCACTTGCTCAAACGAGTCGCCATAGAATCCTGTGGCACCGACGGTCTCCCCATCGCCTGATCGCGGCAGCGGCCCTAGATCCTTGATCGAGGGACTGAGCGAATGATGAAATTGGGCGAAGTGCAGCTGCCCCCAATTCCACTTTGTCCGATCAGATCCTTCTAACCGGCTCAGTCTCTGGGTGGCCACTTGCAACGCCCGCTCCAGCAATAGATTGCGTTCCGCTTCCGGATCACTTCCGAAATGATCGGATGTAGGGTTGGACAGAACCTTCAGCATCTGATAATCGGTGAAATTTCTCGCTAAAAACCACAACCTTGGAGGAGCCACCTGATGCACCACGGCTTTCTTCAGCTCCTCCAGGTAGACCTCGTACAGCGCAGCCGCGGCAGAATCCTTGTCAATACTCCCGTTCCAGCCGATCAGTAGTTGTTGTTCCTCGTTCGGGTGGCCGCCCGCGGTGTTTCTCACTAGTTGCACCAACTCGATCGCCGGCAACGAAACGAACTCTGTTTGCAGGCGCTCTGAGTCTTCGACGGTGAGCTTGTGATCGGCCTTATGGGCCGTCTCTAGCACCTGGTCAATCCGCTGCACTCGGTAACGCGAATACCATTCGAATCCGATGTTGTATGGATACCCGTCGGGAGTCATCTTATTGTTCGCCGTCGCAATGAATCCGCGGGACGGATTATAGGAATGAGGTAAATCTCCGGTAGGGATAAACCCTTCCCATTCGTAACCCCCCACGCCCGGAACTGGCAGCAGTCCTTTCCAATTCTTTCGAATGGGCGATAATCCCACCGAGTATTCCCCGATATTCCCCTGCCGGTCGGCATACACGATGTTCTCGGAAGGAACATTCCAGCGCTTCATCGCGTCGCTAAACTGCTGCCAGTTCTCAGCCCGATCTACTGCCAGGGAAGAAAGGTATCCCGCCGTGCCCGGCTCCATACCAACCCAGCGCAGCGCCAACGCGCGTCGCTGGTCCTGCCAAAGCACAGGGCCATGCCGTGTAAAGTTCAAGTCGACAATAACGTCCAGACCGCCCCGTACTTTGAAAGTCTCGCGCTGCGCTTGCATCCGCTCCCAGCCCCGCTCCGTGCGATACTGCAGAGCATCTCCAGGATTAAGCTCCTCGAGGTAGAGGTCCTGCTGATCTGCTCCAAAGACCGTGAATCCCCACGCAATCTGCCGGTTGTGTCCGAGTGCTACGCCCGGCAGGCTGGGCTCGCCGGCCCCGATGACATCCCATCCTGGAGCCACCAAATGAACCATGTAGCGCAAAGAGGGCACGGCAATCACGCGATGAGGATCATTTGCCAGGAGAGGCTTGCCGCTTTGCGTCAACGCTCCCGAGATCGTCCAGTCGTTGCTGCCCTCAATGTAATAGGGCGGAAATTTAATTCGGGAATCGCTTCCAACCAGGTTCTCGAGCAGGCCTGGGGATAGTGCTGAGAAATCCACGCCTGGAGCCGGATCAAGAGTAACTTTGGGATCCAGATCGAGAAGCTGCGAAGCCTTTTCCGCTCCAACCGCATCTACCATTTCGGCGTGCTCCAGTTCAGCTACCGCGTTACCCGTCATGGCATAAGCCGCCATCCGGTTTAAACAATCCTCGGGCTTCCACGGCTCAGGCTTGAACCCTGCCATTTTGAATTCAATGGGCAGACCGCGGCCGTCTGCCGCTAAGCGCACAGCGATGTTCGCGTTGATTCCAGAGGTAAAGGCTTCGAGAATCTCATTCGTGTCGGGCGAGTAGCTTTTGTATTCCGCAGCCATGTCACCCCGGTATCTCAACAGCCGCGCGCTGATGTCGCGAAACAGCGCCGAAGGGCCCATTACCTCGGCCAATCGTCCCTGCCCCGAGCGCTTCCACAGTTCCATCTGGAAGAGCCGGTCCTGGGCCGCTACGAACCCCTGAGCAAAGAACAAATCGTGCTGGTTCTGGGCATAGATATGCGCGACACCCCAGCGGTCACGCAGCACCTTCACAGGCTGCCGCAAGCCCGGAAGCTTTAGATTTCCTTGAATGACCGACGCGGTCTTCTGATCGCGTTCCTGAATCATTTTCGGCCCTTCCCCGGATTTAGCACTGACCCAAATAGTGGAAATCGCACAGAGAAGACAAATTGAAAAACACCTGATTTTCCTCAAACGCCATCTCCTCCTGGGTATGCCAGGCCTTCTCAGCGGTGCGGTGAATTGCGCACCAAACCTCTCGACCGCTTTTCACTCGGCCCCTGTAGCGCGGCCCGAGCGTGCCTGAAAACTGGTGCCTGATCTTACTGGTGAGGGAACAATTACCGATCGACCGGCGGAAAGTCCTTTGAAGGTACTTAGAAAAACCTTAAGAATTTCTTTTGTTGTTACCGATGTTTGCGCAACCCATACGAACGGTAAGGTTTACCGCCGCAACTTCCATGCGCTTCCGCCCCGCCGCCTAGAAATTTGTCTGCTTCACCAAGCTCGCGAATCTTGGCTCGGATCTCAGGCTGTTCAGCGTCGGGTCTACCCGGAGGTAAGCCATGGACGTGGAACGATCTGCGCTGGCTCTTTCCAACCATTCTAGGCCATGGTGCTTATTGCCCATCCCCAGATAGATCAGGGCGATACCATAGGGTGGAACGTACCGTCTGGCCGACTGCTCTTCCAAGTGCTGCAGACTCTTCTCCGCTTCGGCCACCATTCCAGACATCGCGTAGGCGTGTCCCAAGGAAGCTTCGTAATAGGTATCGCCAGCCGAAAGCTGCACGGCCTTTTCGTATTCCGCGATGGCGCGGTCGTACTGCCCCTGGTGCTCATAGATATTCCCCAGTCGGAAATGAGCCCGTGGGAAATTCGGATCCATCTCAATCACACTCTCCAAAGTTTCAATCGCTTTATCATTCTGTCGCGCCAGAAAATACACCCAGGCGGCATTTGTCCCCACGATCGCCGATAGCGGATCGTCCGTTTGCGCGAGCGTTGCTTCCCTAATGGCTTCGGACAATCGCCCCATCACCGCCAGATTAAAACCACGCCACGAATGCGCCATTGCGTAGTGCGGGTTTCCCTGCAGAGCGCTGGCAAACTCTTTTTCGGCCGCAGCTCCGTCCCAGTCATAGTAAAAGTGAACGAACCCAAGTGTTGCGTGCGCCTCAGCCAACGTACTATCCAGCTCCAGCGCGTGGATGGCTGCTGCTTTTGCTTTCGGAAACGCTTCGTTCGGCGGAAGTACGGTATACAGGCCTAACATGGCGTACGAATCTGCAATTCCAGCGTAGGCTTCCGGATAACCAGGGTCCAGTTCAATGGCACGCCGGAAATTATTCAAGCCCTTCTTTAGTCCATCACTGGTCCTCTCATTCCAGAAATAGCGCCCTCTCAGGTACGCCTGATAGGCTTCACCGCTCGATGCCGGCCGCTTCGCCAGGCGCTCGTTCGGTTCCCCCGTCAATGCCGCCTGAATGGAGCCTGCTACGCGCGCTGAAACCGCATCTTCTACGGCAAAAAAGCTTGTGAATTGCTCCTCGAAGGTGTCCGACCATAGCTGCACGCCATCTCCCACGCGAATCAATCGTGCCGTCACCCGCACCCGATCCGTCGATCTCTGGATGCTGCCATCCAGCACAGCGTCCACGTTTTGCTCCCGGCCCACTGCTCGCGGATCCTGGGCGATGTTCTGATATTTTTGAATTGCTCTCGTCGGCCGCGTCGTAACCTGGCCCGCGCTGTCCAGCTTGGTGATCAACGCATCGGCCATTCCTAAACCCAGGTTTTCATCGCCCGTGCTGGCGCCCATTGTCTCGAACGGCAGTACTGCCAAGGACCTAATCTCTGATCGCTTCACACCGTGAATGGTCGGTTCCGTTCTCGACCATATTCCGACGGTCAAGAGAATTCCTCCCACCACGGCGACGACGCAGGCAACTCGAAACGTGAGTACGGCCAACTCTGAATTGCTCCCGCGACGCGTAACCGCCTCATGCGGAGCGGGCGCCGGCACCGTATTTTCTTCTGGACCGAGAGCTTCCTCGACCGGCAGGAGGGTTATCTCGCCCACGAATCGATACCCGTGCTTAGGAACTGTATGTATATATCCGTGCTCGCCAAAAACCTTGCGCAGGATGGAAACCATCACATACAGATTGCCTTCCTCCACGAACGTGTCCGGCCACACGGCCCGGATTAACTCCTCCTTATCCAGTAATCGGCCGTGGTTCTGCACCAGCACCAGCAGGACATCGAAGGCTTTTGGAGTTAGAGGTACAGCTTGGCCGTCACGAAGGAGGTCGTGCGCAACTGGATCTAATACGAAGGGCCCGAACGCGAATTGACGTCGGCAATCGTTCATGACTGCCTCTCTGCAACGCGATCATTACCGCGAAACTGATTGACCATCCGTACCCAGCCAAGCGATGACGATTCCCGAGCTCCCCATCGGCGGCTGAGTTTCTTAACATTCCTTTATGCCCGCGTTCGCGGGAATCAAAAGATCATGTCCGGATTGTTCATTTGCTGCCCTCAAACGGTTCTTAAGAATTTTTGAAGACTTTCAAAAGGACTTTCGAAACTCACTTTTGCTAATAACAAGCAGGAACAGAACTCCGGAAACCCTTTTGGTCGATCGGAGTTTCTGCCGCGCGCCGAATTATAGACATAAGAATGATCATGTGCAACTTTTTATTATGGGTCTCTTTCCGTTGCCCGTTCATGTTTTGTACCTCGGATTCGGCTCGCTTCAGCCTCGACGGAAAATCGATTCTATTGAAGATTTCTAGGTGGGTAATTTTCAAAGGGGGCAGCATGAAGCTGTCAAACGCGAACACTTTTCTGATAAGCCTGCTGGCGCTTGCGTGTCTCACGTGTGCAATGAGTGTTGCAGTCAATGCGCAGGAAAAGGAGAAAGCAAAGACCGGGGCGGAGGCGTTGCCCGGAATCGATTGGTCGGTCGATCAACTCAAAAACGCAGTTGCGCCGGTGCGCCCCGGCCGTGTAATGCTTCCGGAAAAGTGGCCCAACAACGCGAGAGTTGCCGTCGTTATCAGCTTCGACGTCGATAACGAATCTTATTCCCTTTCAACCGGCGTGACCGCACCCGGACCGCTATCCGACGCGGAGTACGGCGCTACGGAAGGCTTGCCCCGCATCATCGCAATGCTGGATCGCTTTAATGTTCCCGCCACATTCTTCACCCCGGCGGTCAGCGCGATCCTCGCGCCCGAGATGGTTCCCCAAATCCTGAAATCCGGAAAGAATGAAGTCGCGCTGCATGGCTGGGTTCACGAATCCGTGGACGTGCTCAACGACGGCGCCCAGGAAGAAAGACTTTTGCGTCAGGCCGTCGACTATCTCACAAAAGTATCCGGAAAGAAGCCGGTAGGTTCTCGAACCGGGAGCTGGGCTTTCAGCTCCTACACAATCTCCGTCGACCAGAAGCTCGGCTTAACCTATGACAGCAGCCTGATGGCCATGGATGTACCCTACGAGATCATCTCGAATGGCAAGGACACCGGCATTGTGGAACTTCCCGTAACTTGGGTAGCGGATGACGGGATTTATTTCGGCCCGACGGGAGCTTTGCCTTCTCCCAAGCTGATTTTCCAGGTCTTCCAGGATGAATTCGACATGGCCTATCGCGAAAGGTCTTTCGTGATGCTTACCTTTCATCCTAACGCCGAACGTCGTTCCCGATTCCTCTATCTGGAGCAACTCATCGCCTATATGGAGACGAAACCAGGCGTCTGGTTTGCCACCGCCGAACAGGTGGTCAACTGGATCAAGTCGAATCCCACGACAGACTCGTCCTTCAGTCGCATGCCTGAACAACAGTGAAAACGCTTATCACCGTGATCCCGCAGCAGCGAATTGGCGATGGGCCGCTGGCTTGCCCATGCGAATATTCTGTACCAGTTCAAAGCTGACCGCGTCGGCCGCAAACCCGACTGGCACGCAAATTCTCAGCCGCTCGTCGGCCAGCAGTCGTGCCGCCACGGCTGCACTCGCCGCAGGCATTCCCAATCATTGGCGAACAGCAAGCGCCAGGCGCCGAAAGGACAAAGAACGTCAGTGAAATTGATTTCAGAAAGAAACCGCGGGTGGGAATAGACAGCTCCAGAAACGGACCAGGGCTGCGGCTGCACGACCGCGGCCCACACCCAGCTCACTGCAAGGTTATCTATCCAGTCCTTCCTTTTATTTATTGCGGCTCTTGCATGCGCCCGAAAGGCGAATCTACCGTCGGGTTGGACTTCACCCATTTCGCTACTTGCTCCGCGGTAGCAAACCACACACCCGGCTTCGTTTTCATATACGCGATGAGTTGTTCCATGTACAAAATACGCGACCGCCGCTCTATTTGGGGATGAAACGTCAGCATCAGAAACGTCCCTTCGCGATAGGCCATCTCAAATTCATCTTTGTAAACCTGAAAAATCAATTCCGGCGAAGGCAGCGATCCATTCACCACAAAATACGGATAGTCATCCTGCACCCAGGTGACCGGCAGCTCCACCACCCCTGTGTCTTTGCCGTTCGACATCAGCTCGTACGGTACGTCCATGGCCATCAGGCTGCTGTCGTACAGCAACCCCAGCTTCTGCTCGATCCCCATGGTGTAAGAACTGAACTGCCAGCTGCCCGTCCGGCTGCCCACCGGTTTCTTTCCCGTTTCTTTGGTGTAATGCTCGATGGCTTGGACCATCAGCTTCTCTTCAAGCACCGGATCGTTCAGGATTTCCACCGACTCATGAATCCAGCCATGAAGTGCGATCTCGTGTTTACCGGATTTCATGATTTGCGGAATCATTTGCGGAGCGATAATGGTACTCACCGCAGGGGTGAAAAATGTGCAAGGAACATCCAGGCGATCCAACATGGCAAGAATTCGCGGCAAACCTTCGGTGGCGCCATACTCTTCATTCGCGACGGGCGCCGGAGCCGTATTCCCCGCCGCCAGCAGGAATGTCTCGTTGTCCGCATCCACGCTGATGACGACGGCGACTCTGGCGTTGTTAGGCCATTTAACGGGAAGCAGCACGCGGCCAGGTCGCACCGGTGCCACCGCCTGCTTCAGTTGATCCACGGACCAATTGATGCCCGGTAACGCCTCGGCCCCAGTTTTGGTTTTCCCTTTCTCCTGCGCTTTAAGAACTCCAACCCCTGGGCCTAGGATTACGAATAACGCCAGCACCATGCCTACGTTAAATAACTTCGATTTGTTTTGATTCAAAGCTTCTCCCTTCTGCCGATTACGCGTTATCGAAACGGAAAATCCTACTCGCTTGTTGGCGTGTGAAATTTTCCCCTGCGCTTGAGATTTAAAATACGAACCTGGCTCCCCACTGCAGCAGGCGTGGATCCAGTGCCTGATCCAGAATCAGGAATGACGGTGAAACCAGGGTGCTCTCCCCGCCGGATCCACCGCCACCGAGGTATTTGGTCACGTAGTTGAACACGTTGTAGCCTTCCATGAACAATTGGAGATGCGCCCGTTCCTTGATCGCAAAATCCTTCGTCAACCGAAGGTTGAGGTTGTTGATAGGCTGCAGCTTCAATTGACTGGCAGAAATAGGCGACAAGGGCGTCGACGTGCACGGTGCACCCGCAACCGCGAAAGCGCAAGGATTAGCACGAAATGCGTTGATAAGTTGTAGCTGCCCCGTCGTGTCGCCATATCCCACGGTCTGCTGCAATCCAGGAGGTAACTGGCTCGCCGGATTCTGGTGGCCATCAAGCGATATGCCGGCGTTAACCGGGTAGGGTGGACCGCTCACAAAGGAATAAATCCCGCTTAACCGGATTCCCACTTTCGGCAGCGGGGCACTGGTGAAGCTCACACTTAAGTTTTGCGGTGTGTTGGTCGGGTTATAGGCATAGTTGTTCGGAAACAGATAAGTACCAAAGAAGGTTGCTGCATCGATGATGCTCTGCGAATAGGCGTAGGAGACGTAGATTGTGTCGAAGCCCTTGGTTCTTGTGCGCAACTGTACTTCGAAGGCGTGAAATGTGGCCCAGCCAAAGTTTACGAGGTCCGTCACCTGGCTGAACTGGGGAACTGGGCGCGGGTTAGTCGCGCTCAGCACGCCGTTCGGTAAGTTGAGATCCTTCCCGGCCCACTCATTTCCCGATCTATCAAATACCGCGTCCACATCCAGCACAGTATTAGGGTTAACCTGCCAGGAAAACCCTCCAGTGAAGTTATTGGAGTACGGCAGTTTGAAATTATTGTCGAGTACTCCAATCGAGCGCGGTCCGCCTGCAGCTACATACTGCGCCAAACTGAGTCCGCCAAGCGTCGCCGGGATGTTCGGGTAATTACTTAATTGCGCGGGGTTGGTGATAAAGACCGAAGCTCCGATTGTCGACTGCTCAGATTCTTCTTGCAGCCACGGACGATTGCGAGTCACGTATTTGCCGTAACCGGCGCGCAGCAAGGCTTTGCCGTTGCCGAAAATGTCGTAGGCAACACCCAGACGCGGCTGGAAGTTGGTGTATTCATTGCCACGGTTGGGACTCACGAACGCCCCAACTCCCGCGAACTCTGGGTTTGTCAGCAGGCCGCGGTAGAACGCATTGTCGCGCAGATTCGTATCCAAGTCGTAGCGCAACCCCACGTTGAAGTGCAGCCGGCGCGTAGCGGATATGTCGTCCTGAGCGAAAAACCACGGTACGTTCGAGGTGTAGCCGAAGTTCCCCGGCGTCTCCAGCTGCAACGACACTGGCCAGGTCGAGGGGTCAGCCCGGTTGAAAGCTTGATCGGTGGTAAACGTCCATTGGCCGTATTGGTAAAAATGGGCGCCGTACGAGTTGGATTGCCGCGTCAGCCCGCCGCCGAATTTCAAATTGTTCTTTGGCAGGGTAAGGAAAAATGTGTCATAGCCTGTGTAATCGTGACGCGGAAAATATTGGGGGTCGTCAACGTTGCCCCCAGAATAAAACGACGGCCGCAGGATGGCCACCGCACCCGGATCTGTCTGCAGCGAGTACAAATTCTGATACATGAAGATGAAGCCTGCTGTGTTCACCTTTGTGGGGGAGATTACCCAGTCATCTTCGGCCACCACATTGTGCGATTTGCTGAAGTTGTTCATATTGTTGGCATAATTCGCCGGCCCGCCCGTTGGCGTGACGTGGTTATCGTATGCGTATCGCACCCACATCGAGTTGCCCTTGCTGAAGCGATGGTCCACCCTCGCATCCGCCAGCGTTTCCGTCTCGGTAAAGGGATAGTTTCCGTTCTCGGCGGACGCAAACGGATTGCTTGGCGGCAGCGCTTCCACTGCCGCGGTGTTGATGTGCAGGTTTTCGTAGCCCACAAAAAAGTGCGTATTATTGTTGATGAGTGGACCGCCAAACGTACCCCCCACGCGCCACAGCTCATAGGGCGGCTTCGATGTCGCCAGTGCGTTCGTCGCATCCAGCGTCTGATCGCGCCCGAAATAGTAGCCGGTTCCGTGGTATCGATCTCCTCCTGCTTTCGTGGCAACCGTGACTACCGCGTTCATGGCGCTGCCGTATTGCGCATCGAATTGGTCGCGGTACACCTTGAACTCCTGGATGGCGTCTTGGCTCATGTTGATGACTGGCGAACCCCAGATTGGGTCATCAATCGGCGCACCGTCCAGAATCGTCGAGTTGCCGCTTCGTTGATCCGCAACGCCGCCGAACTTGGTCACGTTGAACGCCGGGTACACCCCCATGTTCGTCATCGTGCTTGACCCCGGCATGGTCTGCGCGATCACCAGGAAGTCGCGGTTCAACACAGGCAGGTTATCGATCTGCTCGCTGTTCACCACTGAGGAAGGCTCTGACTTGGTGACTTCAATTTCCGCACCAACTTCGGAAGTCACCGTTACGTTCTGTTTCAGCTCGCTAACCCCCATCGTAAAGTTCACCGTCTCGTCGGAGCCCACGAGGAGGGAGGTGTTCTTTTTTTGCGTAACGAAGCCTGGCGCCTCCGCGGAAATCACATACGGCGCCGGCTGCAGATTGACTCCCCGATAGTTCCCGCCAGACCCGGTAACCTGGGTTTGCGACTCTCCATTTTTCGTATTGGTAATCGTGACGGTAGCGCCGGGTAGTACAGCATTGGATGGGTCCGTTACGACACCGCTAAGGTTCGCGCCCACCTGCGCTCTTGCGGGAACCGAACAAACCGCAAGAACCAATATCGATGCGTAGAGAGTGAATCGCTTCCTTGCCGTGAAAATATTTCGACGCAACCTCATGTGCCCCCTCCAACGAATGAGCTACTGGCCACAACTTCGCCCAGGGTGTTAGAGCTCTAGGCCGCAGTGTTATTCCAGAGTCTAACGAACCTTCGCAGCTTGCTCATTTAACAGGTCGTTTCTTGAAAGTCCTTTTAAAAAGCTTCAAAATTCCTTAAGAAAACCTTCGAAATGACATGAACCGCGCTTGGGTCACGATAATCCGCATCGGTGAGGGCTGATACAGTTGTTGCCGCCGTCAGCCCCGCGCTCCCGCTGTGGTTCTTAATAATTTTCCAAGACTTTTCAAAGGACTTTCGTGGCCAGGCTGGTTTATCAGCCCAAGGTGAGTGTCTTCCTGAATTTGCTTGCGGGACGAACTGGTCAGCGCGAGCGTGGGGGGCTTACTCGGTAATCCCGGACTGAGATCCGTGCTCGATAGCAGCCCGGTAGCGTACCCGCTCCTCTAACTCGGATGGTCTCAAATGCTCATAACCTCCCCGCAAAACGAACCAGCCAACCAACGTAAGGCCGTACTCTCAGGGTTCCTGAGCTGGACTGTCGATGCCTTCGATTTCTTTGTCCTCATTTTTGTAGTCTCCGCCATCGCCCGGGATTTCGGGCGCTCAATTCCCGCCGTCGCCTTGACCATCACTGCCAGCCTCGCGATGCGTCCGGTTGGCGCCTTTGTGTTCGGCATTTTGGCCGACCGGTACGGGCGACGCTCCCTGCTGATGGCGAACATCATTTTTTATTCGCTGATGGAGATCTTGTCGGGGTTGGCGCCCAGCTACCAGGTTTTCTTTCTTTATCGCCTGCTCTATGGCATTGGTATGGGCGGTACTTGGGGCGTTAGTGCATCACTGGCTATGGAATCAGTGCCTAGCAAGTGGCGCGGTTTGGTGTCTGGATTGTTGCAGGAAGGCTATGCCACCGGAAATATTCTCGCCGCTATCTGCTACTACACGGTATTTCCGCGCTGGGGCTGGCGCCCCATGTTTTTTGTCGGCGGAATCCCTGCTCTTCTCAC
>Ga0307474_10001253_pt1 | contig 18485 bp, 15 predicted proteins | sample atmos_gasesECM1C_2_FD_203312 | JGI IMG/M metagenome (GOLD analysis project Ga0307474, IMG submission 203312) | Hardwood forest soil microbial communities from Morgan-Monroe State Forest, Indiana, United States - atmos_gasesECM1C_05 | ecosystem: Environmental > Terrestrial > Soil > Temperate... | reverse complement strand
CAGTACACGAAACACAATTTGCCGCCCGGGGGATTCGCTCATCGCAAAAAGTGTAAGGCGAAGGAACGCTTTGGTGCCAGTTGTTTGTGCTGCGGTGTGCGCTCTCGGCTGTGCGCGGAATTCTGTTCGCACCGTTCCCTGCGCGCTGCATAGGATGAATGTCAGTTTGCGGCAACGGCTGCTTGGATCTCGCTCTCGTCAATATCGAAATTTGCGTACACGTGCTGAACGTCGTCGTGCTCTTCCAGTGCCTCAATCAGCCGCAGCATCTGTTTGGCCTGCTCGCCGGTCAGCTTGACATAATTCTGCGGCACCATTGCCACTTCCGCGCTCACCGGCGTGATACCCGCGTGGATCAACGCTTCCTTCACGGTCTCGATCGATTCCGGCGGCGTCACGATGTACCAGCCCGAGCCATCATCCTTCATATCTTCGGCCCCCGCTTCCAGTACCAGGTCCATCAACTTGTCTTCGCTCGCCGCTTCTTTGGCCACCGTAATTTCGCCCTTGCGATGGAACATCCATCCGACCGCGCCGGCTTCCGCCATGTTGCCGTTGTTCTTGCCCATGAGATGGCGCATTTCGCCGACCGCACGGTTGCGATTGGTAGTGACTACCTGGATCAGAATGCCAACGCCTCCCGGCCCGTAACCTTCGAATGTCACCTCATCGTACTGCTCGCCTTCCAACTGCCCAGTGCCGCGAAGAATTGCCCGCTCAATGTTGTCATTCGGCATATTCTCGTTCTTGGCGGCAAGAATCGCGGTACGAAGCCGTGGATTGGAGTTCGCGTCTCCACCGCCGATCCGTGCCGCGATCGTAAGTTCGCGAATCAGCCGCGTAAACGCCCGGCCGCGTTTGGCGTCCGTAGCCGCCTTCTTGTGTTTGATCGTGGCCCATTTTGAATGCCCAGACATGACGGTTCCTTCGTAAACCAGAATTTCGTTCAGCCCCGCATTTGCCGGGGAAGTGTCTGCGGAGACTTGCGGTGAACCGTAGCCCCCCTAGAGTTACGGCCTAAACCTTTGCAAGTTTAGCACACGACTTTGGCGCTTCGAAACCCGGTTATACTCGGAACCAGAGGCCATCAGTGCGTGGATCGGCGATGGAATTTGCCTTCGTGGCGAAGCTAACTCACACCAAACAGCTTATGGCTGAGCGTCATTTCAAAGTGTTAGCTGTCGCGGCGCACCCGGTGCAATACATGGCGCCCATTTTTCGTCGCATGGCAGCCGAGCCTCAACTCGATCTGCACGTGGCCTATTGTTCTCTGCGCGGAGCGGAAGCGGCGATCGACCCGGATTTTGCCACCAGCGTCAAATGGGATGTTCCGCTCTTAGAGGGATATTCATGGACAGCAATTCCGAATAAGGGCTCCGGCAAAGAATCCTTTTGGGGGCTGAACAATCCCGGCCTGTCCGAAGTGATTCGCGGTGGAAAATTTGACGCCGTGTTGTGTTTTGTTGGCTACGTTCGTCTATCGTTTTGGATCGCTCGGCGTGCTGCCAAGGCATCTGGCGCGGCGTTCTTGTTTGGCACCGACGCGCACAGCCTGGCTCCGCGCGATGGAAAAGCCTGGAAAGTGGCGTTCAAGAAAGTGTTTTGGCCCATGCTTTTTCGTCAGGCTGACCAGGTGATTGTTCCTTCGACGGGCACCTTCGAAATGCTAAAAAGTCTGGGAATCGCCGCCGGAAAAATTACCCTCACTCCCTACACTGTTGACAATGACTGGTGGAAGACGCAATCCGCGCTGGTGAACCGCGAGGCTACGCGCGCAAATCTGGGCGCCACACCCCACCAGGCAATCATTCTATTCTGCGCAAAGCTGCAACCCTGGAAACGCCCAATGGATTTGTTGCAAGCATTCGCCGAAGCCGGACCGGAAGGGTCCATTCTTGTGTTCGCTGGCGAAGGTCCGCAACGCCCCCAACTGGAAGCCGAAGCGGCGAAACTTGGAATTCAGCAACGGGTAAAATTCCTCGGCTTCCTCAATCAGTCTCAATTACCTGCATTGTACTCGACGGCAGACCTGCTCGTGCTTCCGTCAGTCTATGAGCCTTTTGCAGTAGTCGTAAATGAGGCCATGTGCTGCGGCTGTCCAGTGATTGTCAGCGATCAAGTCGGCGCCGCTCGCGATCTCGTCGCTCCAGTGAACCCGGAATTCGTCTTTCCCGCTGGCGATGTTCAGGCATTGGCAAATGTGTTGCGGCTCGCGTTCACCGACCGCGAGCAATTACGGGCAGCGGGGCGGCGAGGCTTCGCTCACGTCGCGACCCACTCCCCAGAAAGAATTATCGCCTCGACCTTGGAAGCAATCAGCAAAGCTGTTGAGGGCGTGCGCCATGAGAAGTAGCAGTGTTTTCGCGTTGCCGGGAATGGAATTGCCAAATGTCGCGTTGCGGAGCTCTCTTCCGTGCGCATAGCGCTCTTTACGCCATTTTCCCCTGAACTCGGTGGCGGCTCCGCGCAGTTGCGCAGCCATCTCGGTCATCTTCCAGAACTCGACGTCCAATGGTATTATCTCGCGAACCAGCCCGTCGCAAGGCCGCAGCAGAACTACAAGTGGCTCGGACCGCGTCTCACAACAGCTGAGCTTCTAAGCGACTTGAGCCTGCGTACCGGACTCTTGCCCGGATCAAAATCGCGCGTAAGAAATCTGGTCGATCAGATCGAAGCCGACCTTTATTGGGTGGTTGGCCACTACGAAGGGATTTCCGTCGCATCTGAACTCATCGCGCAAGGCAGGAAAGTTCACCTGACTGTCCACGACGATCCCTTCGGCACCTGGATTCGCTCGCAAACCTACACCGTGTTCCGTCCTCTCTTGCGCCACATTTTCCCCCGGCTGCTGCGTGCTGCGCAGAGTATCGATGTCACCAGCTGGGGCATGCGAAATCTCTATCGCCAGAAATACGGCGTGAAATGTTTCGCGCTCTACCTTCACATACCTTCGCTGCCCAAATTAATCGCGAACCCGGATCCAAGCCATCTGACGATCGGTCACATCGGTACGCTTTATCATCCGCAGCCGTTCCGGCGCTTCCTGTCGGCTTGCAAGAAGTTAGCCGAACAAGAAAAACGCAGCCTGCGCATTGTACGCATCGGCTCTTCGCCGGAGATGGATGCAATCGCTGTGGCCGACCCTGAAATCTTTGCTTCGCATGGCGATTTGAGCGAAGAAAACGCGATTCCCATTCTCGCAACTTGCGATTTGCTCTACGCCATGTATCCGGCGGGGAAGAAATATGAATTATTTCGACGCACCAGCCTGCCGATCAAAGTTTCCACTTACGTGCAGGCGCAAAGGCCGATATTCGCCCACACGCCTCGCGACAGCACCCTTGCCTGCGTCGTCGCCAAATATAAAATCGGAGAGGTCTGCGATAGCGGGTCCGAAGCTGACATATGTATCTTCCCCGGGCAGTCCGTGCCACGGGAAAACTTCGAGCGTGCCAGAAACGAGCTCATGGGCTCGGGCCAAGTGCAACAACTTGCTGCCGCTCTTCGCTGCGAGGCCTGGCATGACTTCCCAGAATCAGATTGCGACGTTTTCGCTAGCCCCGCCGGGGGCTTTAGAGACGAGATAGAGCGTGCTCCGAATTCCGACCCCAACTAGCTTTGCACCCCGAACGAAATTATGCCCAGCGATTTGTGCGCTATATTCAATCGTGGGCGCCTTCGAACCACGTTCGTTGCAAAATTCCCGGCGTAAACGGGTGCGAGGCGAATGACGTGCGGATCGCCGTAATTTCTCCTTTCGTCGACCGGCAGCATGGCACAGAGCGCGCAGTCGCCGAATTGCTCGATCGTCTGTCCACTCAGCACCAGGATACGATCGACCTCTACGCGCAAAAAGTCAGCGATTTAGACTGCTACACGGATTCCGCGGCTGGCACAAACGACTCCGGGAAAATTATTTGCCATCGGGTGAACTCTCTCCCCGCACCCCACCTCATTCAGTTTCTGGGCTGGCTTTTCTTGAATCACTGGACCCGTTGGCGGCACAAACACGCGAGTCACGCGATTCCGGAGGTGGTATTTTCGCCGGGCATTAACACTCTCGATGCCGACCTCATCTTGGTGCATGCAGTTTTTCATCGTATTGCGGAACTGCAGCGGTCGCGCGATACTGGCGGACTTCGCGGCCTGCACCGAAAACTTTATTATGCATTGATGTGCAGTTTGGAACGCCGCATTTATCGGGACCCTCGCGTATCTCTCGCTGCGGTTTCTAGGCACACCGCGGCGCAACTTGCCCGTTATTTTGCCAGGCATGACGTGACCGTGATTCCCAACGGTGTGGATGCGGAGCACTTCTCACAAGCGGCGATCGCAGCCATGCGTGAACAATACCGCCTTGAATGGCAGTGTTCGCCACGCGATTTTGTTCTGCTGCTGGTCGGCAATGACTGGCGAAACAAGGGCCTAAAAACGTTGTTGCGAGCCGTCGCGCAGTGCGTCGCCGAGCGCCACACTGCGCACGCCACTCAAATCAACGATACGCCGCTTCGCTTGCTCGTGGTCGGTCAGGATGAGCAAGCCCCTTTCCGTCTCGAAGCAGAAAAGCTCGGCATCGCGGAGCACGTTAGGTTTCTTGCGCCGGCACGGGACGTGAGAATTTTTTACGCCGCAGCCGACGCCCTTGTTGCGCCTTCCCTCGAAGACTCTTTCAATTTGCCGGTTCTCGAGGCCATGTCCTGCGGATTGCCGGTCGTGGTCAGCCCGGCGGCAGGAGTCAGTGATTGGCTGGCGCACGGCAAGGATTCTCTCGTCCTCGAAGATCCGCAAAATGCCCGCGAACTAGCCGCTGCCATCCGATTTCTGACCTCGGATCCTCCACGCCGCGAAGCGATCGCATCGAATGGTTTACGCACCGCCGCGAAATTTTCCTGGGATGCTCACGCGAACGAATTGCGAAAATTATTGGTCAATGTCGCCGAAAAAAAAATCCGCCGCAAATCACGGCAAACATCAATTTAAGTTCTTCGCGTGCAGCCGCGCCAGCACCGCTTTCCTGGTGGCCTCCAGGGTAAAAGTCAAAGACTCCTTCGGCACCGCTGTCACGAACGGCCCGATCATCCAGCCCAGCCCGGCCGGAACATCCCTTGAAAGTGAGACCACCTCGCTTTGCACGTACACGCCGTTATCTCTTTCCTCCATGCGCCACCAGGTTTCCATGCCCCACAGAAAACCGTTGTCCTCTTCACGCGGTTTTTCTCGCTCCATCGGCTTGCCGGGATTTTCAACTTCGGCCACGTGCGTGGCGCTGCTGCGGCTGTGCGCGCCCACGGCTGAATCGCGATAATAATTGATTTCGTGCTCCGTATTTAGCACTACCGTAATCACTTTTTGCCTCCGGAAACGCAGGAAAACTCGATAGTGATCGCCGTCGCGGGCCTCGATTTGCGAGCGCACGACGTCCGGCGCGTAATACTCCGCATGATGGTTGTAATCCTCCAGCACGCCCAACACGTCGTCCAGTCGCGCTCCCGGAATAAACACCAGCCCTTCCCAATGATGAATCATGCACTCCGGGCACGCGATTTGGCGACCCGATTCCCGCGTCATGCGCTGCTCCAGCTGAAGCTCCCCGCTGCTCAAATCGGCATAGGCCTTATCTCGCGCCGCCTCGGGCAGCGAATCTACCCAAAGTAAGTCCTTCCCGCGCTGCAGTTCGGAATTGTTCCGGCTATCGGTGGCACGGACGTACTTGGCGAACGCGTCGGATATTTTGCCAGATGACCTGGAAGATGATCCGGCAAACGCTAGGGTTGAGGAGTGGAGAAGGATCGCCTGGAGCATGCAGAATAGGACGACGATGGCGGCAAAGCCCGTCAGCAACGAGCCACCACACGTCGTATCGTTCGGCTGTCGGAAGAAGACTCCAGTTTCGTTGCAGCCCGGCCTGTTAACTCCTCGTAAGTCGTTGATTCCAGGCATGCTCGATTGGCCCACAGCTTAATCGGATGCATGTGCACTGCCGTCGGTTTTTCCCGGTGCCCAGACGTCCAGTGCCCGCCCCGACGCATCGTTGCTCAAAATGCTCTAACTCTTAGGCTGAACCGCTCGGCTGGGAAGACAAAAGCGGGTTGGGTAGCTCGCACACGACCCCTTGCGGAGCCGCTGTCCCCGCGCGGCCCCCAACCCGTTGTAACAAGTTACTGGCAACGGCTTATTCTGTGAATGGCCCGTCGGAGCCAGAGGACAGGGTACGCGTGTATTAGTACGGCGTACCCAGTTACCAGTAAGCGAAAGTTGTCTAACTGCCGCAATATCATAAGATTAAGGCTAGTACTACGATAGTTCCAGAACGCCTGGGGACGTAGAATCGACTTCCCTCATTTCTGTCGCCGCCAAATCCTCCAGAATGAGCCTTAGCGGCAGGATTCCCAAACAAGGCTTTCCACTCTCCCTGATTATTTTGTCCTTAAACTAGCAGCAGGTTTATCCCGCTGCCGGCGACTTCCAGCAAGGCATAAACGGCTCGTCTAGTCTGTTTGCGGACCTCCCCTTCGCGCCTACCAGCCGTTCGCTTCGATGGGCAGAATTGCCATCAGGTGCTGGGTGAAAGGCCTTTCGCCACCGCCAGCGAAAACGCCGCGACGAGGAGCAAAGGGAGCAAAAATCCTGCTGCAATTTTTCCTGGAAGTTTTCCTGAATTCCGGGTTTGCTGGATCGCTGGCTTAGGCGAGATCGGAATCCACAACTGCCAGAGCGTTTTTCCCGCGAACGAATTGCACGTCGGTGATGCCGAGAACTTTGCGCAGTTGCTCGGAGGGAACTTTCATCGGCCCGGGTGAATCGGCCTTACCGGGCGCCGGTTGCGGAAACGCAGTTGATGCCGCCGTGTGGAATGTCACGTTGCCTTCGACCTTTTGCATGATCTGGTGGATGTGGCCGTTCAAAACGGTCACCGAGCCGAACCCTTTCAAATAGCTGAGCGCCTGCGTCGCGTCATCGGTTCCCCAGCCCCATTCCGGATAGACGCTCCATAGCGGTATGTGAGCGAAAACCACAATGGGCGTGCTCTTCGAGCGCTTTTTCACATCGTTTTCCAGCCACTCCAGTTGTTCTGCGCCCAGCGTGCCCAGCCCGCCTGCCTTCAGGTTCATCACATTCACCAGGCCCACAAAGTGCACGCCGTTTTTGTCGAAGCTCCGCCACCCTGCTCCTTGCGATCCTTTGCCGTAGCGCTCGCGAAACTGTTGGCCATCGTCGTTCAACACGTCGTGCTCGCCGGGTACGAAAAAGACTTCTTTCCCCGTGTCTTTCAGGATCTGATCGACGGCGTCGAACTCTTCCGGTTTGGAAAGATGGCTGATATCGCCGGTGTGCAACAAGAATTCCGGAGCATTCGGCAACCCCATGATTTTGTCGACGGCGGCTTTCAACGTTCCCGCGACGTCTGGATTGGCTGGTTTGTTGAATCCCATGTGACTGTCGCTGATTTGCACAAATTGTAGCTCGCCTTTGCCCGCCGCTGGATCCAACTCGCCAAGACGGCTCAGGCTGAACGATTTCAGTACGCCGCCGCTCATCACGCAAAGCGTGCCGGTCCCCGCCCACGCCATGCACTTCAGGAAGCCGCGCCGGTCAACACCATCGTGGTTATGGTCAATCAGAAGTTCGTCCCGCTTCTTATCGCTCATGGTTCTCCTCTTGTCTGCCGCAACCGCACCTGGCCGCTCGCCTTGGCGCTACAAGATGAAAGACCGCCCCCGCCGCGGTTTTATTCCCGCGACTCGAACGATCAACCGGAGAGTCCCCATCCGACATCCAAAAGCCCACGCGCCATCTCAAAGCGCTACAATTGCCAGAAAGCCATGGAAAGCCGGAAAAGACGTGTCTAAACTGGGCAGACAAGGCCGGAATAATGGGAATAAGATGACAACCTGCCTGGTCTCTACATGTGAGAGGGAGTCTGTACGTGTTGGAACCTGCTGATCGACAGCGGTTTGAGCGGATGGTCATGCCGCATCAGGACGCCGCCTTCAATTTGGCGCGGTGGCTGTTGCGCAGCCGCGCGGACGCTGAAGACGTGACGCAGGAAGCGATGGTTCGGGCGTTTCGATTCATTGGAAGTTTTCATGGAGTCGACGCGCGCGCCTGGCTGCTGCAGATTGTCCGCAACGCCTGCTACACGTGGTTGGAGAAAAACCGTCGTGTCGACTTGACAACGGAATTTGATGAAACTATTCATCTACAACCGACCCAGTCTCCAGAGGCGGCAGCGGTGGCTTCTAATGAAAGGGAGCGGTTAATGAAAGCGCTGGAAACGTTGCCGGCGCGTTCGCGCGAAGTCCTGGTCCTGCGCGAGCTCGAAGGCTGTTCTTACAAGGAGATTGCTACCATTACTTCGATCCCGATCGGAACCGTGATGTCCACGCTGGCCAGAGCGCGCGATGGCCTAAAGCGTGTTCTTAATGCTTCCACTGCGCGCGACGCCAGCGGGAAGGAGGTGCACCGTGACGTGTGAAATTTCGCAAGCGCTGCTGCACGGGTATCTCGATGGCGAGCTTGATCCGCTCCGCGCAGAAGAATTTGAACGACACCTGGAGTCGTGTTCACCGTGTATTGCAAAATTGGAGGAACAGGAATCGTTGCGCGCTTCGCTGCGCGGGGCAAAGCTATACGAACGGGCCCCGGCGGGACTGGCGAAGAAAATCCAACGGGAGATCGCCAGCACCAGATCGGAATCGGATTATCAATGGACCTGGGTGCCCATTTTTCGCTGGATTGCGGCCAGCGCCGCGATTGTACTGGTCATGGTGATTACGTACTTCGGCGTCGGGAGAATTTTTTCGGGAAACTCTGGAGTTGAGCAAGCTGCATTGACCGAAGTCATCGACGCGCACATCCGTTCGCTGCAACCTGGCCACTTAACGGATGTCACTTCGACCGATCAGCACACGGTCAAACCGTGGTTTGACGGCAAACTGAATTATGTTCCTCCCGTGCGCGATTTTGCCGAGAACGGATTTCCGCTGATTGGCGGGCGGCTGGATGTTCTGAACGGTCGCAGCGTCGCGGTGCTGGTTTACGGCAGGCGGAAACACTTCATCAACGTGTTTGTGTGGCCGGAATCATCCAGTGAATCGGTGATCGCCCCAACTGGAACGCGCAATGGCTATCAATGGAATTATTCCCGCGCGCACGGAATGGAGTTGTGCGCGATTTCCGATGTCTCCGCGACGGATTTGCACGATCTGTCCGAACTATTGCAGGAATAACTCGACTCCAAAGCCCTCATTCCGAGCGCGGGGAATCTTTCTTCGATCGATCCAGGGCTCCCCGTTTTGTCCACGCGCCGAAGTGAGTTGTTCTTGTTAATTATTCTTGTTGGCGGATATGGCCACCTTGGGCATTTGCTTCGCGTAGATCAGGTGCAGTGTGACGCTGCGCGTTTGTCCAGTGTGGATCGTAACGTTTTTCTCCCACTCGGAAAAAATTCCGTTGGCGGAAGCGCGCAGGTCGTAATTGTCCGCCGGCAGTTTGGTAATCGTGAACCGCCCGTGCGCATCGGTATGCACCGCGTGTGCGGCATTTCCGCCTGAAGATTGATAACTGACGGCAGCATGGGCAACCGGTTTGTCGTTAGGACCTATGACTACGCCAGTGAGTACGCTGGTGCCTTTTTCCTCATGCGAAGCAAGCACCGGCCGAGCAGCCAGCAAAGCGCCCATAGATAACGCGACTAAAATAATTGGAAAATAGAGAAGACGGTTCATCGGTGCGCCTCCACGTTCACAATCCAATTGTATTTTGCAGGCGCGAGCGCCAGGACTCGCAGACCGAATTTGTGCTCCAGCAAAAACCTGTCACTCGGTACAGGTGGGCTGAGCATTTTGTGACTGTGTCGGCACGACGGCAAACTGGAATCGGCTGGCTAGTCCGAAACGTGTAGAATTGGGCTGTTCGCACGGGGGCAGTTCCCGCCGCCATGTACCTTTCGCAAATACCGGTGCTCAGAATTATATGCGTTGCATTTTTGTGTTGTGGATTTGGTGTGCCGCTGCGCATTCCGCAAACGGTGCAAAGCGCATGGGCGGAGAATCTGGACGGCAAAACTGTCGATCCCTTCAAATCGTCGGAAGGAAGAATCGTTGTACTGCTCTTTATTCGCACCGACTGCCCGATTTCCAATCGCTACGCGCCGGCGATTCAGAAGCTGCATGAAAAATTTCATGACAAAGCAAATTTCTGGCTGGTTTACCCGGACGCCGGCGAGACAGCTGCCCAGATTCGCGCGCACGACGAGGAATTCCATTTTTTGATTCCGGCATTGCGCGATGTTCATCGCGAACTGGTGAAGCGCGCGCACGCAAGCATCACTCCGGAAAGCGCGGTGTTCGATGCGACGGGCAAACTTACCTATCACGGCCGGATCGATAACTGGTACGAAGATTTCGGCCGTGCGCGTTCGGCGCCTACAACGCACGAACTGGAGGACGCGATTCGCAATGCCCTCAACGGCAACGCGACGGTTCCGGATCATGCCGATGCCGTCGGCTGTTATATTTCCGACTTGAAATGAATTTTTCTTCCATCAGGCGAACTCGCGCGGGATTTCCTGCAATCGCAATTCTATTTTGTTCATTTGTCGCGGTTTCTTTTGCTGACCGGAAACCAGCTTGGCCGCACACGTCTGCTCGGGTTACGTTTTCGCATGACATTGCGCCAATCGTCTTTCACTCCTGTGCGCCTTGCCATCATTCGGGAGAAGCGGGACCGTTCCCACTCATAACTTATGGCGACGTTAAGTCTCACGCGCGCCAGATCGCTGACGTCACCACCAAGCGCTTGATGCCTCCATGGTTGCCGTCACAAGATGGCGTGCAGTTCGAAGATGATTCACATCTTTCCGGCCATGAAATCGCGCTTTTCCAGAGATGGGTTGCCGACGGAACGCCGGAAGGCAATCGCGACGAGCTCCCGGCTGCGCCAAAATTTACTTCTGGATGGCAGTTGGGAACACCCGACCTGGTACTGAAAGCGAATTCGACTTTTGCAGTTCCCGCGAGCGGCAGCGATGTCTATTGGAATTTTATTTTTCGCTCGCCGCTTAATTCGTCGCGGTTCGTACGGGCGATCGAAATTCATCCCGGCGAAAAGCGGCTGGTGCATCACGCGAACCTTTTGGTGGATCGCTCCGAGTCCGCGCGCCGCGAAGAAAAATCACCGGGAAGCGGCTTCCCCGGCATGGAGCTGCAGATCGAGTCCGAGTCGTTTGACCCGGATGGACATTTTCTTTTCTGGAAGCCTGGCAGTCCGCCCATCGTCGAGCCGCCTGGGCTGGCTTTGCGCCTCGATCCGGGCAATGATCTTGTCCTGAACACGCATTTGCAGCCTTCGGGGAAAGCTGAAATCATCCAGCCCAGCGTCGGTATCTATTTCACAAACGAACCAGCGACAAAATTTCCCGTCTTAATGCAACTGGACAATGATCGCGCGCTGGACATTCCCGCCGGCGACGGCAATTTTCTGGTGACCGATCAATTTACCCTTCCCGAAGAAGTGCAACTTCTCGCGATCTATCCGCACGCTCATTATCTTTGCCGCGACATGATCGCGTTGGCCCGTTTTCCCGACGGTAGCGAGAAAACGCTGATTCACATCCCGCGCTGGGACTTGAACTGGCAGGCGGTATTCCGTCTCGCGCAGCCTGAACCGCTGCCTCGCGGCACAACCATTGTGATGCGCTATCGCTACGACAATTCCAGCGACAATATTTCCAATCCAAACAATCCGCCACAGCGAGTTCGCGGCGGGAATCGCGCCGTGGACGAGATGGCGCACCTGTGGCTGCAAGTTCTTCCCGCAGCGTCAGCCAGGGACTCGCGCGATCCGCGAATGGTGCTGCAGGAAGCCCTGGCGCGTCATCATATCGAAAATAATCCCGGCGATTTTGAGGCGCACTATAATCTGGCGGCGATGCTGCAACTGCGTGGCGCGACGCAAAAAGCGGTGGAGCAATATCAGCAAGCGTTGGCGGTGCGGCCCGGGGACGCCACGGTGGAAAATGCTTTGGGCGGCGCGTTGCTGGCTTCACATCAAATCTCGGAAGCCATCGCGCACCTCACCGCCGCCGTGAACGCCCGTCCCGAATATTTTGACGCGCACTACAATCTGGGAATCGCGCAAGCTACGGCAGGGAATTTTCCAGCGGCGGAGCAGGAGTTGGCGATCGCCGTCAAGCTCAAGCCCGACGACGCCGGAGCCGAAGCAAATCTCGGCGCGGCATATGGCGAACTTGGCGAAACACAAAAAGCCATCACCCATTTGCATCGCGCGCTGCAACTCGATCCCGGCAATGCTTTGGCAAAGGAAAACCTCGAGGCCCTGCGCGGGACTTCTGCCCAGCCCTGACACTGCAATTCGCCGGGCACTGGCTTGTAAAATCACGCTACGAGAGGTACTTTTTCTTTTGCTTCTTTTTTTACTTCCCTGGAGGGATTCATGCGCCGTGCTTTTTCTCTTGCTCTTTTGCTGATCGCAATTTGTTCGACGGCGGTTGCTCTCTCCCGCAGCAAGCAACCGGCTGTTGCGGCCGCAGCGCCCTCCGAAGCGATGCTCGCTGGCTCTTCACGCAAACCTCCGGTCAGCGGATGGACGGTGGTTCACCTTTCCGGCTCGCCCGCGCAAATCGGCTATCAGCACGGCTACCTGCTGGCTCCTGAAATTGCCGATCTGCAAAAGGTTTTTTTGCTGGAGTTGACGCATGACACCGGCAAGGACTGGAATTTCTATCGCAACGCAGCGAAAAATGTAATGTGGCCGCATATCGAGCAGGAATATCGCGACGAGATGCAAGGAATCGCGGATGGTCTGCAGGCTCACGGCGTAAAGTTTGACGTCTGGGACGTAGTGGTGATGAACGCAGCCGAAGAATGGAGCTACTACGTCGGGCAATACGATAAGGATCACAACATCAAATCGCCCTCGACGGTCACCGCGCCGGATCACTGCAGCGCTTTTGTGGCCACTGGAAGCTACACCAAGGACGGCAAAATCGTTATCGCCCATAACGATTGGACCGGCTACATGGATGGCTCGCGCTGGACCATCGCATTCGACATCAAGCCCGCCAAAGGGTATCGCTTCGTGATGGACGGCTTGCCGGGCCTGATTCATAGCGGCGACGACTTCGGCGTGAACGCGGCGGGCATAGTCATCACGGAAACGACGATCACCGGATTTTCCGGATACGACTTCAACGGCATTCCCGAATTTGTTCGCGCCCGCAAAGCCATGCAGTACTCCGCGTCGATCGACGACGTGGCGAAAATTTTCAAGGAAGGAAATAACGGCGGTTACGCCAACGATTGGCTGATCGCGGACACCAGGAAAAACGAAATCGCCAGTCTCGAATTGGGTTTGAAAAACGTCACCCTGGAGCGCAAGACCGACGGCTATTTTGTGGGATCAAATTTCCCCATCAGTCCCAAGTTGGCGGCGGAGGAAACCAACTTCGACCTGAAAAATCCGGAATTAAGCGGAAATGCACGCCACAAACGCTGGGAACAATTAATGCGGGAGAATAAAGGAAAAATCGACGTAGCAGCCGCACAAAAATTCCTGGCTGATCACGTTGATCCGCTCACCGGAAAAATCGCGCCCAGCGAACGCACCCTGTGCGGCCACGTTGAACTCTCGCCCCGCGGCATGGGTGCGTGGCAGCCGGCGTATGGGACAGCCGGCGCCGTACAAAATAAAGCCACGGACGCGACGTTGGCTTCGAAGCTTTCGTTTACCGCCGCCGCAGGCCATGCCTGTGGCCGTGATTTTATTGCCACCGAACATCTCGCTGCACACCCCGAACTCGCTTGGCAAAAATCCGAACTCCGTGACATGAAAGCGTACCCCTGGACCGAAATCTCAGCCGAATAAAGGCTCGGGAACTCCAGCGCAGGTTCGCAATAGCGTGGTTTGAGTTCAAGGTTTTTCCTTCGCTTTATTTTCATTGCTCCCGGCGCGAGCAATTTTCTGTCCAAGCGCTTACGTGGTAAACTCCTCTATGGCTGTCCGCTTGAAAGATATCGCGCGAGACCTGGGCGTCTCCGTGATCACCGTTTCAAAAGCTCTTCGCGACCACTCCGACATCAGTCAAGAAACAAAAGCGCGTGTGCTCAAGCGCTGCAGGGAGATGAATTACCGCCCGAACCTCGCGGCGCGCGCTCTGGTCACGGGCCATACCAGCATGCTCGGTTTCGTGGTGCCGGATCTTTTGCATTCTTTCTTTTCTGAAATCGTGCGCAGCGTTTCCGCCACGTTGCAGGGAACGGGCTATACGCTGGTCACAACTTCCTCGGAAGAAGACCCCAAGCGTGAAAAGCTAGCGGTGGAGCAGCTGATCGCGCGCGGCGTGGACGTGTTGCTGGTGGCGTCAGCGCAATGGACCGTGGAAATGTTTCGCCGCGTGGAAGAAGCCGGGATTCCGTACATTTTGATCGATCGCAGCTTCACCGGACTCGCCGCGCATTTCGTCGGCGTGAACGACGAAGAAGTCGGGGCGCTTGCGACGCGGCATCTCGCGGAAGTGGGCTGCAAGAGAATTGCGCATATCGGAGGCAGCGGCCTGAGCCCCATGGTTGGCCGGATGGAAGGCTACAAACGGACACTGGCGAAACTCGGCCTGGTGGGAGATGCGGAATTGGTTTACAACGTCGAGCGTGTGGAAGAACGCGGCGACGCGACCGGCTATAGAGCTACCAATAAGCTTTTGCAACTGTCTCCGCCTCCGGACGGAATTTTCTGCTACAACGATGCGATTGCCTATGGAGCGATTGCAGCAGTGCTGGAAGCCGGACTCCGCGTTCCGGAAGATGTGGCGATCGTAGGCTGCGGAAATCTTCTCTACAATAAATTTCTGAAAGTTCCGCTCAGCAGCATCGACCAGCAAACCGCCGCTATTGGGCAAAAGGCCGGCGAGCTGGCGCTGCAGTTGATCGAAGCCGGCGCACCCATCGCGCCGCAGCGCATTCTGCTGGAACCCAAGCTGGTGGCCAGAAAATCGACGCAGCGAAAAATCGAGAAAGCGCCACACGCTGCAGCACGCGCCTAGGAGGCGTGGCAGGACTTCTGAGATAGTTGTGTGGCAACAAAACGTTTGGTGCCCAAGAGAGGACTCGAACCTCCACGACCTTGCGGCCACTAGCTCCTGAAGCTAGCGCGTCTGCCAGTTCCGCCACTTGGGCACAAGTGAGGCAATTGCAGCAGTCCTCAATTTTCTCCCGCGAACTCTCCGCTTGTCAATGAATCCGGCCAGCGAATACCGCCTGATTTTCCGATCGTCCGGGCGGGTTTCAGGATTTGTACTTACAAACCCTCGGCTACGACTGAAGTCTGCGGCGCGAGGAATCTCTTTGATCGCAACAGTGCATTCAACGCCGTAGCCCGCGGCATCAACGCAATCGCGCCCAGTTTTCTGAACATCGCAGCGCGTTTGCGGTAATGATGTTCGCTCCTCGAAATAATCGCGGCGAAAGGAACTCCCGCATCCCGGGCGGCGAGTGCGTCGTCAATGTTGTCGCCGAGATACAACGCAGTCGCCGGGTCGCGCTTGCCTAGAATATTGAATAGACCTTCGGGGTGCGGTTTCATTTTCGCAACGTCGTCCATGGTGATTACGGTCTTAAAGTGCTTGGTGCCCGGCCACTTCGCAAACGTGTATTCAAACTCCCGTCGATTGCGTCCGGTGAAAAGATTCAGCTCGAAGTGCGCCGCCCAGCGCGCAATCTGCGCCGGCGTCACGATGATTTTTTCCCGCCGCACATTTCCTGGTTTCGAATCCGTGCCCCAGTAAAATTCGCCGAAGGCATCCCGTGCCTCTGCGTAGCTCGTCGCCCGCCCCAGCGCAGTAGCCCAGTTCGCCACCATTTGCCAGTCGTCGTTGTTTCCCGGTTGACCCTTCCAGCGATGCAGTTCGGCGTGAGTCACGCGCTTTCCGGTAAGCTCGCGAATTGTCTCGACAGCCGAGCGCCAGTAAGTCTCGCGCACGTCCACCAGCACGCCATCCACGTCAAAAATCAAAATGTCAGGCCGGATCTTTGCGTTGGTGGTTTTTCGCGAAACCTTGCTTGAGGATTGCGTCACGATCGTCCGTGATTCCTTTCGGTATTGCGGCCGGAAGCAGCCGCTTGTTACAGAGGCTCGGTTCAAGGCGGATGCCGCAATGTCTTACCCTGCAGCTGGTTACGTTGTCGTACCGGCGCGAACCGCGCAAACCGTTACATTTTGAGCCGTATCAGCTTTTCCCGCAACGCGCGCCCAGCAAATAGCGCTATAAACCATTCTATATCAGCAGGTTAAGAGCGGAGCCGGTTGGTCCGCAAGGTGCATCCACCCACTATAGAATATCGACGCGGCCCAGTGCGGACGGAATTCTTTATAGAGCGACGGTGCTGTAAATCTCGTGAAGGCCAGATCGAGTCGCCTCTCAGTTCGAAATCTTCACGAGACTTTAGCTCTTAAGAAGCAAGGTTGCACTGGGCGTCGCGCTCGTTCCTCCAGTCACTTCTCAAAAAATCTCGTCTGAACCGGAGCAATCACAGCCGCCGACCTAGCCAGGCGCAAGCCTGTCGCGATAAAAACACCGCTATTGCATCAGCCGGCTGATTGCTTGTTCCTGCAGGTCTTATCAATCGAGGAGGAGCGCATACAAAAATAGAGATCGCGTCCAGCGACCGGTTGCTCGTTCCCGGTCGCTGGACGCGTCAGTCTCAGGAGAAATTCGATGGAATTACCGCGGATACCGCACCGTTTCGACGGCGGAAGTTTAGTTCATCAACTCACGCATCGAAATCACGTGATACGTCGAAAGTGTGCTGGCTTGCAAGATGCAGCCACTGCTGAAGTTGACTCCGCCAGTGCCGCCGCCGCTGACGTCCATTGTCGCTGCACCCAATGTCGATCCCGTCGTGTTGGCGACGACCATGGCTCCGTTAACTGTGTCCGTACCTTTTGCGATGACGGAGCCCGTACCTACAACAAAGATCAATCCGTTCCAGGTAGATGAGCCCTTCATGGTAAGGGTTCCGGTCACCACGAGAATTCCATTGGCAGTACCTCCACCCGTGAGCGTCAGGTCTCCGTTGACATAGACGATTTGTTCCGAGCACGTGCCCTTTTTGGGGCACCACGTGATAGCGCTATCAGTTGCGGGGCCGTTGACCACAGGCGTCGTGACGTCGCTCTTAATCGTCGAAATCAAATTCTGCAAGGTCGTCTCCGAAGTCAGGTTTGTCGGCATAGTCACCGCCTCGACGTCGGGATATTTACCACCCGCGCCCTGAATGTTCGATTCTTTTGACGTGTTATTATTCACACCCGTATCGATCTGAGTGATTAAATTGTTTTGATCGGTAGTATCACCGGAGGGTACACCGATTGCCGCAACTGCACTGCCAGTAGTTTTAATGCCGCAGCCTGGGCTGTCGTTGCCATTGACGCCGTAATTTTCGCTCTTACCGGTGGCAAAGCTGTCACCGCTACCGTCCAAGGTCAGCGCAGCAGGGGCATTAAACTGAAACGTATCTTGCCCGACCTCCGCCTGGACCATGCGCCGCGAGCCGCTCGGCGTAACCGCCAGGGCCGTTAACACGTACACCGGCAAATAGGCCGGTGTAACGCATGGCGACGTGGCCGTCGGCGAGGAAATGACCTCGTTCGGAAAACTATCTTTTAGGCAAGTGTAATAAGCATGAGAATTATTGCCGTCGACAGCGTAGGCTGAGCCAAACTCATTGCTTTGTTTGAGTGTGACCCGCACCCACTTCCAATCCAAAACCGAACCTGACGCCGGCTGGAACGTTGTATCAGCTGTAAGTGAAGTCATCGTCACTCCGCTGCCGGAAGGGTATCCGCTGGAGCACCAGCTGGCGCTAAGGTAAGCCGGCTCGGTACAGATTTCGTCGTCAGCGAACTGTGCGGTGTTGTTGCCCCAGGGCGTTACAGTTTGGCTATTCAAGGGATTTGTGATGTAGAGAACGCTATTGGTTCCGCCTGGCAACGTGGTCGGCAATGTCGTGATGGTGTACGAGTTTCCCAAACGCAGGCGATCGCGGACTTCTTCAAGGCCTGCCTTCGCGGAGAAGAATGCGCGTTGCTCGTCCTTGAAGTTCGCGCTGGTGTTCGTCTCAGTGTTTGTCAGAATAATAACTCCTGCGGCGATCGCGGTGATTAGAAGCAGCGCGAGCATTACGGCAATCAAAGCTACCCCGCGCTCACGTTGACTGCAAAATCCCCGGCTTCCGTTCACTTGATCCTTCTGGTTTTCAATTTGCATGTGAGCTCCTAGAAGCAACTCATTGGCAGGCTGGAGGCCGCCATTGAGCAATTGTTCAGCGAAATTTCACCCTCGAAGCTTGTTTCGATCGGCAGTCCGGTCTGATTGTCCGTTACGTTCGGGTTCCGGATGGTCAGGTTGATCTGAATCGTTTTGACGTTTGCCAGCGCCGTCGCACCAGCCTGAGTGCTCAGGTCCAGCG
>Ga0307474_10001252_pt1 | contig 18492 bp, 16 predicted proteins | sample atmos_gasesECM1C_2_FD_203312 | JGI IMG/M metagenome (GOLD analysis project Ga0307474, IMG submission 203312) | Hardwood forest soil microbial communities from Morgan-Monroe State Forest, Indiana, United States - atmos_gasesECM1C_05 | ecosystem: Environmental > Terrestrial > Soil > Temperate... | reverse complement strand
CACACCACAGCCGGACGAGAGTCCGGCGCTACGGTTGACTGCTAGTTGCGGACTACCGTGTCGACCACTTCACGGTTAGCATTGAGCAGCGTTAATGCCAGGGGCATCTGGCCGAAGGCGTGGGTACTGCAGCTCAGGCAGGGGTCGAAGGTGCGGACGACAGCCTCGACGCGGTTGAGGATGCCCTCGGTGAACTTGCCATCCTTTACGTAGTGGCGCGCGGCCTGCAGCACGCCTTTGTTCATGGCGTTGTTGTTCTGTCCGGTGGCGATGACGAGGTTCGCCCAGGTGATGAGGCCGTTCTCGTCCACCTTGTAATGGTGATGGAGCGTGCCGCGGGGAGCCTCGGCCTGGCCCGCGCCCTCGAGGCGATTCACTCCGGCGCTGGCGCGTACGTGCTTGTCGAGGATGAGCGGGTCGGTGAGGATCTGCTCGATCTTCTCGATGCCGTAGAGGATATCGATGAGGCGCGCGTGGTGGTAGTAGAAGGAACTCTGCACGGGGCCGGACGCGAGTTGCTTGAACTCAGCCAGTTCGGCGTCGGCCAGAGGCGTGCCCATGGAAGTGGCGATGTTGAGACGGGCCAGAGGCCCGACGCGGTAACTCCCTTCGGGGTAGCCGAGCGGCTTGTAGTAAGCGAACTTGGTGAAGGTGTACGGCTCGACGGCTTCTCCGATGACCTCGGCGAAGCGGTTGGCGGTGATGCCGTCTTCAATGACGTTGCCGGCGGAGTCGATGAAGCGGAGCGAGCCGTCAGTGAATTCGACCGAGCCGTCTTCGTTGACCAGGCCCAGGTAATTGGACTGGAAGTTGGCGAAGACCGCGATCTCGGGGCGGAACGCGTCAGCAATCTGCTTATAGGCGGCGAGGGCCAGCTTGATGCCGTGGTAGGCCTCGGGCATCATGGCGAGGATCTCGTCGCGCTTGGCGGGCGCCAGCGGCTCGGTGACGCCGCCGGGAACCACCCAGCCGGGGTGAATGCGCTTGTTGCCTAGGAGCTCAATGATGTGCTGGCCGAAGCGGCGCAAGGCCACCCCCGCGCGGCCGAGGTCAGGTTTGGCCGCGACCACGCCGAAGATGTGGCGCGACCCGGGATCGGAGTCCAAGCCCAGCAGCAGGTCAGGCGAGGAGAGATAGAAGAAGCTGAGCGCGTGCGATTGCACCATCTGCGCAAGGTTGAGCATGCGGCGCAGTTGGGCAGCCGTGTGCGGAATGCGCACGGACATGATGGCCTCGCAGGCTTTGGCCGAGGCGATGAGATGCGAGACCGGGCAGATACCGCAGATACGCGCCATGAGGCTGGGCATCTCGTAGAACGGCCGGCCCTCAGAGAAGCGCTCGAAGCCGCGAACCTGCGTGACGTGGAAGTGCGCGTCTTCGACTTCGCCCTGGCCGTTGAGCTGAATGGTGATCTTGCCGTGGCCTTCAAGGCGTGTTACGGGATCGATGGTAATGGTCTGGGGCATATCAGGCTCCGAATCGGGTGAGGGTGGGGATATCCAGCGGGCCGCCAGTTACCAGCGCCATCAACGCCGCGTGAAAGGTGTCCGCCGAGGGCGGGCAGCCGGGAAGAAAGACGTCGACTTCCACTAACTCGTGGATGGGCCGCACCGTTTTGAGGAGCTTGGGCACGACGACGCAGGGGATCTGCGCCTGAATGGTGGCGTTCTCGATGTAGGCGCGGTTGAGGATCGCCTCGGGGCCGATGGGATTGCGCATGGAAGGGACGTTGCCGGCCACTGCGCAGTCACCCATGGCAACGAGCGTTCTGGAGTGCGCTCGGACCTTGCGGATCTTCGCCTCATCGTCGACCGAGGCGACAGCGCCTTCCACGAGCGCGATGTCAACCATGTCGGGAAAGACCTTGACGTCGACGAGGGGGCTGTAGACCACGTCGACGAGTTGCGCCAACTCGATGAGCCGCTCATCCAGGTCGAGCAACGACATGTGGCAGCCGGAGCATCCGTCAAGCCAAACTGTAGCCAGTTTCAATTTGTTCATTGCGCTTCCCTCATCATGTTCAGGTAGGGCAGGAAATCGGGATACTTGGGATGATCGGAGCCGATCTTGCTCTTGTCGAAGAGGGCTCCGGTGGGGCACACCTGGACGCACTTGCCGCAGCGCGTGCAGCTGGAACTTCCCCACGGATCATGCAGGTCGGAGATGATCATGGAGTCGATGCCGCGGCCCATCACGTCCCACACGTGCGCGCCTTCAATCTCAGCGCAGACGCGGACGCAGCGCGTGCACAGGATGCAGCGGTTGTGGTCGAGGGTGAAGCGCTCGTGCGAGGCGTCGACGGGAAGTTCGGGATTGCGATAGGGCAGGCGCACGTGGGTCATGCCCTGTTGCTGCGCGAGCGTCTGCAACTCGCAGTGGCCGTTCGCGACGCACACAGAGCAGATGTGATTGCGTTCGGTGAAGAGCAACTCGAGAATAGTGCGGCGATGCTTCTGCAAGCGTTCCGAGTGCGTGGTGACTTCCATGCCCTCGAAGATGGACGTGACGCAGGCTGGAAAAAGCTTGGGGCTGCCCTTGACTTCAACCACGCAAACTCGGCATGCGCCCACATCGCTCAGGCCGTCGAGGTGGCAGAGCGTGGGGATCTCGATGCCGTTTTCCTTTGCGACTTCGAGGATGGTCTGTCCGGCGCGGGCGCTTACGTTCTTGCCATCGATGAAGAGTGTTTTAATGTCTACGGCTGGGCTCATGCCAGTACCTCCAGCTGTTTTGCGACAGCCGCGGGCGCTTCCATATTGCAGACGCCAGCCGGGCAGCGCTTGTTCACGATGTGCTCTATGTACTCGTTTTTGAAGTAGCGCAGCGTGCTCAGCACCGGATTGGGTGCGGACATGCCGAGGCCGCAGAGGCTCGTTTCCTTGATGGTGCCGCCCAGATCGACGAGCAGGTCAAGATCGGTCATGGTTCCCTCGCCACTGCAGATGCGCGTAAGGATTGTGTGCATCTGCGCGGTGCCGGCGCGGCAGGGAATGCATTTGCCGCAGGACTCGGTCTTGCAGAACTCCACGAAGAAGCGGGCAACGTTGACCATGCAGGATGTGTCGTCCATGACGATCATGCCGCCGGAGCCCATCATGGAGCCGGCCTGGATGAGCGACTCGTAGCTGACCTCAATGTCCAGCAATTCTTCAGGAATGCAGCCGCCTGATGGTCCGCCGGTCTGCACCGGCTTGAATTTGTGGCCGTCGGGAACGCCGCCGCCAATGCCTTCGATGATCTGGCGCAGCTTCATGCCCATCGGCACTTCCACGAGGCCGGTGTTCGTGATTTTGCCGGTGAGCGCGAAGACCTTGGTGCCCTTGCTCTTTCCGGTGCCGATCTCGGCGAACTTTTTGGCGCCCATGCGCAGGATCGCAGCGATATTAGCGAAGGTTTCGACGTTGTTGATGAGGGTGGGCTTGCCCCAGAGGCCGCTGACTGCCGGATACGGAGGCCGCGGCTTGGGCTGACCACGCTTGCCTTCAATGGAGGCGATGAGCGCGGTCTCCTCGCCACAGACAAACGCTCCGGCGCCGAGTCGGATCTCCACGTCGAAGCTGAAGGGCGTGTTGCAGATGTTGTTGCCGAGCAGGCCGCGGCGGCGTGCATCGCGCAGACAGGCCTGCAGGCGCTGCACGGCGAGCGGATACTCGGCGCGCACGTAGATGTAGCCCTTGCTGGCTCCAACGGCGTACGCCGCGATGGCCATGCCTTCGAGGACGCGCTGCGGATCGCTCTCGAGCACGCTGCGGTCCATGAAGGCGCCGGGATCGCCCTCGTCGCCATTGCAGATCACGTATTTGATATCGCCGACAGCCTTGGCCACCGTGCCCCACTTAAGGCCGGTGGGGTAGCCGCCGCCGCCACGCCCGCGCAGGCCGCTCTCCGTGATTTCCTTGATCACGTCGTTGGGCTCCATGTCGGCGAGAATTTTCACCAGGGCCAGGTAGCCGTCGCGCGCGATGTAATCCTCAATGCGCTCGGGGTCGATGTGGCCGGAGTTCTCGAGAACAACGTGCACCTGCTGATCGAAGTGCTCGCGCAAATCGCATTGCAGGTCCGCAAACGGCTCGCCACCAAGGCTGGCTACGACATCGTGCGCGTGGGTGGCGTTGACATGTTGATAGAGGATCTCTTCGGGATCGACCAGAACCAGCGGGCCGGCGGCGCATAGACCCATGCATCCGGTGCGGCGCACCAGCACTTGCTTGCCGGAGGCCGCTACTTCCGCCGTGAGGGCTTCCTTGAGCCGGTCGGAGTGCTGGCTCAGGCAGCCCGTGCCCATGCAGACGTTCACTTCGTGATCGAACTTCGCATTCTCCAGACGAACGGATTCCGCTATCTGTTCCAGTTCTTCGAGCTTCATTCCACCGCCCACCTTTCCAGTTGCTCGAGCATCTGTTCGCCCGTCATCAGACCGTTCACCTCGCCGTCGGCAAGCACCACCGGAGCGCGCCCGCAGGCGCCGACACAGCGCGCGGTCATCAGGCTGATCTTGCCATCCTTCGTGGTCTGTCCCTGGGGAATGCCGAGGCGCTTTTCAGCCTCTGCCACCAGCTTGTCCGTGCCCTTGATGTAGCATGCCGTGCCGGTGCAGATGGTCATGGTGTGCTTGCCCGGCGGCTTGAGGCTGAAGTAGTGGTAAAAGGTCACCACCCCATAAGCCTGGCTGAGGGGCACGCGCAGGGAGCGGGCCACGAAGCGGATCGAATCGTCGTCGAGATATACGAAAGAGGACTGCACGGTGTGGAGGGTTTCAATGAGCGCGTGGCGGGCAAAACCATTCTTGCGCATGGTGCCGTTCACGATCTTCCAACGTTTGTCGTCGCTGGGCAGCGGCGGAGGTGTGAATGCTGGCACGGTTCCTCCCGGAGATGCAGGTCCGGGGCGGAAGTTTGCGTGCTCTCTAAAACCGCCCTTCGGGCCTACTGTTGTTGTAAAAGCAGGGTTGTCAACCGCACGGTGATGATGCTCACGGTGCCGCGAGAAGATCCCATTTGGCGGTACGGGCAGCTTCCGAGATTTCCCTGATAAGTCCCTGGAGCGCTTGCAGTTAACGACGGGCTGGGAGACTCAGCCGAGCTGCGGGAGGCGGCCGGAGATGCCGAGGAGGAAGATGACGCCAATGATGAAGCTGTAGGCCGCTCCCATCCAGGCAATGGCGTGATAGAAGCGCGGATGGAAGGCGCCGGTGTTGAAGGCGCCGCCGATGGAGGCGGTCATGAGGGCATTCATGGCCACCAGGCCGACGCAGAAAGCGGCCAAGCCCATCATCCCGTTGGCAGTTCCACCCAGGCTTTTGGCCAGGAAGAAAAGCGCGAGCTGGCTGGGGGTTTCAGCGCCGATGCCGTGCAGAACGCCGATCAGGAAGACCGACTTTCCGTTGTAGACCCACTGAAAACGCTGCGGCCGATTGACGTGAGGGGCCCAGACGCTCCGCACCCGCCAGGCTGCCCACATCAGACCATTGATGGCGATGGCGAGGCGGCTCTCGATGCGGCTGTGATGGTGGCTGTGCACGTCCTTGCGGAGGATGCCGGCCACGACTCCGATGCCGAGGATGATCAGGGTGACGCCAATGAGGCGCTCCGTCCAGTGATCGAGGCCCTCCGGCAGGCCCACATGCAATTCGAGGACGGCGATGCCGAGGGCGGCGACCATGAATGCGTGGCCGAGGGCATAGGTGACTCCGAGGCGGAGCCCGCTCCTCCAGTTGCGCTGCACGGCCGTGATGTCAGAGATAGCGGCCAGGTGATCGTAATCAAATCCGTGGCGCAATCCGAGGACCAGGCAGGAGCCAAGCGCGGCGTCGAGTTTCCAGTCGCCCGGGAGGAAGATCACCTGTGAAGTATAGAGCAGGGCGCTTGGCGGGGCGGAGCGCGGGGGGCGGTACTATTGGTCTTCCGGTTGCGGCGGACGCACCTGAAGCTCGTAACCGGTGTAGTCGATCTCAATGATGGTTTGTCCGAAGAGCCAGCTCATTGACGTTGCCGAGGCGTGGGTCGCCATGGGCAGGCCATCGATGATCGCGTACTTGCGAGAGACCTGGGTGGGGCCGGCAAAGATGGACGGGCTCTTGGAAGTGTAGCCCGCCAGCTGGACGATGGAGTAATCCTGTGCGCTGACCCAGAGATCTCCCTGGAAGAGGTATTGCCCGGCGTGGCGGGGGGCGATGGCGAGAGCGATGCAGTTGCGGCCTTCAACCACTTCACTTCCCTTGACGTGCATGTTGTAGTTGGCCGAGGTAATGAGAGCCGTGGCGCGGTTGGCGGGCTCGGTTGCGGTGCGCTCGCTTTCAAGCACGCGGCCAAGCACCTGTTTAAGGATGATCTCTGAACCGCTCTGGTTGAGGATCTCGTAGCTTTTGCCCTTGTCCTTCTGATAAGTGGTCTTCACCGTCATCTCGGCGGCGGGATGCACCTTGTCCTGGTTGCGGAAGACCGAGTAGTGCTCGGTGACGCTGTAGCCGAGGAGGGTTTCTTCGCGGGCAGCTACGGATGCGTCGATGCCGCGGATGACATCAGCCTCGGTTGTTTGCGATAAGAGGGGCGCGCCAAGGAGGGAAGCCAGGAAGAGGCCGAGAATCCTGTGGGCAAACGTGCGACCCATGCGAGGCAACATCATCTGAATGAAGTGTATCAATGCTAGGGTTGCTGGCTGGGTGCTGCGATGGGATCGGCAAAGGTGCCTGAGACGCCGATACCCCATTCGGCGTCAATCTGGATCGCGAATGGGGTATCAGTTGTTGTTGGTTTCGAGCTTGCGGAGTCGGCGTTACTTCTCGGCCGCCGAGGCTTCAGCCTTGGCGCCCCGGACCGCTGCCAGGAAGGCGTGGGCCGAGGGTGGCGGAGGAAGCTTGCCGGTCAGTACCTCCCGCTCCGTGGCATCAGCACCGTAAACCGCCTTCATCGAGTCCTTGTCTTCGTGAACCGCCGCGCCATTCAGGGCGAGCCCGGCGAAGACGCCTTTCGCGCGTGAGTAAGTGAGGATTTCTGCATCCATCTTCCAGTCGGTATCAGCGGAGGCGTGACGGCCGACCGGGCCGGCCGCTGCGGAAGCATCGGCGCCAATCTTGAACTTGCTGTTCAGCAATTGCTCCATGCCTTTGTCATTCTGGACGATCATCACCAGGTCAATGCCCTCCACACCGATCTGCAGGCCCCAGCTGCCGCCCTCGATCGAGAAGAACCCCGGAGCGCTCCAACCGCTCTCCGTGCGGCAGGTTGCCACACCGCGGCCACCCTCGGCGCCGAAGACGAAGCCGCCCTTAACCATGTGAGGAACGACAGCCACGCACTTGGCGTGTTCCAGAACCTCTTCAGGAATACCCTTGTCGCCGGAAGCCATGATCTCATGCAACACGCCGGCAGCCTTGTCCATACGATCAGTCGCTGCTTCGCGGGGCGTATCGGCCCATCCCAGGCTTGCAACGCCCATTAACGCGGCCATCATCATCAATTGTCGTTTCATAAGTCTTTCTCTCCTCGCGTTGAAACAAAGGGAACTGCTTACGGGTAATCGCACCCGCCACACTTCCGCAGTGCGGCGCTTCGTGACGTCGTAACTGCTATTGAGTTAAATGAGAATCGAATCTCATTGGTTGCCCGGCAAATGAGCATAGCTGATCTACGCGGGATCAGTAAACCCGCGAAAATGAAGAATTTGTGAGAAAGCGGCGCCTTTGCGCTATGCTTGCTTTCCAAAGGCAAAGCGACGTGAATCCCCCGGCGGCGAGCAACCGAAAACGAAAGGCTGTGCGCGTGTGCGGGGTGGTGCAAGGGGTTGGATTTCGCCCGTTCGTCTATCGCATCGCATCGGAAGCGCACCTTGCCGGTCACATTGGGAACGACACCGATGGCGTGACGATCGAAGTCGAAGGTGTGGACGAAGACGTCGCAACGTTTCTGAGACGCTTGCGTGCCGAGGCGCCTCCCATGGCGCGCATCGACTCGATCGACGTTGCCGATCTTGCCGTCACCGGCGAGTCAGTATTCTCGATTATCAGCAGCCATGTACTGGGACGCGTGAGCACCGGAATCCCGGCGGATGCGGCGACCTGCGCCGACTGCCTGCGCGAACTGCTCGATCCGCGCGATCGCCGCTATCGTTATCCATTCCTGAACTGCACAAACTGCGGGCCGCGTTTTACTATTACGCGCAGCATTCCTTATGACCGGCCACAGACATCGATGGCAGTTTTTCCGATGTGTCCTGCGTGCCAGGCTGAGTATGATGACCCGTTGAATCGCAGGTTCCACGCACAGCCGAATGCATGCTGGCAGTGCGGGCCGCGCGTCTGGTTGTGCGGCGCCGATGGAACTGCGATCGACGTTCCCGATCCTGTCGCAGACTCCATCGACCGCCTGTTGCAGGGCCGGATCATGGCCATCAAGGGAATAGGCGGCTTCCATCTGAGCGTGGATGCAACGAATGAAGCTGCGGTAATGCGGCTGCGGGAACGCAAGCATCGCTACGGAAAGCCGCTGGCTGTGATGGTGCGCGATGTTGAGGCCGCGCGGGCGTTGTGCGAACTGACGGCGGAGGACGAGAGGCTGCTGCTGTCGCCGGCCAGGCCGATCGTGCTGGCGCGCGCGAAAGATGATAACGGGATTGCGCCGTCGGTCGCGCCCGGGATTCCGTGGCTCGGCGTCTTCCTGCCCTATGCGCCGCTCCAGCATCTGTTATTCGCCGATGCGCGCGTGCGGGCGCTGGTGATGACCAGCGCGAACCTCAGCGAGGAGCCGATTGCGATTGACAATGACGAGGCGCGCGCGCGGCTTGCCAACATCGCCGATGAGTTCCTGATGCATAACCGCGAGATTCTGCAGCGCTGCGACGACTCTGTTGCGGCTACAGTCGATGGCGCACCCCAGCTTATCCGCAGAGCGCGCGGTTTCGTACCGTTGGCAATCGACCTGCCCATGGAGGCGCCCCCGCTGCTTGCAGTAGGCGGTCACTTGAAAAGTGTCTTCACGCTAGCGCGGGGCCGCTATGCCTACCAGAGCCAGCACCTGGGCGATCTTGAGACCATAACCGCGCTTTCCTTTTTCGAGGAGTCGCTTGCGCACCTCCTGCACACCTTCGAAGTCGAGCCGCAGACGGTTGCGCACGACATGCACCCGGGATACATGTCCACAGTGTGGGCGAAGAAGTGGGCGGTGACGCACGGGCTGCGGCTCATCGCCGTGCAGCACCATCATGCTCACATTGCCGCGTGTATGGCGGAGCACGCGCTCGATGGCCCGCTGATCGGCCTCTCGCTCGACGGGACAGGCTACGGAACCGACGGCCGCATCTGGGGCGGGGAAGTTCTGGTGTGTACGCTGGGTGCGTTTGAGCGCTTTGCCCATCTTGAGTATGTACCGATGCCAGGAGGCGACGCCGCGGTGCGCGAGCCGTGGCGCATGGCGCTCGGACATCTGCAGGCCGCCGGATTCGATGTGACCGCCGGACCAGTGTTGAATATGCTTGGTGCCTCTGCGCAGGAGACGCGGCTGATGGCGCAGATGATCGACCGCAAGATCAACGCGCCGCTTACCTCGAGTCTCGGTCGGCTCTTTGACGCGGCCGCCGCGGTCATCCTGGGCAGACGCAAAGTGGACTACGAAGCCCAGGCTGCAATCGAACTTGAGGGACTTGCTGGGTACGAAGCGGACGATGCTGCGCCCTATGCGATGACGCTCGCAGGCGGAGACTGGCCGCGCGAACCACTGCGCCTGGGTGTGGCGTCCCTTTGGCGGGAGATGCTGGCCGATCTGGATAAAGGTGTGCCCAAAGCACAAATTGCCGCGGGTTTCCATGCCAGCGTCGCGCATGGCTTTGTGGAGGTGGCGATGGCCGGGCGGCAGGCCACAGGCATCGGGACAATCGCAATGAGCGGTGGCGTGATGCACAATCGGCGTTTGAGCCGCCTTCTGCGCGCCGGTCTCGAAGCGCAGGGCTTCAGGGTATTCCAGCATCGGCGCGTCAGTCCTGGAGACGGCGGGCTCAGCTACGGTCAGGCTGCCGTAGCAGCAGCCATCCTGCACAAAAGCTAGGCTGGTCTCTTATCCCCGGCATAACGCCAACAGAATCAACGCGGGCTTTACAGCTTGCTGAAAAAACTCCGAAACTCCAGGCTCTGTGTCTGGGCACGACTTTTAGTCGTGCCAATAAAGCCAATAGCATGAGTGGGCTTTTAGCCCCTGAGGGAGGGCTTTTCGGGTCCTTCACTCGAAATCAAAGCTTTTTCAGCAGCCTGTTTAGACACCGAAGAGGTCACGGTATCCCTGATATTTGTCCCCTGATCCCTGATCCCTGTGGAAATTTTGTCAAGGGGCTTTTCGAAAAATAGTTTGTAACTGCCTTTAGAATCAGCGCAAAAAACTCTGTGCAATTTGGGGGTCAATTATTGGAACCTGCCATACTGAACTCAGTCGCTGAAATGAAGACTACGAAGGCCCGCACTCGAAGCGGGCTTTTTTGCTTAATGTTGACCGGGGTACTCATTGAGCGCTGGGGGATAGACCGGCAGTTTGCACCAGAAATGGTGCAGCGGGGGGGGGGGTGGGTGGGTCAGAGCTGACAGCGAAGACCTGGACTAGCCGAGCTTGACGAGCTGCTCTGCTTCCACGCGCGGCCCGAGGATGGAGATGCGCGGGATGCGTCCTCGCACCATCGCCACTTCATCGCAGCGATGCAGGCGCGGACAGAGCTGGCAGTCCTTGAAGATCTTGTCGGGCAGTTCGGTCTTGTCTTCCACTGTGCGAAACCCATATTTGAAGAAGAAGTCGGGGATGCGCGTGAATAGGCACACAGACGCAATGCCGTGCTCTTCGGCTTCATCGATCAGCGCGTTGAGAATGCGGCCGCCCGCACCTTGGCCCTTTGCCTCGGGCTTCACAACGATGGAGCGCACTTCAGACAGATGCGGGCCATAGAGGTGCAGCGCGCCGCAGCCAAGGAAGACGCCGGCGTCTGACTCGGCCACGGTGAAGTCGCGGATGTTCTCGCAGATCTCGGCAAAGGGACGCTTCAGCAGCGTACCATCGCCGGAGAGAGAGTTAACCAGGTCGTAAACGTTGGAGGCATCATGGAGCCGTGCCTTACGCACCAGCATGAACGGCCTCCAGTGCGGGCACGGCAATCGCCGCGACGCGCGTAGCGGCATCGGCCAATGCCTGGCGCACGCGCTCCCGCGCAGTTCCACCAACCACGTCGTGACAATCAAGTGTCGCACGCAGCGAGATCGCATCGAAGAAGTCTGGCCCGAACTCAGCTCCAAACTGGCGAAGCTCTTCCAGCGGCAGTTCGCCCAACTCGGCGTGCTTCTCGAGTGCGAAGCGAACCGCGTTGCCGATCTTCTCATGTGCGGTGCGGAAGGGAACGCCCTTGTGAACAAGGTAAGTGGCCGCGGCCATAGCGTTCAGATACCCCGACTCCGCGGCTTGATGCAACCGCTCAAAATTGAACTCGAGCGCGGCCGTGAAGCGCGCTACCAGGCTCAGCATCTGCGGCACAAACTCCACCGCGAAGGCCGGCTCCTGCGTCTCCTGCATATCCTTATTGTAGGCGAGAGGCAGGCCCTTGAGCTGCAACGTCACCGCTTCGGCGGCGCCATGAATACGGCCGACTTTGGCGCGCAAGAGCTCGGTCAGGTCGGGGTTCTTCTTCTGCGGCATAGCGCTGGAGCCGGTGGAGAACGCCTCGGGCAGATTGACGAATCCGAACTCCGCGGTAGTGAAGAGCGTGATCTCCTCCGCAAAGCGGCTGGCGTGGAGGCCGACGAGGGTGAGCGCCTGCAGATACTCCAGAACGAAATCGCGGTCGCTGGTTGCGTCCATCGAATTCGACGTGGGCGCGGTGAAGCCGAGTTCCCGCGCCGCGATCGCGCGATCGAGCGCCAGCGTTGCGCCGGCAACCGCACCTGATCCGAGCGGGCAATAGTTCAGCCGCGCCGCGCCATCGCGAAGACGGGAAGCATCCCGCAGCAGCATCTCCACGTAAGCGAGCAGCCAATGCGCCACGAGCACGGGCTCCGCACGCTGCAGATGTGTATAGCTCGGCATCACGGCATCGCCGGCCTTTTTCGCCTGAGCGATAAGAGCGCCGGCCCACACGGCAAGCGCGTGGATGGTGGATTCGATCTGCCGGCGGACGTATAGGCGCAGGTCGGTAGCAATCTGCTCGTTGCGGCTGCGGCCCGTGTGCAATTTCAGCCCCAGCGAGCCGACGCGCTCCACCAGCGACAACTCGACGAAATGGTGAATGTCTTCTGCCGTCACGTGATTGCGCACGGCGGCTTTGCCGGCCTCAGACGCGTGGTCGGCGGCAATGGCGTCAAGCGCCGTGCGCAGCTGAACGGTCTCACTCTCGGTGAGAACGCCGGCCGCACAGAGTGCAGACGCATGCGCCTTGCTGGCAGCTACTTCGTGCTCGAGGAGCCGCCAGTCAAAGACAATGGACCGCTGCCACTGTTCGAATTCGGGATCGAGTGGCTCGCGAAAGCGGCCCGACCACATCTTTACGGATTGTTGTTCGTTCGACATTTAACTACTTTCTATTTCCTCTTTTGTCCCTTCCCATTTGCAAATGGCCACGCTATTTCTTCTCCCTACCGTTGTTCAGCTGAGGCATTTCCGTGCCTTTGCTCAGGGTGAGTAGGCCGGTTGCGGCATAGGTGAGGAGCTTCTCGCGGGTGTCGGTAATATCCAGATTGCGCATGGTGAGTTGGCCGATGCGGTCGCGCGGGGAGAAGGTGGAATCAGTCTTCTCCATGCTGAGGCGCTCGGGATGGAAGGTTAGATTGGGCGACTCGGTGTTGAGGATCGAATAGTCATTGCCCCTGCGCAGCTCAAGGGTGACCTCGCCGGTTAGAGGTTTGGCGACCCAGCGCTGGGCGGATTCGCGCAGCATGATGGCCTGCGGGTCGAACCACCGGCCCTGATAGAGCAGGCGTCCGAGTCTACGGCCATTCTCGCGGTACTGCTCGATGGTATCCTCGTTGTGGATTCCGGTAATGAGACGCTCGTAGGCGATGTATAGCAGAGCGAGTCCGGGAGCCTCGTAGATGCCGCGGCTCTTGGCCTCGATGATTCTATTCTCAATCTGATCGGACATGCCCAAGCCGTGGCGGCCCCCGATGCGGTTGGCTTCGAGCAGGAGCACGACGGGATCATCGAAATGCCTGCCATTGAGAGCCACAGGGAAGCCCTCTTCAAAGCGCACCGTAACCTCTTCGCGGGATATCTCGACGTCGTCGCGCCAGAAGGCCGTTCCCATGATGGGAACAACGATCCGGATTGACGAAGAGAGATGCTCCAGGTCTTTGGCCTCGTGGGTTGCGCCCAGGATGTTGGAGTCGGTGGAGTAGGCCTTCGCGGCCGACATTTTGTAGGCGAAGCCGGAGCGCTGCATGAAGGCGGACATTTCGGCGCGGCCGCCCAGTTCGTCGATGAAAGCGGCGTCGAGCCAGGGCTTGTAGACCTTGAGCTCGGGGTTGACCAGCAGGCCGTAGCGATAGAAGCGCTCGATGTCATTGCCTTTGAAGGTGGATCCGTCGCCCCAGATGTGGACGTCGTCCTCCTTCATGGCCGTGACCAGCATCGTGCCAGTGACGGCGCGACCGATTGGGGTGGTGTTGAAGTAGGTGACGCCGGCGGTGCTGATGTGGAAGGCGCCAGCCTGCAGCGCCGCGATACCTTCGCGGACGAGCGGACCGCGGCAGTCAATCAGCCGTGCTACTTCGGCGCCGTATTCCAGAGCCTTGCGCGGAATCTCATCGTAGTCGGCTTCGTCGGGCTGGCCGAGGTTAGCTGTATAAGAATAGGGGAGCGCGCCCTTCTGCTTCATCCAGTGCAACGCAGCCGAGGTGTCGAGCCCGCCGGAGAAGGCAATGCCGACTTTCTCACCGATGGGGAGGGATTCAAGAATTACAGACATGCTTACTGCTCCTCAAAGAGCTTCTAGCTTCTGGCTAGAAATTTGCGGCTACGGCAGCCCCGATCTCCGACCGGGCTAAGAACCAATGGCTAGTAGCTAATTGTTGAACATCTTCACGTTCGACAACCCACCGAGCAGCAGCAACAGCAGCGCCTTTTGCGCGTGCATGCGGTTTTCGGCCTGGTCGAAGACAATAGACTGCGGTCCGTCCAGCACCGCATCGGTTACTTCAGCGTTGCGGCGCGCCGGCAGACAGTGCATAAATACCGCGTTCGCGCTGGCCTTCTGCATCAACGGTTCGTTCACCTGGAACGGGCGGAAGATAGGGGCGCGCTTGGTGGACTCGTGCTCGAAACCCATGCTCACGCAGACATCGGTGTAGACCGCATCAGCGTTTTCGACGGCGGCGTGTGGATCTTGCAGCAGCTTTACCTCGCACCCATTGGCCTCGGCGATTTCGCGCGCCTTGGTCACAATTTCGATATCCGGCGAGTAGCCTCGCGGCGTTGCAATGGTGACATTCGTGCCCAGTTGCGCGCCCGTCAGCATCAGCGAGTGGCACACGTTGTTGCCGTCGCCCACATAAGTAAAGTTGAGGCCGGCAGCCGAGCCAAAGTGCTCTTCCAGCGTCATAAAGTCAGCCAAGGCCTGGCAAGGATGCTCGAAGTCAGAGAGCGCGTTGATCACCGGGACGCGCGAGTTCGCAGCCATCTCCGTGATGGTGTCGTGCGCGTAGGTGCGCAGCACGATCAGGTCCACCCAGCGCTCCACGTTGCGCGCCACGTCGGCGATCGATTCGCGCTCGCCGAGCGGGGAACTGGTGTGATCCACGAAGATCGCATTGCCGCCCATGGTGCTAAAACCCGCTTCGAAGCTCAAGCGCGTGCGCAGGCTGGCCTTTTCGAACATCATTACCATCTGCTTGGCGTCGAGAGCATTCCGATAGGCGCGGGGATCGCTCTTCACGTGATGGCCGAGCTTCAGAATAGCGCGGACCTCGGCGCTCGACAGGTCGGCGATCGAGCACATATCTTCACCGGCGAGACGTGCCGCTGCGTTGAGAATATCGGGGTCGTTTTGTATTGGCAGGGCGGATTCCCGGCGCTCGACGGTTGCTTTGCTAGCCACGGTTTTGTCCTCCTGCGGCTTGGGTGGTTTGCACACCGCTGAACGCGGCGGCATGTTGCGTGAAGATCTCGTCGAGCGCCGCGATCGCGGTATCGACGTGGGCGCGTTCCAGGATGTAGGGCGGCAGGAAACGAAGCACTGTGTCGCTCGTGCAGTTGATAATGATGTGCCGCTTCAGCATCTCCGCCACGGCGAGCTTGGCAAGGTCGGCGGAGTCGAGTTCGGCGCCGATCATCAGGCCCTTGCCACGCACATCGACAATCGCCTCGTGCTTGGCCGCCAGCCCGCGAAGCTGCATCATGAAGTACTCGCCCACATCGGACGCGTGCGCCAACAACCCATCGCGCTCCATGGTGTCGATTACAGCGATCGCCACTGCGCAAGCCAGCGGACCACCACCGAAGGTGGTTCCGTGCATGCCAGCGTGAATGGCGCGTGCCGCTTCCTCGTTGCAGACGATCGCACCCAGCGGAATCCCGCCCGCTAGCGGCTTGGCGACCGTCGTTACATCTGGCTGAATACCGTATTGCTGGTAAGCGAACCATTTACCCGTGCGGCCCAGGCCGGACTGAATCTCGTCGATGATCAGCAGCGCTCCCGTCGATGACGCCAGGTGGCGCGCTTCGGCCAGGAACTCCTGGGTCAGCGGCCTTACGCCGCCTTCACCCTGGATGGCTTCGACGAGAATAGCGCAAACCTCATCGGAGAACTTCGCGCGAAGATCGTCGACGTCGTTGAAGCGGACAAACTCCACCCCCGGCACAACAGGAGCAAACGGCTCGCGATACTTTGCCTTGTGGGTCGTCGACATAGACCCAAAGGTGCGTCCGTGGAAGCTCTGTTCGAGAGCCAGAAATTTCGTGCCGATCTGCTTGCCTTCGCTGCGCAGCAGTCCTGCGTGCGCGCGCGCCAGCTTCAACGCTCCCTCCCACGCCTCAGTGCCTGTGTTGGCAAAAAAGACGCGGTCAAGCCTGGTGCGCTCCGTGAGGTGCAACGCAAGCTCCGCCTGCCCCTCGTGAAAGAAGAGATTCGACGTATGAATCAGCGCGCGGCTCTGGTTGATGATGGTCCGCTCAATTGCCGGGTGCCCGTAACCCAGAGCATTCACGCCAATACCGCTCAGCAGGTCGAGATAGCGCTCGCCGTTCTCGTCAATCAGGTGGACGCCCTCGCCGCGCACGAAGAGGATCGGATTCCGTTCGTAGGTGGACAGCAATAGCCGTGCTTCCGCGGCACGAATTTGTTCCAGTTTCGACAAGGCTCTTCTCCTTAAGCCACCATTACTTCGGTACCATGGGCTACGCGGGAACTGCACAGGTCGGGAAGGGAACCGGCAGCCTCCGCAGGCAGAATCCGGACGCGCTTCACGCCGTTCAGCAGCGCCTCGCGGCACGCGCCCAGTTTGGGCAGCATGCCGCCCGTAATGATCGCGGTCTTCGCCATCTCCGCAATCTGGTCGATCGACAGCCATCGCATCACCTCGCCGTCGCTGCCGCGCACACCCGGTACATCGGTCAGGAACACGAGCGCATCCGCGCGGCATGCAATCGCGCACGCTGCGGCCATCTCGTCGGCGTTTACGTTGTAATACTCGCCATCGAAGCCCAGCGCCATTGACGAGATCACGGGCACGCCATTCAACTGCCAGATCGCATCCAGCCAGCGCGGATCACTCGCCGCAATCTCGCCTACAAATCCCAGGTCCGGCGAGGTGCGCTTCTTGCGCGCGCGAAACAGCAATCCATCGCCGCCCGACATGCCCATCGCCGGTTGGCCCAGAGCTCCCAGCGCAGCCACCAGGCTCTTGTTCACTTTGCCCGCCAGGACCATCAACGCCGCGTCGCGCGTCTCCGCGTCGGTTACGCGCAGCCCGTTCACAAACTCGCTCTGCTTGCCCAGGGCCTTCAGTGTGCGGGTAAGCTGCACACCGCCTCCGTGTACCACCGCCACCTGGTTGCCGTCGCGTACCAGCTCGGCAATCGCCCGCATCGAGCCTGCCAGAAGCGCCGGAGTCTCCAGTCCCGCCCCACCCAGTTTCACCACGTACCTCATTCGAGGCCCTCCGACTCTTCCCAACCGAGCATCACGTTTAGATTCTGGACCGCCTGAGAAGATGCTCCCTTCAGCAGGTTGTCGAGGCAACTCACAATCACGGCCCGCGTCCCATCCGGCGACAGTTGAAAACCAATATCGGCGTAGTTCGTCCTCACCACATGCTGAATTTGCGGCAGCCCATGCTCATGCAGCCGCACCATGGGGCTATGCCCGAAGAATGCGCGATAGGCGTGCACTAGGTTGCCGCGCTTCTGCGGCGCCCGGAACTTCACGTAAATCGTGGACAGGATGCCCCGCGGAATCGGCAGCAGGTGCGGCGTAAAGATCATCGATTCCGCGCCGATGTCGATCTGCTCCAGCAACTCGCCCGTGTGCCGGTGCGTGAAGACGCCATAGGCGGACAAATTGTCCGCGGCGTGCATAAAGTGCGTCTTCGGCGTCGCTGCCTTGCCTGCGCCGCTTACGCCGCTCTTGGCGTCGGCCACAATTCCATGCTCTGTGTCCACAAGCCCTGCAGTCACCAGTGGCTTCAGCGCGAGGATGACCGAGGTCGCATAACAGCCCGGATTCGCCACCAGCTTCGCGCCCGCGATCGCCCGGCGGTGCAACTCCGGCATCCCATATACGGCCTGCTCCTGGATCTCTTCGGCCTGCGCCGAGCCTTCATCCTCGAATGCGTACACGGCGCGGTTCGCGGCCTCTTTCAGTCGCCACGCACCACTCAGATCGATCACGCGAATGCCGCGCGACAGCGCCTCCGGAACCCATGCACGCGATTGTTCGTGCGGCGTAGCCAGAAACAAAACCTGCACGTCGATGTCGGCCAGCAGTTCCCATGAGAAGGGCTGCAGGCGCAGGGTTCCGCTGCCCTTGCTGTCTGCCAACTCAGGGTGTATCTCGCCAAGCGGTATACCGCCGCGCTCTTCGTCCCGCTCGTCCATGCGGCCTGCAAACACCGGCGGTGTCCCCTTCAGGCGCGGATGATGCAGCAGCAGTCTCGCCAATTCAGCACCCGCGTATCCGGTCACGCCAATCACTGCGGTTTGGACCGTGTTGCTCATGACTCCAAAATCGCCCTCAGCCGCGACTCCACTTCGGTGGCGTGGCGCGCATCTTCACAGACAACCAAAACCGTGTCATCGCCGGCGATCGTGCCCACCACCTCCGGCCACTCTTCATCATCAATCGACGCAGCCACCGGCTGCGCTCCGCTCATCACGGTGCGTACCACAACCTGGTTCATCGCGCGGCGCACATGCAGCCCGAAACTCTCCAGGACCTCGGCCACCGTCGGCCGTCCGCCGTTCGCCGTCTGCGCGCCGTTGCCGTTCCCGTTGGGCAGCGTATACCCCCCCGGCCCCTTGGAGATATGCAGCTCGTGAATATCCC
>Ga0307474_10001251_pt1 | contig 18493 bp, 17 predicted proteins | sample atmos_gasesECM1C_2_FD_203312 | JGI IMG/M metagenome (GOLD analysis project Ga0307474, IMG submission 203312) | Hardwood forest soil microbial communities from Morgan-Monroe State Forest, Indiana, United States - atmos_gasesECM1C_05 | ecosystem: Environmental > Terrestrial > Soil > Temperate... | reverse complement strand
CCTAACGAACTAGAACTTAAAATTCAAACCGCCGCGGACAATCTCTCCGGAGGTATCAAAGTTGTAGTGGACGAAGAACGGCGGGCCCTGAGGAACACCACCAACTAACTGGTTCTGTGTTCGCCTGGCGTCGCCAAGATTGTAATGGAGATACTCCGCTTTGACCGTCCAGTGTTTGCTGATCGCGTATTCAACACCGCCTCCAGCTGCCCAGCCGGTTTTGGTTTCGGTGAAATCGACGGGATAGGTGATTCCGTTATTGAAGTTGGTGTTGGCCGAATAATCAACGTTGCCGTAGGCAAAACCGCCCGTGCCGTAGAGTAACAGCCGGCAGATCGGGGTAAAGCCGATGCGACCACGCGCGGTTCCCAGCCACTGCAGACGTTCATGAGCGTCGAGAAAACTACCGGCGGTAGGAAACGGCGTACCATCGTTCTGGATGATCGGGCTTTGCGAGTCGCGTCCTTCGATATCGGTGCCCTGAAAATCCGCCTCCAGGCCGAGAACGAGCCATTTGTTCCATTGCCAGTTATAGCCGGCCTGGCCGCCGCCAATGAACCCGTCTGGATCGGGACTCAGCGTTGTGGGAGCGAGATTAACGAACGTGGCTGGATCGGGCCGCGGATCAAAATCCGTGTCGGCATGACCCCAGGCGTAGCCGGCGTTGCCGCCGAGGTAGAAGCCCGTCCACGTAAAATCGCATTCAGGCAGAGGCGCGGGCGCGACCTGCTTCATTTCTTTTCCACTGTACGCTTCCGTTCCTGCAAACGCGCTCAGCGCGCTGCAAGCGAAAACGACACCCATTAAATGAATTAGCTGTTTCATGCGGCTTACGTCGAGCAAGATCAACGCCAGGTCAACAAATTTTGACGCGCTGGCGGTAGGGTTTTTTCCTACCTCCTCTACCAGCGCTAGGGCTCGAGCTTTCCGTTACCTTCGTCGAGGTAGATGGTCAGCCCAACTCGCGAGGTCGTTAGGCGTTGCCGCCACGTTCCGCCGGGAAGTCTTCGGCTTGCTTCGATGATTTGCGTTTCGGACTTCGGAATCTGCCCGTTCTTGATCGCTTCCGAGAGGATGCGGCCGTCCATACCTGGCGGCGCCTTGATTCCGAGAATGGAAAGAATCGTCGGCGCCACGTCGACATTTCCACTCGGCACTTCGCTCGTTAGGCCGCTGGCAAAATCCGGGCCCGCTGCAATCAAGGTGTTGTGCATGTCGAAGCGGCTCAAGGTCGCGTGAGTCCCCTTTCCTGCCATGCGCTGCCAGTCGGCGTCAATCATTCCGGAAGCGCCAAACGGATTTTTCTCATCGATCCAGCGAAAAGCCATCACTACATCGGCTGCTTGCTCGTTGTCGATCTTGGCCTTATCTAGCGTGAACGTTCCTTCCATCGGCTCGCGGCTGAAAATCACGCCGGCGAAATCCGTTTGCTGTAAAAATTCCACCAGCCGCCGTGTGATCTCCGCATCATGGCCGATCACATAAAACAAAACTGTGCCGCCATTTCCCGCCAGCATGATTTGGCCTTGCTTCGGTGGATCGGTGAACTCCGTGACCGCATCGAATCCGGCGGCCTTCAGGATTTTAGGTAGTTCGATTTCGCGCGCGATGGTTGAGAATCCGTGATCGGAGACGACAAACAAATCCGTTGTCGATCTTGCATTGCGTTTGTCCAATGCGGCGAGCACTCGCGCGAGATTTTCGTCGCTGGATTTAATCGCGGCGAGCGCCGATGGCGCGCCGGGAGCGGTCTTGTGTTCCGTGTCATCCGGTTCACTTAACCAGAGCAAGGAAAAAACCGGGATCGCGTCTTTCCAGAGAAAATCGGTCAAGGCCTTCGTCGTCCAGACATCACGGTTCGCGGCCTGTGTCGCGGGCGGGAACGATCCGAGCAACTTTACGAGCGAACTCGCCATTTCGGACGACACCGATTCTCCTGCGAAAATGTCTTGTCCGAGACGCGAATCGGCGTGCCGATCGAACAAGAGCCCGACCGTCTTCGCCGCGGCGATCGCTGTTCGGTCTCCTCGCGCGTGGAGCAACTCCGCCACGGTCGGGACACCGACATACTTGCCAGCCGAAAGCTCATCACCTTTGCGAACCACTTCAAGGTTCTCGACGTCGATCGATTTTCGGCCGTTGAGGTCCGCGCGATAAACGTGGTTAGCCAAAATTCCATCGTGGTTCGGATAATTGCCGGTGACGATGGCGGCTCCGTTCACAATCGTGGCGCTGGGGTAGACCGAATGATTGTTTCGAAAAAACACCCCGCTTTGGGCAAGTTTCCAAAGAGTAGGGGTGTTTTGTTCGGTGACGAAATCCGGGCGCATTCCGTCCCAAACCACAACCACGAGATGTTTATCTGGGGGAGACGCGGCGATTGCGACTGAGGCGGCGAAAAGGATTATTAGAAAGAATCGCGTCACCGACGGTCGCACCGGACAATATTAGTTGGAACCAAGAGATGCGCGATTGAACTTTCGTTACAACTGCGTGTCTCACCGACAATGAAATTTTTCATGCTCGTGGCGCTCCTTACACCGATCATTAGGGTCCCAGCTGAATCGCTGATGCCGACTGCCGAAGGCACGACCTGGAATTACGATCTTGTTCAGGAAAAACTGAGCGACAGTCTTGATTTGGAGGAACCGAATGAGCTGGAACAAATCGCCGTCACCTATCGGCTGGGCGCAACTGAAAAGATCGACAACAAAGATTTGCGGAGACTCGAGATTTACCGTGGCAACGCGATCGACAGCATAGATCTCATTGCCATTGAAGAACACGGAATCGTTTGCCCAGCCCGCACCGATGGCCACGGCAGTGTCATCAAATTGGTTCCACCGCAAACAATGCTGAGGACTCCGTTGGAAAAGGGAGCGCATTGGACATTTGACGGAACCATTGGCGGAACAAAAGTCAGTCAGCGCTACGAAATTGCCGACGAAGAGGAGATCCAGGTTCCGGCCGGAAAATTTCAAGCCTGGCGGATCCATTGCGAGCAAAGCGCGCCGGCGCCGGCGACGATCGACCGATGGTTTGCTCCGGGCACAGGCTTCGTGAAAGTGGCGACGGTGGTCAAAGGCGAATCCGGTCTCCCTGCCCAAAGAACCTGGCTCAATCTGAAGGAGCTACCGAAAGTCGCGCCCCCGAAAAATGCACCGTCCGAGCCCGACAAACTTTCAGCGGGCGTGTCGAGCGAACCGCGAGGCGAATTCAAAACCGAATTCAAAGACAGCGCACCCGCGGTTTATGCTCGTTGGCATGGCCGCGGCCTGCGTCACCAGGCTCAAATCCGAGTTGTTTTTATCGCGGAGAACGTCGCGGACATCTCTGCGAATTATCAGATCGACGAAATGAAGACCACCGCGCCGGCCGCAAATTCAGGAGGCACTTTCGAGTTATCTCGGCCCGACGGAGGTTGGACAACGGGTGCTTATCGCGTCGAATTTTATTTGGATGATGAACTCGCGGACACGGTGAAGTTCAAGATCGTGAAGTGATAACCGTCAGGTCTGATTTTTGACGAAAATCTTGAATCCAAACCCCAAGCTCGTTTCATCTCATCTGAGAACGACAACTATGAAAAAGTTTAGTATCGCATTCTTGCCAGGGCTGCTCGTGATTGCAGGCTGCCATGTCGGCGGCATCATCGGAAACGGCCACATTGTCACTGACACGCGGCCAGTCGCCGATTTTTCCGAAATTGAGGCGAACGGCGGTTTCCAAATCGAATGGCGGAGCGGCCCGCCGTCGCTCACGATCACGACCGATCAAAATCTTCTTCAACACATCACCAGCGAAAATGAGGACCACCTTTTACGCCTGCACTCGAGCGGGAATATTTGGTCGAGCCACGGAGTTAAGGTGGCGATCTCCAGCTCAACTCGATCCGGTGCCAAGCTGACGGGCGCAGCGCGGCTCACCGCAAACCAGCTTTCCGGACACAATTTTGCGGTTGAATCAACCGGCGCCGCGAAAGTCCATCTCGATGGAAGCGTGGACGATCTGGTGACCGATATGACCGGCGCCAGCAAGCTGGAGGCGGATTCGCTACAGACTAAGACTGCTGAAATTTCCTCGACCGGCGCATCGCATGCAGAAGTGGCCGTAAGTGAATCGTTGAAAGTGTCGATCACCGGTGCCGGGAAGGTGACTTACTCGGGAAATCCACCGACGATTGAAAAGCACGTCAGCGGCGCGGGATCGATTAGTCACAAGGATTAATCCGGTCAGCGGCTGCCGCCGCCGAGGTCGCGGGCGAATTTGTCCAATCGTTCGACCGTCGCGATGATGTCCTGCTCGGTGGTGCGTGGATTGATCGTGCACAGCCGCAACGACGCAGCGCCCCTCAACGTCGTCGAGGTCAGCAATGCGTAACCGTCCTGAATCACAGCGTCGACCAAACGCGTCTGAAAATCGTCATCATTGCCAAAACGAAAACAAACCGTGGCCATTTGCGCCGGCGAAAGAATTTCCCAACCCTTCCGCGCACGAAGTTCACACTCTGCAATTTCCGCCAATTCAAACCCACGCGTGATCGCTTCGCGAAATGCGGACAAGCCGAAAGTTTGTAGCGACAACCAAACCTTTAACGCGCGAAAACTTCGACTGAGCTGAACGCCATGATCGGCCGGATTGAATTCGGCGTCGTTACGATGCACATCGCGCAAGTAATCCGGTTTGATTTGAAACGCGGATTTTAAGAAGGCAACGTCCCTTACCAAAACGCAGCCGCATTCGAACGATTGGAACAACCACTTGTGCGGATCGAGCGAAATCGAATCAGCCCGCTCGATTCCGCTTAAGAGCGTGCGCCCGCGTTCGGACAGAACTGCTGCTGCGCCGAACGCACCGTCGATGTGCAGCCACATTTTTTCCGCCTTTGCCAAATGGGAGAGTTCGACTAACGGATCGGTCGCCCCGGTGTTTGTGGTCCCGGCGTTCGCGACAATGCAAAACGGACGCCAACCTTTCGCCCGATCTTCCTCAACGGCCGCGCGCAAGTTGCGGATCGGCAGCCGAAAATTTTCGTCGCTTGAAATCCTGCGCGTTTGCTCCGGCAAAAAACCAATGACACGCAGGGCGCGCTCGACGGACGAGTGCGTTTGGTCGGAGAAATAAATTGTCGCGCCCTCGATTCGATCCTTGAGCAACGCATGACGCGCCGCAACCAGCGCTGTCAGGTTCGCCATCGACCCGCCGCTGACGAACAAGCCGCCGGCGGTGTCGGGAAATCCGCAAATTCGAGAGAGCCAGCGTACCACTCCGAGCTCAACTGCCGCCGCGGCCGAACCACCGAGCCAGGTCCCGTTGAAAACATTGAATCCAGCGGCAAGCGCATCCGCCATCGTGCTGACGAAATTATTCGGCCCGGGGACAAATGCGAAAAAGCGAGGATGATCGACATGCAGATTATTTGGAAAAACATCGCGCTCCAATTGAGTCAGCAGCTCGTTGAAGTCGCGCCCGCTTTCGGGAGGATCACTGGCGAATAAAGGAATGAGTTTTCCCGGGTCCCCCTTCGAACCGACGCGTTCACGTTTAACGTTCGCAAAATGCTCAACCAGAACATCGACAACCCGATATCCAAACCGCCGCATTTCATCAGTGGTTAGCGCAATGCGGGACCGATCAGACGCGGAATTTTTCTTCTCCGTTTTCAACTGCAGCAACGATGAGTAAGGAAGTGACCGCAGAAAATTGACGATTACAATGTCGAAATGAGCACCGACACACTTTGCTGGACTGATATCCCGGTCACCAATCTCGATCGCGCGATCAAATTTTACTCAGCGGTGCTCGGCCGCGAAGTTCGCAAGCTCTCAGATGGCAAAGCCGAATACGGCCTGCTTCCGCACGACGAAGGAAACGCATCCGGTTGTCTTTGCATACGAAGCGACAGCGGCGGCGTGGATAATCGACCGTCGGCGAACGGGCCGCTGATTTATCTTCTGGTCGAAGGGCGGCTAAATGAGGCGGTTGAAGCCGCGCGCAAGAACGGCGGCAAGATTCTGCGAGAGCGGCAGCAAATCGGCGAACATGGCTTTCGCGCGGTTATTATCGATTCCGAAGGTAACCGCATCGCGTTGCACACGTCAGCTGCAGCATAGGTAGCGGCGGTTCACCGAACCGCCATGGCGATCGAGGTTACTCGCCTCTACCTAACAAACATTTCCCAAATCAGTCCGATCAGTCCGCTCGCCAAAACCACCGGGATAATGTCAATCTTGTAGCGCAGCATGGCGACAAACGCCGCCGCACAAAGAACGATTGCGAACCAATCGACGACGCCGGCTGCTGGATAGAAGACGCCTAGCGCAAACCACACGGCAAGATTCAAAATTACCCCCACAATCGCCGCAGTGATCGTCGAGAGCGCGCTTGTGAGTTTTGTATAACCGCGCAGCTGCTCGATGTGGGGACCGCCGACGAAGATCCAAAGAAAACACGGCGTGAAAGTTGCCCAGGTGGTCAGCAACGCGCCCAACGTGGCGGCAACAATCGGCGAAAGTCCTTCCGGATGTTGCCATGCGCCCATGAATCCGACGAATTGCAAGACCATGATCAAAGGTCCGGGGGTCGTCTCGGCGAGCCCTAGCCCGTCCATCATTTGGCTGGGCTTGAGCCAACCATAATGAAACAGCGCTTGTTGCGCGACGTAAGGCAAGACCGCGTAAGCGCCGCCGAAGGTCACGACTGCCGCTTTGCTGAAAAAGAATCCTTCCTTGAACAGCGTGCTGTCCCAGCCGCGCATGACGCCGGCGATGATTGTCGGCGCGAGCCACAACGTGAGGCAGACTACCGAAACCAAAACTGCGCGGCGCAAACTGGGCTTCGTGTGTGGCGGCGATTCTTGTTCGTCACTGATAACAAACAGCTTTTCATCAGAGATCCCACTCACGGCGGTTTCAAATTTGTCTTTCCAAAACCAGCCGCCAAGAAATCCGATGACGCCCGCGCCCATGACGATCGCGGGAAAGGGTACCTTAAAAAAATAGATCGCGATAAAAGCGAGCGCGGCCAGCGCCCACATCACCGTGTTCTTGAGCGCTTTTCGGCCAATTCGAATCATAGCGACAAGAACGATCGCGGTCACAGCGGGTTTGAGACCGTAAAAGATCGCAGCGATCCACGGTAAGTTTCCAAAGGCGGCGTAGACGTAGCTCAGCGCCCAGAGAACAAAGATCGACGGAATGACGAAGAACGCTCCGGCCACGATGCCGCCGCGGATTTTGTGCAGGAGCCAGCCGATGTAGATCGCGAGTTGTTGCGCCTCGGGGCCCGGAAGGAGCATACAAAAGTTCAGGGCGTGTAAGAACCGCGACTGACTGATCCATTTCTTCTTTTCGACCAACTCCGTTTGCATGATCGCGATCTGGCCAGTCGGTCCCCCAAAGGAGATGAATCCGAGTTTCAACCAAAATCGAAACGCTTCGCCGAAGGACGGCGCACGATGTCGATCTTGCGTGTCGCCGACCGTTTCGTTCATAGTTGGCTAAGTTTTATCAAAAAACGAAGATGTTCGGCATTCATGATTTCGGATTGTTTATCGCGGCTGGAATCCTATTGAATCTCACTCCCGGGCCGGACACAGTTTACATCCTGGGACGAAGCATTGCCCAGGGACGCGAGGCTGGAGTTGCCTCTGCGCTTGGAATTTCGATCGGCAGTATTTGTCATACCTGCGCCGCTGCGCTCGGCCTCTCGGCAATTCTGGCGACGTCGGCGCTCGCCTTCGCCACAATTAAATTACTCGGCGGCGTCTACCTGATTTTTCTCGGAATCAAAATGATTCTCGATCGGCGAAAACAATTGAGCTTGCCTTCCACCTTTCGCCGCCGCACAACGATCGCTGCGTTTCGCCAGGGCATTTTGACGAACATTCTCAATCCGAAAGTGGCGCTTTTCTTTCTCGCGTTTCTTCCTCAGTTCATCGATCCAGCGTCGAACACGAAAGTGCCGGCGTTTATTCTGCTGGGACTAACATTTGTCGTCACTGGGACGATCTGGTGTCTCGTCCTGGCGTGGTTTGCTTCCGTCTTCAGCGAACGCTTGCGCAAGAACGAAACGCTTTCGCAATGGCTGAATCGAACCGCCGGCGTGCTTTTCGTTTTTCTTGGACTGCGACTCGCCACCACGAGGTAACAATTAATCTAGATCTGTGTCGGGTACTGCCTTGTCGGATAAGGAAATTTTCCCGCGTAAACGATGGTCGATCTTCGAACAACTGTTGAGACCAATCGGTCGAAAAATAAAACCATGAAGACACCAAAATTACTCACGATCGTCGCGATCAGCGCCGGACTCGCCTTCGGTGCTGCCGCCTACGGACACGGAGACAAGGAAAAAGAAGAAAGCATCAACAGTTCTGATGTGCCGCAAGCGGTGCAACAGGCTGCTGACAAACAACTCAAGGGCGCTTCGATAGTTCGCTGGGAGAAAGAAGGCGCGAATTATGAAGCTGTCGTCAGCAAAGACGGCAAGGAATGGGGTTACAAGTTCAGTGCCAGCGGCAAGATGCTCGGCAAACACGCAGAAGCCGGAGAAAAGGAAGAAAAAGGCGAGAAATACTAAGCGAAGAGATGTTGTGGTTCTGCCTCGACACCGTTTCGGGGCAGAACTAGCAACATAAAATGAAAAAACTCGTTCTCGTTTGTGCAATCTGTTGTGCAAGCATCGACTTCTCATCGGCCGCGATCGATGGAGCGAAGATCGATCAGATCACGGGGCTGAAAGGCAAGCTCAACGAAAAGGAGGGCGTTTACAAAGTTACTTGGCCGCGCGGCGACCTGAAAGTCGTAGTCGACGGCTGGACCATGCCGCCGTTCACGGGACTCGGGACCTGGGCGGCATTCCAGGGCAGCAATGATAAAGCGATGATGATGGGTGACACCGTTCTTTTTGAAGACGAGGTCAATCCGGCAATGTCCGCGGCGTTCGACAATGGACTTTCAGTGACCGCGTTGCACAATCATTTCTTCTTCGATCACCCGAAGGTTTATTTCATGCACATCGAAGGCCAAGGCACTACGGAGGAACTGGCGACGGCGGTGCGCAAAGTTTACGACAAGGTCAAAGCGGTGCGCGCGGCGAATCCTCAGCTGAAGGATTCGTTCGGCGCAAAACCGTTGCCGGGGGAAAATTCGATCTCGCCCGAGCCGCTGAACAAAATCTTTGGAATGAATGGAGAAGTTAGTTACGGGATGGTGAAGTTCAGCCTCGGTCATCCGGCAACAATGCATGGGATAAAGATCGACAACGCCGTGGGAGTGAACACCTGGATGGCGTTTGCCGGCAGCGACGACAACGCGGTAGTCGATGGCGACTTTGCTGTGACGGAAGACCAACTACAATCCGCGCTGAAGGCGATGCGGGTTGGCGGGATCAATATCGTCGCGATTCATTCGCACATGACACACGAACAACCGCGCATTTTGTTTTTTCATTACTGGGGACGAGAGCCAGCCCAAAAACTGGCCGAAACGATCCAAGGCGCATTGCTCGCTGCCGGGTTGAGCGGTGTCAGCTCAGACATTCAAAGATAACTACATTCTGAAGAGAAATCGGTACCGGATAGCCGCGGCGTTGTCTTGCTGGATAGCTGTTGCCGCCGTTTCTGCACAGAAAGGCGTAGAGCTTCAATTGAAGCAGATAATTCCCCTGCCTGGAGTGGAGGGACGAATCGATCATTTCGCACTGGATACGGCGAACGACAGATTGTTTGTCTGCGCTTTGGGAAACAATAGCCTCGAAGTTGTCGACCTCCGCAAAGGCGAGCGAATTCATTCGATTAACGGCCTCGGCTCTCCTCAGGGGGTAGCCTACATTCCCGGATTAGATCGCCTTTTCGTCGCAAATGACGAAGGCGGCATTTGCAAAATTTTCGACGGAAAGTCATTCCAACAGACCGGGGAGCTGAATCTGAAGGATGATGCCGATAACGTTCGTTACGATGACGTCACCAAGAGGCTTTACATGGGCTTTGGCAGTGGCGGAATTGCAATCATCAATCCGGCAGACGGCAAACAAATCGGCTCAATCAAACTTTCAGCCCATCCCGAAGCGTTCGAATTGGAGAAATCGGGAAAGCGAATTTTCGTGAACGTTCCAAACGCGCGTCAGGTTGCGGTGATCGATCGCGACAAAGGGCAAGTCGTTGCGACTTGGAAAATAGACTTGGTTTTTGCAAATTTTCCGATGGCTTTCGATGAAACGGATCATCGGTTGTTTGTCGGCTGCCGTTTGCCGTCGAAGCTTGTCGTGCTCAGTACCGATTCGGGCGAAGTTGTTGCCAAGCTCGATATCGCAGGCGATACCGATGAGCTCTTTTACGACGCCAAACGCCACCGCATTTACGCAGTTTGCGGCGCGGGCAAGGTCGACATTATCGAGCAAGCCGAGCCAAACCAATATAAGAGATCAGCCCAGATCGACACGGCAGTTGGCGCTCGAACCGGGCTCTTTATTCCCGAACGCGACACCTTGTTTGTAGCGGTGCCACGCCGTAATTCGCAAAACGCCGAGATTCGGGCATATCATGTTGAATGACTTCTTGTGAAAATGCGCCAAGGAAGGCGATGACCTTAAGAGCCACGCGGTTGTTAACTTGCGTGATGGCGCTCCTGTGCGGAACAGCCGTCGCCGAAGACCCTTATAAATTTGTCCGCGAAATTCCGATCGGTGGCGAAGGCGGTTGGGACATCTTGACGATTGATTCGGTCGCGCAGCGCCTTTATCTATCACACGCCACGAAGGTCGTGATTGTCGATCTCAACAAAAACGCTGTCGTGGGCGAGATCGCGGACACGGCCGGAGTTCACGGGTTCGTCGCGGTTCCCGAATTTCAACGCGGTTTTTCCACGAACGGAAAAGAAAACAAATCAAGCGTGGTCGATCTTGCCACTCTGAAAACGATTTCGAAGATCGACACTGGCGAAAGTCCAGACGCAGTTGTTTACGAGCCGCGTCATCGCGAAGTCTACATTTTCAATCACCACGGAAATTCAGTCACGGTCGTTGACGCCGAGAAGTTGAAAGTCGTTGCAACGATTGCGCTCGATGGAAATCCGGAGTTCGCGGCCGTGGATGGAAAAAGCGGCCGCGTCTACTGCAATATCGAAGACAAGAGCGAAGTGGTCGCGATTGATACGGCGAAACACGAAGTCGTCGCACATTGGCCGATCGCTCCGGGCGAAGAACCGAGCGGCATCGCCCTGGATGCGGCGCATCACCGATTGTTTTCCGGCTGTCACAACAAAATGATGACCATGCTCGATACCGAGACCGGCAAAGTGGTTGCGACGGCGCCGATTTGCGCCGGAACCGATGGCGCGGCGTTCGACGATGCGTCGCAGCTAGCGTTCACATCCTGCGGGGACGGAACAACCACAATCGCGAAAGAGGAAACGCCCGAGCAACTGACGGTCGTTCAAACCTTGAAAACCGAACGCGGCGCGCGGACCATGGCGCTCGACCCGCAGACCCACCGGATTTATTTGCCCACTGCACAATTTCAGCCGGCACCCTCGCCAGGAGCGTCGCCCAGCCGGCCGACGATCATCCCGAATACACTGAAGTTGTTGGTTTACGGGCCAAGCGGAAGTAACAAATGAGTCCGAGCCGGACCGGCATTTGTGACGAGTGACCGGTTGAACTGGGCCATATTCTGCGCGCTGGCCATTTGCGTTATCAGTGTGAAGTCTGCAAGCGCTCAAGGCGGGCCACCGATGATCACCGATGATCCAGGCACGCCAGGCAACGGCAAGTGGGAAAACAATATTGCGATCGTATTTTCACACGTACCCAACGAGTGGTCGATCGAAACGCCGCAGTTCGATTTGAATTACGGCTGGGGTGATCACATTCAACTCAATTTGCAAACTGCGCCGACAATTTTGAAGCGCAGCGATCACGGCCCAGTCGGTGGACTGGGCGGAACGCAGCTGGCGGTGAAGTGGCGCTTTCTGGATGAAGAGAAAAGCGGTTTCGACATGTCAATGTATCCGCGTGTCATCTTCAACATCTTTCAATCGTCAGTGCGCCGCGGCATAGCCGAGGACGGCACGCGCTTTCAAATTCCTTTTCAAATCGCAAAGACATTCGGTCGTTGGCATGTAGATGGCGAAGGTGGTCCACTGGCCAGCAGCGTCGGTCGCAGTCAATGGCTTTACGGAATCGTTGGCGGTTACGATGTCGCCAAACCGACCATGTTAATGGCCGAACTTAACGGCACCTCGCGGATGAATTTCACGCGCGATGAGCTGGCGATTAATTTCGGGCTGCGTCACGCATTCAACGAGCATGAAATTCTAATTCTCTCTGTGGGGCACGAGATTCGCACGCCAGATCAGCCAACTGCGTTGATTGGCTACTTTGGAGTTCAGTTTGTCTATTGAGAATCAATGGGCTTTTGACGCCGGTTTTTGCCGGAAGAGCAGAATCAACGCAACGATCACCACGAGTAGAGAAAGCGATGCGGTGTAACGACTTAACGCGAGGCCGCCTTGAGCGTGAGGTTTGTCGAGAAAATCGCCGACGACCGCGCCCAGCGGGCGAGTCAAAACAAATGCCGCCCAAAACAAGATCACGCGCGAAGCGCTCGTGAGGTAGTAGAGAAGCGCGGTGATAAGGAGTAGACCGCCAAAAATTCCGGCAGCCCCGAGATAGCCCATGTCATTGGTATCGGCCACCCAATCGCCGAGGGCAGTTCCCAACGTCTGCGAGAACATGATTGTCACCCAATAAAAGATCTCAACCTTCGGCGTGTTCACCGTTTCGATCGATATGCTCCCTGTCGACCAACGCCAGATCAGCAATGACGCAAGCACGCAGGTGAGCAAGATCGCCGAGCCGCCGGTGTAGCCGATTCCCAGCGATCTGTCGCAGTAATCAGCCAAGGTGGTGCCCACGGTCGTCGTTGCGACGATAGTGAGCCAGTAAAGGAACGGATGAAATTTTCTCGCCTTAATCTGCACCAGCACCACGGCGATAAAAATAATGCCGAATATTGCCGTTCCAATGAGATAGCCGGTGCCCTTGGCCTGGGCGGTCGTTTCGCCCAGCCACGACATGGTCACGGCGTCGCCGCCGGTTTCGCCCAGCGTGGTCGCCAGGATCTTGATGATCCAGAAAAGCAAGGTGACTTGTGGTACCTTCGCGACGAGCTCCGATGTGCTTTTGCCGATCTCGTCCGAAACCGTCGAGTTGTGCGAAGGGCGATTATTCATCGGTTGTGATGCGGCGTAGATTGAAAATCGGGTCAGACTCCGGCGGAGCAAACGAAAATTGAAGTGTTTAAAACACAAACGCATCTCGATAGCCAACTAGCCGTGAGATAGAATCTTTGGCGACGCAGACGCATATTCCCTAAATCAAGATCGACAATCCGGCGCGGGCTTCGACAATAAAGCTCCGAAGGCCGTCGCCAATAGCTCGGCCGCGTAGCAAAACCACGCTGACATGGAATCGGAGGCCCGTCCGCCAACACCTGATCAGAAAGCGCAAAGCAAGCCGGGAAATGTCTGGCTTTCCGGCGTGGCCGATTTTTTCGGGCTAAAGCGCAATCTCGTCATCCTCCTCCTCGTTATTTTCGTTATCGGCGCAGGTGAAGAACTCTGGATGCGATTCATTCCAAAGTATCTCAAGGAACTCGGCGCCACGGTTTTCGTAATCGGCCTTTATGATGCGCTTAGAACATTGCTGGGCGCGGTCTACGCCTATCCCGGCGGCGTGGTGGTCGATCGCTGGGGACACCGCCGCGCGTTTCTGATTTTCAACGTCGTTTCGATAATCGGTTATGCGCTCGTGCTCTTGTTTCCGCGTTGGGGAGCTGTCATCGTCGGAATGTTTCTCTTCCTTTCCTGGAGTTGCTTTTCGTTGCCAGCGACTTTTTCTCTGGTCGCGGCTGCGCTCGAGGCGAATCGCCATTCAATGGGCATCGGCGTTCAGTCAGTAATCAAACGATTGCCGATTATGATCGCACCGTTCTTTGGGGGAATGTTGATCGACCGCTTTGGCGTGATCGGCGGAGTCCGGATCGCGCTGGTTATTTCAATCGTTCTTTCCGGGGCGACGATTTTCATTCAACGCGAGCTTCGTGACGAACCAAAAACTGAAGCGGAACCGGTCAACCGATGGAGCTTTTGGCAAAACCTGCGCGAGTTCAACAGCCCGATGCGTCGACTGCTATTGAGCGACATTCTGGTCCGGTTTTGCGAACGGATTCCGTACGCGTGGGTCGTGATTTTTGCAATGGATTACGTCGGAGTGAGCGGCAAGCAGGTCGGAATGCTTACGGCTGTGGAAATGCTGGCCGCGACCCTCTGCATCATTCCGGCATCGCATTATGCCGACCGCTATGGCCGCGAACCTTTCGTCATCGTAACGTTTATCATGTTCACGCTTTTTCCGATCAGCCTGATCGTCGCTCGTGCCTATCCCGCGTACAGTTTCGGGTTGCTGGTAGTGGCGTTTTTGATCCGAGGCCTCAAGGAATTCGGCGATACTCCACGCAAGGCGCTCATCATTGGCTATTGCGATCCGCTCAGATGCGGGCAGATGGTCGGCGCTTATTATTTGGTACGCGACCTCATCGTCAGCTTTGGTGCAATCATTGGCGCCTACCTTTGGGCGCTGGGCGCGGAACTGAACTTTCTTGCCGCCACCGCGCTCGGAATCGCCGGGACATTTTTCTACATCAAGACTATTCGCGACCAGCGCCTGGAGGAATTGGAAGACATCAAAGAAGAAATCTCGCGCCGCCGCTTTCGGCAGGAATAGCTATTTTGGCACGTCATTGGCGTCGCCCAAATATTCCCAGCGCTGAAGCGAGATCGGCACGTTCCCATTCTTCCACACGAAATCGTGGAACGCGCGAAGATTGAATTGTTCGCCCTGTTTTATGCGCGCTTCAGCAAGAAATCTTATGATTTGAAGCTTTCCGATTTGGTAATCGATCGCCTGTCCGGGTCCAGTGGCGAACGCGATGGCCTCCTGTCGCGCGGTCTGCTCGTCCATCGGAACCTTTTCTTGCAAATATTTCGCCGCCTGTTCGAGTGTGAACTGCCCAAGAGCAAGTTTCACATCCACTTCGACGCGGAGCGCGCGCAATCGCATGAAATTGTAAATGATCTCGCGGGTGTGTGGACTGTCGTCGAACAATCCGGCCTGCAACATCATCTCTTCGGCATAAAAGCCGAGGCCTTCATTCGGCCCGGAATCATAATAATGCCGACGAATCGGGTCTTCGTGTTTCCAGGAAAGGCAAAGCTGAAAATAGTGGCCGGGAATTCCTTCGTGCACGCAAATCGGCCGGGAATCCATCGCCGTCGCACGCCAGAAGTAGCCAAGTTTGTCTGACGGCTCGGGAACGTAACGAATACAATTCTCCTTCAAACGCGATGGCGAAGTGAAATCGTCGGTCTCACTGAACCCGAGAGCCCGCAGGTATTCCGGCGTCGCCCGCAAGGTGTAGCGCTGAACCCAGTCTGGAACACTCACAATCCCGCGTTCTTCGAGAAATTTGCGGACTTGAAGCTCTTTCGCCGCGGCATCGGCAATCCAACTGTCGATGTTGTCCGCGATCTTCAGTGGCGGGACATCTTTGTTGCGATTTTTCTCGTAGACTTCAAAAGCAACTGCGCGGGCCCATTCCTGTCGTCCCATGGCCAGAAGTTCTTCCGGCGAGTACGGCATCAACGCCACATTCTTGAGGAACCAAACGTAAGAATCGCGGCCCAGTGCAGTTTGCGGCGGCAAGGAACGCAATCTTTGCTGAAGATCTGCGCGAAATTTTTCGAGCGCGTCTGCTGCGCGGTCGACGGCGCCGTTTAATTCCGATTCGCTCAAGCTGGTCGACGCCCGTAACGCACTTGCCATCTTGTGAAGACGGTCACGAATGCCATCGAGCGCCTCGATGGTTACACCGGCAAATGGCGCCGGCGGTTTATCCAGATTTGCTTCGCCCGCTTCCAGAATGGTCGGAATATTCTGGATTCGCGTGAGGATCTCACGGCTGCGCGTTTCATCATAAGGCGCCGGAACAGTCAGCGCCTCGGCGAGCGCGGTCAGAGTTTGGCCGACGTAAAATAGCGGATCGCGTTTCCAACCCGGATTCACATCAAGCTCCCACTGCACCCGTGCCAAAGCAGAGCCGATCAACTTGTGATCGACTTGCTTTCGAATCGGCCACGAGCGGCTGTCGATCTTCTTCCAGCGTGATTCGAATCCGGCGAGATCCTTTCGTCGTTTTTCAATGCTGGCGCGTGACCAGTCACGCATTCCGCCCGGCCGCTCCATTCGCGGAACATCATCTCCATTAAACGGCGCATATTTGGCGCGCCAGCTCCAGAAATCGTCTGCCAGTTTGTCGAGGGAATCCATTTGCTGTGCGCAAAGTGGTGACGCCACCGCGATTGCCAAAAGGAGTATGCCGAAATTCTTCATCTCGAGTTCTTAATCCGCAGTTTGCCGAACCGTGATCACTGCCGGTGTGCGGTCCGGTCGATACATCGAAGCGCCGTAACAGATTGCCGCCGCGTTGGGGCGGGCGTAACGGATTTTCTGTAACTGCACGTCCCAGTGTTCCATGTAAGCGCAGTTGACGGTTTTACTCTCTCCGGGAATGGGGACATAACGATTTTCCGTGAGAGTGAGGAAAGCCGCCTCGCCCGGTAACGGAACTGGCGCCGCCCAATTGGGGGACAATCGAACAAGGCGCGGACCGTTAAGATCGAGCGCAAAGGACGTGTCGCCGTCGGTGCTATTCAAATGCAAACCGAAAAACGCGACACGCAGCAAACCTTCGAATAGAAATTGGCGATCTGGATTTCGACTCTCGTGCAAGATTTCATAAGCACCCACGAAGCCCGGCAACGTTCCGAAATCGGCCTGAATTCCGGTCTTCAAGTACCGGATCACGTAATGCTTGCCGTGTTTCTCGCCATTGACCTGGTCGTCGGGGTCGCGTGGATCCGTGCGCAGGATCAATTCCACCGAGCCATCGGGCGCTTTGTAACTTTTCCGCTCGCCAATCAATCCCGCCGGACTCATCGACGCCAAAGGCGACGGTGATTCGGTTGCAGGCATGGCATCTCGATTCGTGAAATACGCCGAGGTCTTCGTTTGTTCGTACCAATCCGGAGCAGAATCGAGTTTTATCAAATCGCTGCCAAGCGGCTGGACGCTCCAGAATTCAAGGGGGCTGTTGTCCGGTTTCTCGCGGGTGAAAACGATACTCAGGCCGTCAGGGGCGAAGATTGGATCGACATCCTGGCCGGAGCTGTCGTTGGTGAGCTGTCTCAAGAACTTTCCGTCGTCGCGATAGAGATATAGGTGCGAGTGACTAACTCCTTCGGCTTGCAAATAACGTATCGCGACCACAATTTCCGAAGCCGCGTGCAGATCGACTGCGACGAACAATGTCGCGGCGACAATTGCGAAGCCTGACTTAAACCTCATCAGCGCAGCGGTAACTCGATTACACTGGCGTGCTCGGCGTCGTGATGGATCTGAACGTGGCAGGTGCGCGCATCTTTGGCCGTTTCTTCAGCGACCACCCCTCCCGAGCAGTAGTTCTTTTGCCAGAAAATCGAATTTACGCCAGTCACGACCAGGCGCAGCCGGCCGCCCTTCACTAACTTTCGGGCGACAAACAGACCGGGATTGAAATCGCACTTCACGATCTCGCCCGGCTTCACCAGTTTCGGCTCGCGCAGTGAATCGCGATAACGAAGCCGGCGAATATCGCTCCAGAGCGCAATGCTCGTTCCATCGGGGTGGATTTCGTAGAGGTCCGCTTCAATATCGACGTCCGGAGTGTCGATCGAAACCCAAAGCGTAACGGCCGGGCAACCGATGAGCGAAGTTTCCTTCGACAACGAATCGGTGTGATACACCAGACCGTCGTTTCCAATGCTGAGCGGCAATCTTTGATCGAGACCGGCGTTCTTATCGTTTGGTTCAGCGCCCTCGACTTCTTCGCCGCGCCGCGTGTCGAGAGGATCGTAAACAAACCTGTCTGCGCCACCTTTCGGCTTTGACTCGGCCAACGCGCCGGAACGGAACACTCCGTTCGCGTCACCGTCCCTGGAGTCGAAGTAAAACGTCTTCCGGTTGGCAATCAGGTTTGCGTAGTTATCCGTGTATTTCCACTCACCGTTCGCTCCAGAATTGCCTGACGCGATCAAATAGTAGGCCACCTGATTTTTTAAGAACTGCGGCTTAGCGCCGTTTTTCATCGTCCAGTCGTACCACTGGCGGTGCAGATCGTTCAGATCGAGCACCGCATCCTTGCCAAACTTCACACCGGATACTTCATCGGTTGGCGTCCGCGTGCCGGCGTGGTCCCAAGGCCCGATGATCAGGAAGTGTTTGGCGCGCGCTTCGGGGGAAGCATTCGCCATATGGTCGCGATAAAACGTCATCGCGCCCAGCTCATCTCCATCGTACTGGCCGGTGATCGTCAAAATTGGCAGTGTGAGTTTCTTGAACT
>Ga0307474_10001250_pt1 | contig 18497 bp, 14 predicted proteins | sample atmos_gasesECM1C_2_FD_203312 | JGI IMG/M metagenome (GOLD analysis project Ga0307474, IMG submission 203312) | Hardwood forest soil microbial communities from Morgan-Monroe State Forest, Indiana, United States - atmos_gasesECM1C_05 | ecosystem: Environmental > Terrestrial > Soil > Temperate... | reverse complement strand
GTGAAGGCCTTCGGATCGCAACAGAGAACGACGGTCTCATGGCGCAGATCGCAGTTGACGCGAATACGATCTTTCGCAGCAACCATAAAGTAGCTGGTAGGCGCACCCTTTTTCTCGGAACCATATTTCGGATTAGCGCTGACGTGAATAACTTCCTTGGGATTGCCAAGGTCGTCTTTCAATCCGTCGCGCTCAAAGAGCAAGTCGTTCAGGTCGCCGAGAATTGCACCGAGATTCTTGCCTGTAGTGATTGCGCCCCAGCCGCCGATGGAATGAAAGCGGACAGCCACCGCGCCGGTAGGAAGCAGCGACGGCGTTTCATCGCCGATAACGCTGTATGGATGGTCGATGCCGAGGACGATAAAGTTGATGCCGTCCGCTGCGGTCTTGCCGTCTTTGCGCGCGCGGCCCGCGGTGGCAAACTCGAAGGCTCCAATGATGTGCTCCGGGCGGAAGTCGCGCGAGCCCAGGCCGTAGCTGCCGCCGATAAAGCGCGGAACCTCGGCGAGCGTGATGGACGGCAAACCTTCAGTGCCCTGCAACGCTTTTGAAAACGCGGTGCGAATGTCGCGGCCAAGCGGATTATCGCCTGAAAGTGCTTCGTCCGTCCGCTCCAGAATGATGACGTTCTTTTTGCCCTTGAGCGCCTCGACAATCGCGGCCTCAGGAAACGGGCGAATCACGTTGACGTGAACAGATCCAACACTAGAGTTACGTGTCTGGCGCAGGTAATCGACCGCAGCTTCAATATTCTCTGCCGCTGAACCAAGCGAAACGAAAACCGTGTCAGCATCTTCGGTCTTGTACTCGGTCACCAGGCCGTAATAGCGCCCGGTCAGCTCGCCGAAATCTTTGTACGCGGATTCAAGGAACTCAAGAATCGGCTCGGCAAAGTTGTTGCGCCGTGCGACGATTCCCTGCATGTAGTGCTCTTGATTTTGCACCGGTCCCAGCAAAATGGGGTTGGTAAGATCCATCATCTTGGGGACGCGGCGGCGCGTGGGCCCAAACAGAACGCGCTGCGCTTCCGTGGGGCAATCGATGATGTCGTCAGGCGCGCCCAGATATTCGCGGATCAGATCGGATTCATGTTTGTAAAACGTACGCTCCAGGTGCGTTGTCAGGAAGCCATCCATGATGTTCACGCCCGGCGTGAGCGAAAGCTCAGTCACGCGGCGCAGAATCAGCGCTTGATCCGCCGCCTGCTGCGCGTCCTTGCCGAAGATCATGATCCAGCCGGTATCGAGCGCCCCATAAACATCGTCGTGTCCGCAGTGAACATTGAGGGCGTGCTTGGTCAGCGCGCGCGCGCCCACCTCGAGCACCATGGTCGATCCCTTGCCCGGCGCGTGGTAGTACTGCTCAACGCCGTAAACGACTCCCTGGCCTGAAGTGAAATTGACCACTCGCTTGCCGCAAACCGAATGCGCAATCGCTCCGCCTTGAGCCGCGTGCTCGCCCTCGGCCTCAATCGCGATGGTGTTGCTGCCGAATACATTCAGCTTGCCCTCGGCATAAGCCTGCTGGAACAGCTCGCCGCCTTCAGTAGAAGGCGTGATGGGATAGAAAACGCCCGCGTCGGCGATGCGCGTTTCGGTGTGGTAGCTGACGAGCTGATTCCCGTTGGCGGTAACGCGGATGCCTGGATAGCGAGCTTTCATAGTTCCCTCACGTTGAAGCCTGATTTTGAGTGTTCCGGTCTGGCGAAGCCTGTTTTAGCGAGTCATGTTCTAGCGAATTCTGGTTTAGCGCAGTCTGGTTTACCAAATCTCGTTCGGCGTCTTCAGATTGCATTCCATGCGCCGAAGCGCTCAGGGCGCGGACCAGAATTGGCCCCGCAGCATCGTTAAGCGCCGCATCAAACCCGGCGCATAATTCACTGACTGTCTGACCGACAGCCTCGCCAAAAATCCCTATCAATCGTCGAACATGTCGAGCGGCCGCAGAGTAAAAAGGAGGCCTTAGGGGAAGGTTACTCCTTAAACACAACAAGCCATTCTCAGTATGCGCCCAAAATAGAGACGATATACCAACATATGAGATGGCAGCCGCGGGCAACCTAGCCACAGAATCATCCGCGACATCGCCTGCGCTACCATAAACAGAAGATTGGGGTTCGCATGTTTGTTGTGGTCTGGCAGTTTGAGATTGCAGAGGACAAGGTGGCCGGCTTTGAGGCTGCTTACGGTCCCGACGGAGCCTGGGCACAACTCTTCCGGACGTCACCAGATTATCTGGGGACCGAACTGCTCCAGGACACCCATGCATCCGGGAATTATCTGACCATCGACCGCTGGACAAGCGAAGAGGCGTTTCGCGCCTTCCGCAAGGATCATGACCGCGATTATGAGGCGCTGGACAGGAAGTGCGACGACCTCACCAGCCGCGAGACGCGCGTGGGCGCGTATACCGTGTGAGCAAATCTGTAATGGCCGTCCCCGGCGCAAAAGGCGTCCGCCCGATCTACATCCACCGGCCGACAACGACGAACATCATCAGCAGAAACAGCGTCAGGTTCGGCACAGCCGATTCATCGCGACGCATGTGATAGAGGGCTCCATACAGCGTCACCAGCACAAGCCCCGCAGCCGCCCACGGGGCAAGTGCAGGCAGGAAAGCCACTGGCACGATCAGGACCAATGCCGCCACAATCTGAAACACTCCGACGGCAACAAGCGCCTCGTACGGCAGACCAAATGGAAGACTCGCCGATTGCGCTCCGAGCGGTTTTGGCCTGCGCTTATAGCTCAAGATCCTTGCGAATCCGACGCAGAGAAAAACCCCCGCCACCAAATACTCCATAATTCGGTCGAGACTGTTCATGGCCCACCCACCTTCTCGGTGCGTCTTCGCTCCCGCCGGCCGGCAATCCGCGTTCAGCCTTGGGAGACCGAAGACTTCCTTGACATGAGCAAAGCATGAAGATTATGTGAAGTCAATATAAAGATCGGAGAAAAGAGGCCGGTCCCGCCTGATTCGATCCTTTGAGGTGTTTTTTGTTCGGTCCGGTGGTTTGGGGCCAACAGCCCCGGCCAACCTCTGGACGCAGATGGGCGCGTGCCCCGCCCGAACTTGCAGCTTGAACTTCCGGCCTAAACGTCAAGGCATCGATGATGATTAAAGGATCAGGACATTCCGGCTGAACTCTGGGCCCGCCATGTACTTAATGCCGCGGTCAAACGTCACAAGCACGCCGTCTTCCTTGATCGCCAGGCCCAGCAGATAGGCATCGGTCACCTGCTGATGGCCGGTGATGCGCGAAGCAAACGACGCGGTAAGGGTAGCCCAGCTTCCAATGATCGGCCAATAGCGATAGCCCGGCCATCGGGCAAGATCCTTGAGAATTGCGGCGGCGTGCAAAAAGGTGCTGAAGATCGGGCCACTTGCCGGATTCGTAACAATCCGAACGTATCCCGCTTCGGTCAAAGGGCAAATCCCCCACTCCTGGTCTACTAAAGAGTCGAACCATCTTTGCGCCTTCGAGTATTGCGGATGCTCAATACTGGTGAGCGCGACCAAGGCATTCACATCAAGCAAATTTCTTCGGATCAAACTCATCCTCCTCGAGCTGCTTAACCATTTCAGGAGTTATGGTTCTCCCGGTCCTCGGTAGCAGCGGAAGCCCATTTGGAGATCGCTCAAATTCGAAATGTACCGGTTCTGAGGCCGGCGCGTATTCGACCTTACGGACAAGTTCGTTCATCGCGGCACTCAGGGAGATCCCCTTTGCATTGGCGTAGTACTTCGCGAATTCATGCACATCATCATCAAGTGTGATCGTGGTTCTCATAGACCCATTATGCATCAATCTCAAATTTGATGCAAATAATAAAATTTGATGTATATTTTGTATTTTGATGCTAAAAGTAGATCTGATGCGCCATTGCCACTCTGATGCGATTTCGCCGCATCCCCTGTGTTCCGCGGCACACCTGTATTAGAACGGGCTAATCTTTCTCTCTTTGTTCGCCATTTTCTCCTGTCCTTCTATATCTCATCCTGCTACAATCCCATCGAAATGCAATTCAAACTCCCTCGCCATTTCCTGCCCGAAAGCATGAAATGCGCGCAGCGAGCACCCTTTTAGGAGTCCTCCCAATGCCCATCGTCGACGACCGCGCCAAGGCCGTAGAACTTGCCCTGGCACAGATTGAAAAACAGTTCGGGAAGGGGTCGATTGTGCGTCTCGGCTCCCGGGAGGCGCTGCTGCCGATCGCAGTGATTCCGACAGGCTCGATCAGCTTTGACCTCGCACTGGGAGTGGGCGGCGTCCCGCGCGGCCGTGTAACGGAGATCTTCGGACCGGAATCTTCAGGCAAAACCACCATCACCTTGCAGATCATCGCCGAAGCCCAGCGCGCCGGCGGCTTGGCGGCTTTTGTTGACGCCGAGCACGCACTCGATCCCGGCTACGCTAAGAAGCTTGGCGTCGACGTCGACAACTTGCTCGTATCGCAGCCCGACAGCGGCGAGCAGGCCCTCGAAATCACCGAAGCGCTGGTTCGCTCGGGCGCAATCGATGTCCTGGTAGTCGACTCGGTGGCCGCCCTGGTGCCCAAGGCCGAGCTTGATGGAGAAATGGGCGACTCACACATGGGATTGCAGGCGCGGCTCATGTCACAGGCGCTTCGCAAGCTCACAGGAACCGTCTCGAAATCGCGCACCGCGCTCATTTTCATCAACCAAATTCGCGAGAAGATCGGCGTGATGTTCGGTAACCCGGAGACCACGACCGGCGGCCGCGCGCTCAAGTTCTATTCTTCTGTCCGTATCGATATTCGCCGCATTGCTGCCGTAAAAGAAGGCGACACAGTCGTGGGCTCGCGCACCAAAGTCAAGATCGTGAAAAATAAAGTTGCCGCGCCCTTCCGCGAAGCTGAGTTTGACATTCTCTACGGCGAGGGCATCAGCCGCGAAGGCGATGTGCTCGATCTGGCGGCCACGCACAACGTCGTCGAGAAGAGCGGCGCATGGTACAGCTTTAATGGCGAGCGCATCGGCCAGGGCCGCGAGAATACCCGCACCTTCCTCAAAGAGAACAAGGACATCTACGCCAAGATCGACGCCGAGCTGCGCAAGCGCCTGAGCATTGGCGCCGCAAAAGCCGACGTTCCCGAAGCTCCGGCGGGCGGCGCGGCAGAAGCCAAGGAAGTAGTGCGCGGCAAGAAGGGCTGAAACCTCGATCGGGCTCCATTGGGAATGAGTATTCCGAAAATGCCGTAGAATCCACTTGGAATTCAAATGCCCGTCAAAGCCATCTATCCCGGCACGTTTGACCCGCCCACAAACGGTCACGTGGACCTGATCCAGCGCGGATCAAAGCTGTTTGACCATCTGACGGTGGCGATCCTGATGAACCCGGTGAAGAATCCACTGTTCACGGTGCAAGAGCGTGTGGTGATGCTCAAAGAGGCGACCAAGCCGCTCGGCAACGTCTCTGTGGCCACGTTCGACGGCCTGATGGTCGAGTTTGCGCGGACTGCTGGCGCGACTGCAGTGCTGCGCGGAATTCGCGCCATCTCCGACTACGAGGGCGAGTTCCAGATGGCGCTGATGAACCGGCGTCTGGCCCCGGAGATCGAAACCGTCTTCCTGCAGCCGGCCGGGCGATATTCGTTCGTCAGCTCGCGCATGGTGAAAGAGGTCTTCAGCTTCGGCGGCGACATCACCGGCCTGGTGCCCACGAACGTGCTGAAGAAACTTCGCGCGCGGATCAAGAACGGCAGCTAAGGCGCGCCAAAAGCGGCTGAGGCCGCGCCGTCCACAGCCTGGATTTTGCGCCAACCTCGAAATCTGTCAAGATAGAGGAGATATGACCGTTACAGCTCCCACAAAAACATTTGCCGATCGCATTGGCCGAATCGAAGTTTCCGCGACCATGGCCGTCGCCGCCGAGGCGGCTAAACTGCGCGCACAGGGCGCGAATCTGGTGGATTTTGGCGCCGGCGAGCCGCACTTCGCCACTCCGCGGCACATTAAGGACGCTGCGATTGCCGCCATTGAGGCCAACTTCACGCGCTATACCGTCGTGCCGGGAATTCCTGACGTGCGCAAGGCGATTGTGGATCGCCACGCGTGCGACTTCGGATCGGACTACACCATCGACGAGGCTGTGTTCACCTCCGGCGGCAAGCTCGCGTTGTTTAACACAATTCAAGTCCTTATCGACCACGGCGACGAAGTGATCCTGCCTGTTCCTTACTGGGTCAGCTTCAAGGACATCATTCAGTACGCCGGCGGCAAGGTCGTTTACCTCGAGACGAGCGAAGCAGAGAGTTTCCGCATCACGGCCGACGCAATTGAGCGCGCGATTACGCCCCGCACCAAGGCCATCATTTTGAACTCGCCTTCGAATCCGGCGGGCTCCGTAGTGTCGGCGGAAGATCTGGAGCGCATCGTCCATCTGGCGCACGATCGCGGGATTTTTCTGCTTCTCGACGAGTGCTACGTCTACCTCAATTACGCAGGCAAGCCCGTCTCGGGCGGCTCGTTCACTTGGGCCAAGGAACACATTGTGATTCTCGGCTCGTTGTCGAAGACCTACTCAATGACCGGGTGGCGAGCGGGATTCGCGCTGGCCGAAAAGAAAGTCGCCGCAAACCTGAGCAAGTTGCAGTCGCAATCAACATCGAACGCGACCAGCTTTGTGCAGAAGGCGGCGATTGCGGCGCTGACCGGCTCGCAGGAGTGCGTAGCCGAGTTTCGCGCCGAGTTCATTGAGCTGCGCGACTACATGCTAGCCGCGCTCGCAAAGATTCCCGGCGTAACCTGCACCAAGCCCGAGGGCGCGTTCTACGTTTACCCGAACATCTCGGCTTACCTGGGCAAAGGCGGCATCCGCACGGCGACGGAGCTGGCGACACGCTTGCTCCACGAAGGGCATGTCGTCACCGTGCCGGGCGAGGCATTCGGGACGAATGAGCACGTCCGCATTTCGTATCCCGTAACCAGGGAAAACATCGACGAGGGTACGCGGCGAATGGGTGAATTCCTGACGGGATTGAAGTAGATTCCGACCCTGCCGCGAAGCTAGTGATCCGCGCTAGCGATCCACGACCGAAGCGCTGATCTCTTCGGCGTGGTTTGCGTGCGCGCCAGCCGCCCACTCGCTGATGGGATGCGATTTTTGGCACTCGACGCACATCGTATTGGGAAATTGAGCTCCGCAGTGGGGGCAAACCGCCCCAGTCTCAAACGTGTCGAAGTTACGTTTGCATTGCGCGCATTTCCAGAATGGACCAACGCTCGGTTTTGCGCCGCAGGCGGGGCAGGCAAAGCCTTCACGGCGCGGCTGTTTTTCCAGAAGAATCATGGCTCGCGCGCTCTTGAATCCGCTCCAGCAGCTCATCAGCATGTAAGCGGCGATGAGCAGCGACCACGCAGAGCGCATCCACAGTGCGAGACCAACCAACCCCGCCACACCCACAAATCCAAGAATCGTCGCGACATAAAGACTGCGCGCGCGGCCGATAAAGAACCAGAGCAGGGAGCGAAGGATCTGGCCGCCGTCGAGCGGATAGATAGGCAGAATGTTGAAGACGAACAGGCCGACGTCGATAAACAAAACCATCCACAGAAAGTGGTATGCATCGGGCATGGACAGTGCCCACCCCAACCACCTCCCGGCAAGGAGAGCTGCTCCAAGTATCGGCGAGAGGGCCACGTTGACCAGCGGCCCGGCAGCAAGGCTCCAGAGCGTGGCGCCGGGTCTTTGCGGCGGGTTCACATATGCAACGCCGCCCAACGGCCAGAGCATGATGCGATCCACGGTTCCACCAACCTGGCGGCAGGCCAGCGCGTGGCCGAATTCGTGCAGAAGCACGATGGCGAAGAGCGCCAGGTACTCCAGAAGGCTCCAGATCAAAGATGTGTATCTGCCCTCGCGGCTGCCAATCTCGATCACCGCAATGACAAACCAGGACCAGTGCAGGTAAAGATCGATTCCCGCAATGCGGCCCAGATGGATGGAACCCTGGCGTATAGATGGCATTCCTGATAGCTTACGCCAGTCGCTTAATTGGCGGCGGCGGGTGAAATCGGCCTGAATGGGCCGTACGAGCCGGGCGTTTCCCTCAATGTGACGAATGAATGGGCTTGGCCAAGGCCTGATTGGAAATTTATTCGCTTCACTATGGGCAAAGGTTGTTGCTGTCGAGTACGATGGTTCTTCAAATGCGAGTACGATGGTTCTTCAAATGTTAGAGCAAATCGATTTTCGTCCCGTGATACTGGCCGGCGGCAGCGGCACGCGATTTTGGCCGCGATCGCGGCGCGCCCACGCCAAGCAGGTTCTGGCGCTGGACGGTGAGCGCTCCATGATTCAACAGACTGTAGAGCGGCTCAAGCCGCTGGCTGGACTGGAAAAGACCTGGATCATTACCAACGAGTACCTGGCTCGCGAGATTGCCGATCAGTTGCCGGGCCTTCCCGCCGCGCAAATTGTGCAGGAGCCGGTAGCGCGCAACACGGCCCCGGCCTGCGGTCTGGCCGCATTCCTCATCGAGCGCGAAAATCCCAATGCGGTGCTGGGCGTGTTTCCTTCCGACCATGTGATTGCCGACGAGCCGCGCTTTCTGAAAGCGCTGCAAAAGGGCATCGCCGCGGCTGCCGCAGGCGAGAACATCGTCGTGCTGGGCATCGAGCCATTCCGCGCCGAAACCGGCTATGGGTACATCGAAACCGGCGACTTGACCAAGGACGACTCCGCGCTGCACGTGCGCCGCTTCATCGAGAAGCCCAATCAGAATCGCGCCGATGAGTTTGTCGCCGCGGGAAATTACTATTGGAACTCGGGAATGTTTCTCTGGTCCGCACGAACGCTGGCCAACGCAGTTCGCGAGCATCTGCCGGAAACGGCTCCGCTGCTTGAGGCAATCGCCGCGGCATGGGGCACGCCGCAGTTCGACGAGGTCTTCCGCACTGCGTATCCCAAGTGCGAGAACATTTCAGTTGACTACGCCGTGCTTGAGCCGCGATCGGCCAAGGGGGAGCACCTCTCTCATCTGTATTGCATTCCTGCGGAGTTCAACTGGAACGACCTCGGCTCCTGGGCCTCGCTCTACGAGTACCAGGTGGAAACGCGGCTTCGCGGCGACGCCGAAGGCAACGTGGCCGATTCCACTGGGCACATCTCCATCGAAGCCAGCGACAACTACATCTTCAGCCCGAAGAAATTTGTCGCCCTCGTCGGCGTCGAGAACCTTGTGGTTGTAGACACCGAAGACGCGCTGCTGATCGCGCACCGCGACCACTCCCAGGACGTCGGCAAGATTGTGAAAGAGCTGAGCATCACGGGCCGCTCCGAACTGATCTGAATTCAATTCGCCCGCGGCCGCTTTCAATTCAACTACTTCCGCATGCCGGAACCACCCTGCTCCACCGCTGTACAATTCTTGGGTAACTCAGCGCGCACTTGTCGCCTGAGTGGGGTGGAAAATGCCCGAAACAATCGATTGGCCGGCGCACGGCAAAACGCAGCGTCCGCGCCTGGCAGTCTATCTCTTTCTCGCCGTTGTCATTTTGATCTTTGTCGGCAGTCGCACCGCCATCTCCTACTGGGTTGACCTGCTCTGGTTCCGCTCACTCGGCTTCGCACCTGTCTTTTGGAAGAGCTTCGGCCTCGAGTGGGGAACGTTCGCGGTATTCGCGGCGCTCACGTTCGTGATCCTCTTCGGTGCGTTTCTCGTGCTGCGCCACAGCCACGCCGCCGACCTGCCCGATACGCATACGATTTTCTTCGCCGGTAAGCCAGTTGACCTCCCGGTAGCGAAGTTCCTGCACGTCATCGCCGTAATTGCCGCGCTGTTGATCTCGATCGCAACCGGCTTTGCGATGGAGGCCCAGTGGCCGACACTGGCACTCTACTGGTACGCGCCGCACACCGCGACCATAGCTGATCCCATCTTTAATCGCCCTCTCGACTTTTATCTCTTCACGCTGCCCGCATGGCAAATGATGGCCGGATGGCTGTTGACGCTTGCGGTGCTGGTTTGCGTTCTCTCCGTGCTCTTCTTGATTGCCGCCGGCGGAGGTCGCGCGCTCGGCGGCCGCTTGGGCGGCGCCAATTCCCTGCCCTGGCGCGGAGTTTCAATCGCCGCCGGTTTTCTGCTCTTCGCACTCGCCATCCGCGAGTATGTTGGCCGCTTCAATCTGCTCTTCGAGGAGCATACGATCTTCGACGGCGTGACCTACACCGATGCGCACATCACGCTCGTCGGAATGTTGTTTATCAGCGTTGCGCTGGCGATAGGCGCGGTGATCGCGCTTGCCGCCGGGGTGATCCGGCCACAAGCGCGCTTGCTGCTTGCCGCTGTGGCTCCCGCTGTAGTCTGCTACGTGGTGGCCGGGGTCGCCGGATGGTATGTGAGCACTTTCATCGTCAAGCCCAACCAGCTTGACAAGGAGCGGCCCTACATCGCCAACAACATCGCGTTGACGCGGCAGGCTTACGGATTGGACAACTTTGCGCAGCGCGAGTTTCCCGCCGATCTGGGCGTCGCCGCCGTCGATCCCGAGCACAATCAGGCCACCCTTGAAAACATCAGGCTGTGGGATGTAAATGCACTTCAAGATACTCTGAGCCAGGTACAGGAGATTCGCACTTACTACGGCTTTCCGGGAATCGACATCGACCGCTATAAGATCAACGGCTCCCTGCGCCAGGTAATGTTGGCGGTGCGCGAATTGAATGTGGACAAGCTGCCCGACAGCAGCCACAACTGGATCAACGACAAGCTAATCTACACGCACGGCTACGGCATCACCATGAATCCGGTGAACGGATTTTCGCCCGAGGGGCTGCCGATTCTTTACCTGAGCAATATGCCGGTGCAGAGCACGGTGCCGGGGCTCAGCGTCACTCGCCCGGAGATTTACTTTGGCGAGATGACCAACAACGACGTATACGTGAAGACGCATCAGCAGGAGTTCAACTATCCCCAGGGGCAGAGCAACAATCTCTCGTCGTACGAAGGCACGGGCGGAATTGACATGGGAGGATTCTTGCGCCGTGCGCTGCTGGCCTTTGATCGCGGCGACCTGACCAAGGTTCCTTTTAGCGACGACATTACTGCCGATAGCCGCCTGCTCATGCGGCGCAACGTTGTGGCGCGTGTTTCCACGCTGGCGCCGTTCCTGACCTTCGATCACGATCCATATATTGTTGTGGGCGCTGACGGACGTCTCTCATGGATCATCGACGGCTACACTTCTTCCGCGAGCTATCCTTACTCGGCGCCGTCGACGCTCGGAAACGATTCCGTCAACTACATCCGCAACAGCGTCAAAGCGGTGGTCGACGCCTACGACGGCACAGTGACCTTTTACGTGTTCGATAACCAGGATCCAATCCTGGCCGCATGGCGCGGCATTTTCCCGGGCTTGTTCAAGGATCAATCCGAAATGCCTGAGTGGCTGCGCGCGCACGTTCGCTATCCCGAGACGCTTCTCAGCATGCAGGCCGATGTTTACGCTCTCTACCACATGACCGGTCCTGAGGTGTTTTATAACCGCGAAGACCAATGGAGCGTAGCCACGCAAACTGGATCGAGCCAGGGCGATCAGTCGGCGCAGGAGATGCAGCCGAACTTTGTGCTGATGACGCTGCCCGGTGAATCAAGCGGCCTGGAGTTCGTTGAGATTCTGCCCTTCACGCCAACGAACCGCAATAACCTGATCGGCTGGATTGCCGCGCGCAGTGACGGCGCGAACTACGGCAAAGCCGTCGTCTTCGATTTTCCCAAGACGCGCCTCGTGGATGGCCCGCAACAGATTGAAGCGCGCATCGACCAGAATGCGCAGCTTTCCGGCCAGCTCACGCTGTGGAATCAACAAGGCTCGCATGTCATCCGCGGCAGCCTGCTGGTAATTCCGTGCGGGCAGGCACTTCTCTACGCAGAGCCGATCTACCTGCAAGCGCAACAGAGCCCCATGCCGGAGTTGCGGCTCGTCGTGCTCGCGCTTCAGGATCGTCTCGCTTACGGCCCCACTTTTGAGGCCGCATTAAGTTCGTTGTTCGGATCGGAGGCGCCTTCGCTCACGAATGGCGAGCCGTCGTCGTCTTCGACAGGAGCCGGCACGGGAGCAGGGACTGGAGCAACTGTACCTTCGGCCACAGCGCAGCCCAATGAGAGCCAGAGCGCACTGATCAGCCAGGCCAGCCAGGACTTCGCCGATTATCAGCGGCTCACTTCGGAAGGCAAGCTGGCAGATGCCGGACAGAAGCTTGACGATCTGAAGAAAGTCCTCGGCGAATTAAACTCGCGCGGAAAGTAATTCAGTCTCGTTCGTATTTCTTGAGTATCGACCGTCATTCACGATTGCAACGGAGGTCATGGTCATCCCATGTTCATTTTCGATCGCCGCAGATTTCTGAAAACCGCCGTGGCAACTGTGCCGCTGGTCCGCGCGGCGGAATCCTTCGCCATGAATCCATCTGCAACCGCCGCCCGTTCAGGCTCCCCCGCATCGCAACCGCACGTGGCGGACATTCCGTGGCAGAAAACACTGCGCCGCATTGGCCAGACCAACATCACTGAGCACGATCCAGCCGTCCTCGACGTGGAGGCGTGGGCCGACTACTGGGCCAGTGCCAAGGTTGGCGCGGTCTTCGTTAGCGTGACGGGCATTGTCGCGTTTTATCCAAGCAAGGTGCCGTTCCACCGGCCAGCAAAATACTTGAATGGGCGCGATTTTACCGGCGATTTGAATGATGCGGCAAAGAAGCGCGGGTTGCATACCGTCGCACGCTACAGCCCCGACCTGAATTGGGGTGACGCGCTGGCCACGCACCCCGAATGGTTTATGCGCGATGAGCATGGCCAGCCGCTCGCGTCGGCCGAGGCTCCCGAGCTTTTTCAGACGTGCATGTTCTCGACGTATATGACCGACTATTTTCCTGCCGTGATGCGCGAAGTGAACTCGCGCTACGACGTAGACGCCCACTACACGAATGGCTGGCCCTCATTTACGCTGCCAGTGTGCTATTGCGATCAGTGCCGCCAGTTGCCGCCGGCAAAGACGCCTGCTTACTGGGACAAATTCAATGAGCGGTTCACGACTTTGTGGAAGCTCTACGACTCGATTGCAAAAGACAAAAAAGCATCGAGTTTCTACATCACCAATATGGGCGGAGGCTTTCACGCCACGCCGAATCTCGCGCAACTGGGAGAGGTCAGTGAGTGGTTTCAGGGCGACAACCAGGGCCGCAACAGAGGAGACGCGCCGGTCTGGGGCGCGGCGCAGCAGGGCCGCGTGTGCAACGCCGTGCTCGATGGCAAGATGGCCACCAACCTGACCGGCGCGTATACAACCGGACCGATTCGCTGGCGCGAAGTGACCAAGTCAGCTGCCGAAGCCGTGATCTGGACCAGCCAGACGCTCGCCAGCGGCCTCGTTCCCTACTATCACGTTGTTGGCGGAGAGAACGGCCTTGGCGAGGATCTTCGCTGGGAGAAGATCGGTCGCGACTATTTCCAATGGACAGCGCGGCACGACGCGCATTGGGTGAACAAGCACACCATCGCTAATATCGGCGTCGTAATGGGACAGCGGACGCAGCTCTTCTATGAGCCGCCCCGCGACGTGACGATGCAGCAGTATATGGATGCGATGTATTCCGCATTGCTTGAAGGCAGATTTCTCTTCGACTTCGTTCACGAAGACCGCCTGCAACTCGAGCGGATCAAAGGGTACGCGGCGCTCATTCTGCCCAACACCGCGCTGCTCAGCGATGCACAATGCCAGCAATTGCGCGATTATGTGAATCAGGGCGGCTCACTGCTGGCGACATTTGAGACCAGCATGTACAACGAGCGCAATGAGCGCCGCGCGGACTTCGGGCTGGCTGATGTCTTCGGCATCCACGCAGCAGGTCCGGTGATCGGTCGGCTGGGAAATGCAAATCCTTATATGGCGCGGATCGAGCGTCCGCATCCGATTCTCGATGGCTTCGCCGATACGCATTGGATTGCAGGCGCGGAATTTCGTTTGCCACTGAAGCCGGTCGACAATCCAGTCCTCACAGTCGTGCCCGGTTACACCGCATATCCGCCCGAGCTTTCGTATCCGCCCATTCCGCACACCAATGAGCCGGCCGTGGTGCTGCGCGAAAGTGGTGTGAGCCGCCTGGCCTACTTTCCTGGGGACATCGAGCCGACGATGTGGCTATCGGGTCAAACCGATCTCAGCCGCCTGCTCGCAAACACAATTCGCTGGGTCGCTGGCGCGGCTCTCGTCAGCGTCGAAGGCAAAGGGCTGGTCGAGATTTTCGCGTGGGAAACTGAGCCGGGCTTCGCCGTTCATGTACTGAACTACACCAATCCAAACGCGCATCACGGATGGTTCAGCGAGTTTTATCCCATCGGAGCGCAGAAGGTCCGGTTCAAGCTTCCCCCAGGCCGACGCGTCACTCGCGTCGAACTGCTGCGAGCCGAGCGCGACATTCCCTTCCACGCCACGGGCGACTCAGTCGAGTTTACGATCCCGTCCGTGACTGACTACGAAGTCGCGGCCCTGTATTCTGCCTGAGAATAAGGGTGCGCCGCACAGTACCGCCTGAAAAAGCGATTGAGATTCACCACCGACCAATTGATGGAGTGAACGCCATGCCTCGTTTTGCCGCCAACCTGACCATGATGTACACGGAGCACAGCTTTCTCGATCGCTTTGCTGCTGCAGCGCGCGATGGCTTCACGGCCGTCGAGTATCTCTTCCCGTACGAATATCCGGCCGCATCGCTGGCCGCACTGCTCAAAGAACATGGCCTGTGCCAGGTGCTTTTCAACTCTCCTCCCGGCGATTGGAAGGCCGGAGAGCGCGGCATCACGGCGTTGCCCGGCCGCGAGCAGGAGTTCCGCGATGGATTTCTGCGCGCGATTGAATACGCGCTTGCACTCGAGTGTCCGCGGATACACGCGATGGCGGGCATCGCGCCCAAGGGCGCCGATCGCGCACACCTGCTCGGTGTGTACACCGCGAATCTGGCCTGGGCGGCGGAGCGAGCACACTCGGCCGGCGTCGAATTGCTCATCGAGCCAATCGCGCTGCGCAACATTCCGGGCTTTTTTCTCAATCGCCAGGAAGAGGCGCACGCCATCGTGGCTGAAGTCGGAGCTCCCGATTTGAAAATTCTGATGGACCTGTTTCATTGCCAGGTGGAAGAGGGCGATCTGGCCATGAGGATTCGAAAATATCTCGCGGACGCGAAGCAAACCCGCGTCGGCCATTTCCAGATTGCGGGAGTGCCGGAACGCCACGAGCCCGATACCGGCGAAGTGAACTACGGCTATCTTTTCGACCTGATCGATGCGCTGGGCTACGAAGGTTGGATCGGCTGCGAGTACATTCCCGCGGCAGGCACGTCTGAAGGCCTCGGCTGGTTCAAAAAACAAACCGCCGCGAGTTAGCGAACTCGCGGCGGCATTTTTTCCGGATGCAAACTCGCCGAGCTTACTTCACCACACCAAACGTAAGCGTCGTCGTAGAGTGCATAGTTTCGCCGGGACGGAGAACCGTGCTCGGAAAATCCGGATGGTTCGGCGAATCGGGAAAATGCTGCGTCTCCAGGCAGAACCCGGCGTGCTTTTCGTACTTCACGCCGTGCCGTCCCGTGAAAGCGCCGGTTAGAAAATTGCCCGAGTAGAACTGCACGCCAGGCTCCGTCGTTTCCACCGTCAGCTTGCGTCCGCTCACAGGATCTGTGACAACCGCCGCTACTCGCAATGTGCCGGGCTTGCTGTTCACGACCCAATTAAAGTCGTAGCCGCCGGCAATCTTGAGCTGCTCATTGTCGGCATCGATGCGGGCTCCAATGGCCTCCGGCTTCAGAAAGTCGACCGGCGTTCCGGCAACTGGCGCCAGCTCGCCGGTCGGGATCAAGCTCTTGTTCACCGGAGTGAAGCGATCGGCGTTGATCTCGATCCGCTGATCGAGAACGTTGCCCGCGTCATCGCCATGCAAGTTGTAGTACGCATGGTTGGTCAGATTCAATACGGTAGGTTTGTCGGTGGTCGCTGAGTAATCGATGCGGAGCGTGCCGCCAGTAAGCGTGTAACGCACCTTCGCGGTCAGCGTTCCCGGAAATCCCATGTCGCCGTCGGGGCTGACGAGGGTGAACTCGACGCCGTCAGGAACTTCGTGCGATTGCCATACATATTGATCGAATCCCTTCGGCCCACCGTGCAGCGCATTGGTGGGTTCATTCAAAGGAACCTGGTAGGTCTTTCCATCCAGTGTGAACTTTCCCCCAGCGATTCGGTTCCCGTAGCGCCCGACAATGGCGCCGAGATAGGGGTTCGGCGTGATCAGGTAAGTCGCGAGACTGTCATAGCCAAGCACAACGTCCGCCATCTTGCCCGTGCGATCCGGGGCTTTCACGCTCACCAGGTGCGCTCCGTAGGCCATGACCCTCACTTCAATCTGCCCGCTGGTCAGCGTGTAGATCGGGACGGGAGTTCCATCCGCGGTTTTACCCCAAATCGACATCTTCGTTTCTCCCTTTGCAATGGCAGGAATTGCCATCGCCACAACAATGATGAGTGCAACAACATGAATAATTCGTTTCACGGTTTATCCCTTCGCATTCCAGCGCGTACGCGGTTCGAAAAACGTGCCGCCCTTGGCCAGATTATCGCTCGCCGGGCTACTGCCGCGGTCACGGAGCGATAACGCTAACAAGCCAATATAACCGAACCAGCAGACTTAGCCACCATATTCTCCGTTGCCACGCGGAGAAGCCCAGGGGCGGAAGGGTGCGGCGGAGTGGGAAGATCTCGCGCGGAGCAGCGCATGCGTCCGGTAGGAATGGGAATTAGCCGCTGCTTTTCTTGCAGGTCGTTAGCGCGGGATCAACGCGAGGGAGGATCAAAGAACGCATGCGAGATTAAAGTGGCAAGCGAAATCAAAGTGCGAGACGGCTGCGCGCGACTTCATAAGAAAGTCTGCACTCAACGATCAGATCTCTTCGAGTGTTTGATCCTTGTTGGAGTACGAATAGGCCTGCGGATCTAAGTTGCGCTGTTCGCCGCCTTCGCGGGCGATAGAAAGCTCGCGATCTGTTGCGGGAACGATGCAGGCCCTGAAGGTTTCCGCAACAATGAGCATATCCGACAGTAGGGTCGCGCGCGCCATGTAGTCGACATCGAGAACCGCTTTCATAGGGCGGATATGCCGGTCGTAAAAAGCATCGAGGAGCGCGGGATGGATGTGACGAAGCACTTCCTCTTCCCTGCGAAAGGCCAGGGTCGCTGCGCCGGTGATTCCGGGCCGGAAAGGCATGTTGAGAATGGCGGCATATTGCGGCAGCGTTGGCCGCGGGCCGATCAGGCTCATATCGCCGCGGAGAACGTTATAAAACTGCGGCAGCTCATCAATTTTAAATTTGCGCAGAATGCGGCCAAGCGGGGTTATACGGCTGTCGCCATCCTGCGTAAGTCCGGGACCCGGCGCCTCGCTCGCGGAAGTGCCCATGCTGCGAAATTTGTAAATGGAAAACAGTTTTCCCCCGCGGCCCACACGCTGCTGCACAAAGAGTGCCGGCCCATGCCCCAACAACCGGATCAGGATCGCCACGGCCATCATCGGCAAAGCAAGAGAGATCAGCACCAGTAGCGCGACGCCTGCGTCGAAACAGCGCTTGGCCGGCGAGACGCTCCATTCACTTGTAGACGGAGAATCCGGTCTCAAGTCGAGAGCTGGATCCGAGTCAAATGAAGGCCCCGCGCTGCGCGCACTGAGAGGAACAAGGTTCCAGGGAACCGAAGAAGGAAATGAAGCGAGAGCGAGTTTCCGGTCCTGACGGCCGTCAACAAACTGCATGGGGCAACCTCTATTAAGAAATTCACAAGACTTACTGCTCAGAAGCAGAGGTTCGGTCAACTAACGAAGCACTCGCCTGGCAGCATTCGCCGGCTCAGCCTTCGCACCACGAACCTTTCACTGGGACTCGCGGCCTGAAGGTGCACCCAGCTTCGTGGCAATCTTGGTGTGATTTTGGAGGGTGAATTATGAGGAAACGCTCATATAGCCGAAGCGGGTCATTTGACCACATCGAGTGCGGCGGCGCTCAACGTCAATTGAGACATTACCTGCGTCCAATTTGCGAGCGTGCTCAGCCCTGAAGGCCTGATCATCTTCTCAGGCACAACGATGCTGTCGCCCGGATAAAGGCGAACATTGTCCAGTGCCGAAGCGTCGAAGATTGAAGCCCCACTGCCCCGATGAACAACCGAACCGTCTGCACGCAAGACGAATATCTGATTGCGGTCCGCTTCACGGGCGGGTCCTCCCGCAAGGCGCAAATACCTACCGACCGTTGCGTCCTTCTCGAAGAGGAATGCATTCTGATTAAAGACCGCACCGATAACTTGAATTGTCGAAGGCCGAGATGGAATCACGAGCCGGTCCCCATCTTCCAGAATCATTTCCGGCAGGCTGCTGACGCTATCGCTGAAGGGAGCAAGGTTGAGCACGATCCGTCCCGTCGCCCGCGACTGACGCAG
>Ga0307474_10001249_pt1 | contig 18509 bp, 14 predicted proteins | sample atmos_gasesECM1C_2_FD_203312 | JGI IMG/M metagenome (GOLD analysis project Ga0307474, IMG submission 203312) | Hardwood forest soil microbial communities from Morgan-Monroe State Forest, Indiana, United States - atmos_gasesECM1C_05 | ecosystem: Environmental > Terrestrial > Soil > Temperate... | reverse complement strand
AGAGTCAAAAGTCAAAAGTCAAGAGTCAAATTCCCCACCCTCCCGCACAGGACGCGGGAAGGGTGGGGCAGCCCGGCTTCGAATAAAATCTCATCGTGCGGACTAGGAGGACATTAGCTGGGTTGGTGTTCATCGGTTTCCTTGGCATTGGAGTTTCTTCGCAGACTCCTAGCGGGAACACGGAGACTGGGAGCCAGGCTTGCTCGGGGTGCCACTCGGAGATCTATAAGTCATACGGGAAAACGGGGATGTCGCAGGCCAGCGGGTTCGCTGGCGACGCGGTGGTTGCGGGGGAGTTCAGTCACAAGACTTCGGGTGTGCGGTACCGCGTCTTCAAGCAGGGTGAACAAGTGCGGATGGGCTATGAGCGTGCGAGCGAAAAATTTCGCGGCGAACGCGAGCTTCAGTATTTCGTTGGGGCGGGAAGAAAAGAGCGGAGCTACTTGTTTTCGGTGCAGGGATTTCTGTTTGTGGCTCCGATCAACTGGTATTCGCAAGAAGGGCGATGGGGAATCACGCCGGCTTATGCCGAGGCGCGGGAAATTCCGCTGAACCTGCCAGCATTTGTGGATTGTGTGAACTGCCATGGCAGCGGGATGCAGGCACCGAGTCCGGGCACAGGGAACAAATATGCGGGGACTCCGTTTCAGCATGGCGGGATCACTTGCCAACGATGCCATGGCGCGGGCGTGGGGCACGTGGAAGGCGGCGGTTCGTCGATTGTGAATCCGGCGAAGTTGCCGGCGGAACAGCGCGACGGAATTTGCGTGGAGTGTCATTTCCAGGGAGCCGTTGCGGTGCAACAACCGGCGAAGAAACTGTACGAGTTTCAGCCCGGGGAAAGGCTTTCGGATTACATACATTATTTCCTGCTCAGCGGAAATGATCCGCAGAAGCCCGAGACGCTCAGCCAGTTCGAAGCTTTGTCTTTGAGCGAATGCAAGCGGAAGTCGGGGGAGAAAATGTGGTGCGGCAGTTGCCATGATCCGCACATGGAACCGGCGGCGGAGGAGAAGGCGGCATACTACCGGGCCAAATGCTTGAACTGCCATGGGGAGGCGTTTGCGGCTACCCATCATCCGGAGAAACAGGATTGCACGAAGTGTCACATGCCGGCGTTGTCCAGCAAGGACGCGACGCATACGGAGGGAACAGATCACCGCATTCGACGCCACCCGAGTAACCCGCCGCTGCCGCGTTTGCAAATACGCGGGACGCAGGGGGCTCCACTGGTTTCGTTTCCGGAGAGCGATGCGGAGTTGGCCAATACGCGGGACTTTGCGCTGGCGTGGCATGCGCTAGCGCTGCGGAATGTGGAAGGGAGCGCGCCGAGGGCGGAGGAGTATCTGCGGAAGGCGGTGGCGGAGCGGCCGGATGATCCAGCGCTGCTGGCAGCCTTGGGTTTTGTGGAGCAGAAGCATGGAAATGAAAAAGAGGCGCGGGAACTTTATGTGCGGGCGTTGAAGCTTGATCCGCTGGCGAACGATGCGGCTGTGGAATTGGGAATTTTGGAGACGCAGGGTAGTGGAAATTTGCGTATGGCGGCGGAGTTGTGGGAGCGAGTGTTTAAGAGAGCGCCTTATCGCAGTGCGGTGGGGATGGATTTGGCGATTGTGTTTTGTGTGGCGGGCCAGAAGGATGTTGCACGGTTGTATGTGCAGCGGGTGTTGGAGTTTAATCCGGATTATTTGAAGGGAAAACAGTTGTTGGTTCATCTGGGGGAGGAGCCGGTGCAGTGTCGGCCGTGAGGGTCGGGGGATTACGGGCTTAATGCGCTGCCGGGCTTTGCCCGGCTGGACAGCCGAGGGCGGCTCTCCCCACATGAACCTTCAAAACCGGACAGCCGAGGCGGCTGTCGCTAGGTGGGTCTATTGATTCTGGCGACGAAATAGGACATGACTAATACGGCGAAGCAGGCCAGGCCGCTCCATAGATTCATTCGGGGATAGAGCCAGGTTTGGATGAGGGCTGTGGTGACCAGGATGAAACCTACGATTGATCCCCATTTTCCTAGCGGTGAGCGGAGGGGGAGCGCGGCCAGTTCTTGCGGAGTGCGGCGGTTGCGGAAGCTGATGTGGGCGGCTAGAGAGACTAGCCAGGAAAGAATCATCCCAGTGAAGGCGGCGCCGACGATGTAGCGGAAGGCGTTTTCGGGGGCCCAGAGGACTAGCGCCAGCGCGAAAAGAATTCCGAACGATGAGAGCAGGACGGCGTATTGCGGAGAGCCTTCGGGGTTGAGGCGGCCGAGGCGGGCGGAGGCCCATCCGCTGCGGGCTAGAGAGAAGAGCATGCGCGAGGCGACATAGAGAGTAGCGTTGGCTCCGGAGAGCGCGGCCGTGAGCACGACGAAGTTCATTACGCCCGAGGCGTGGGGAATTCTCACGGTGCGGAAGGTGGTGACGAAAGGGCTTTCGGTGACGCCAGCGTGGTTCCAGGGCATGACGCCAAGCAGGATGATGATGGCGCCGACGTAGACGAAGGTGAGAATCAGGAAGGTGAGCCATACGGCGCGGGGAGTTTCTTTGGAAGAGCGTGACTCGCCGGTAGTAACCGCGACCATTTCGACTCCTCCGAAGCTATAGACAGCGAAAGTCATGGCGACGAGCGGGGACCACAGGCCTTTGGGAAAGAATCCGCCTTGCGCGTCGTATTGGGGAGCGACGCGGCCGCCAAGGAGCAAGGCTGCGCCGATCACGATGAAGACGATGATGGTGGCGAGCTTAATCATGGAGAGCCAGAACTCGACCCGTCCGTAAGAGCCGACGCTGCGCAGATTGATGACGAGCAGCAGCGCGGAGAAAACGATGATCCAGAGGTAGGAACGCGCGCCGGGAAACCACGCGGACATGTAGGTGGCGGCGGCGACCATTTCGGCGCCGATGGCGAGGGCGAGGCCGATCCAGTATCCGGCGCGCGCGATGAATCCGAAGAAGGAGTTGAGGTAGAGGTCGCCGTAGACGCCAAAACTTCCGGCCGCTGGATGAGCGCAGGCGAGTTCGCCGAGAGCCATGGCGACGGTCCAGTTGGCGAAGGCTGCGATCAGGAAACTCAGGATGGCGGCGGGGCCGGCGACTTCCATGGCTGCGCCGGAGCCGAGGAGAAGTCCGGTGCCGATGGAGCCGCCGACGGCGACCATGGCCATTTGTCCGGCGGAGAGTTGGTGGCGAAGGCCTTCTTCGTGGATTGCTGGCGGCGCGGGCTCCATGGGCATGGAGCAAATTACCAGAGAAACATAAGGAACGGGGAGCTTGTAAAATGATTCAGCGACGGAGTGCAGTCTTTGGCTTGGAACTGCATCCGTCGCTGAGCCTTGTGAAAACCCTTTGAACTCAATAGCGCCGTGTTAGCGACTGCTGTGCGGGCGAGGCGCCCGCACTACAGCCGGCAGGATGGCGGCGCTACTTGGATCGGCGCTACTCGTTCGCGCTCCGTCTTAATAGCCGCGGCCGCCGGAGGCCAGGGCGTCGTAGGGAACATTCCGAGGAATGTTGTAGCGGGCCATGATCTCCTGCATCCTGTTCTCGTCGCGGGAGACGTCGTCGCGATCGTGTTTGCGGGTATCCTTGAGCCAATGTTCGTACGCCTTGTCAAAGCTCTTCTGATCGTCAGGCGAGAACCTTCCCTGGTAGTCCCGGATGTCGGTGTGGGGCGCGTATCCGTTGGCAGTGGCTATGGCGTTGAACGGAGTGTCTTGAGGAATGTTGTAGCGCGCCATAATGTCTTCCATTTTGCGGGCGTGCTTATCGACGTCACTGCGATCGTTGCGGGAGTTGGCACGCTGCCATTTGTCGTATTCCTCGTTGAACTTGCTCTGATCCTCGGGCGATAGACGATTCTGCCCGGCGTAGCCGCGATTGTAGTCGCGGTCCTGAGGATTGCGGTCTTGGGGATAATTGTCCTGAGGATAATCGGATTGGGCCAGGACAGGAATGCCTAGCGCAAAAAGTATTGTCAAAATTCCCAGAAGTTGTTTCATCACAAACCTCCAAATCTGTGTTCCTGTTTAGGACTGCGGGGGATGGAGTGAAGGTTGGTTGTGAAGCGTCATTGCAAGCGGGACTACGGTGAATCCGATGCGGTGTTGGGTCGTTTGCGGTAGAAGAAAGAGCAAATGGCGACGCCAGGGCTCACAGATTAAATATCGGTAGAAGTTAACCGAGCGATTCGAGGATCCATCATTTCTGGTCTGCAGCAATTTCGGTTCTGCGGAAATCACCGCCACGGTTTCCGTGCGCCACTGAGTCCTGGAAGCCCATACCTCTGTGTACCTTCCTTCCAATACTGAGCCGCCTTCGGCAGGACTGCAGTGGTGCTGCAGGCGAACAGCAATTCCTCACTTCGTTCGGAATGACAAGACCTTTGGTGATGATAAGACTCTTGGTAATGACAAGACTCGTGTAATGAAAAGTGTTGTAGTCGTTAAAACTTTATAGGTGTCCGGATTTGTTAAGAGGTGTCCTGAAACGGACAGCGGCTGTCCGGGCGTCGATCACTAAGTTATTTACAATGTGGCGATTGAGCATTGGCAGGCACTGTGCTGATACCTGCTCGGGACGGGAGTGTGAACATGGCATTTTTTCGCGACCTTAGGGTGGCGGTTCATTCGTTGCGGCGTACGCCTGGGCTGGCGATCGCGGTGGTGCTCACATTGGCTCTTGGGATCGGCGCCAACGCTGCGATTTTCACACTCGTGCGCGGAGTTTTGCTCAAGCCTCTGGTGAATCGGGGCGAAGACCGGTTGATCTATGTCCGGCAGAGCGCGCCCGGCATGGGCGACGACAACACCACGTTTTCTGTGCCCGAAATTCACGATTTGCAGGGCAGCGTTAAAAGCGTGAGCGCGTTCGGCGACTTCTCCGTGATGGGCTTCACCATGCTCGGACTGGGTGAGCCACGTTCGATTCGAGGCGGCGTGGTTGGTGGTACGTTTTTTGAGGTGATGGGACTGCATCCGGTGCTCGGCCGGCTGATTGGACCTCAAGACGATGGTCCTAAAGCAGACGGCGTGGTCGTGCTCACGTATCGTTTCTGGGCCAACACGCTTCACAAGGACCCCACGGTCATTGGCAAAACTGTACGCCTCGGCAGTATCGGTGAGCGGTCGGCGACCATCATTGGCGTGCTCGAACCTTGCGTGCCGTACCCGCAGGATACCGAGATCATCGGGAACGTGGTCACCAGCCCGCATCATCTTTCCGCGACCATGGTCACCGGGCGCATTCATCGCATGACTGAGTTGTTTGGACGCCTTGCTCCCGGAGTCAGCGTCGATCAGGCTCGCGACGAGTTGCGCGCCGCCTACGCCACGATGAAGAAAGACCATCCCGAAGCGTACGCGCAAGAAGCAGATTTTCGGATCGGAGCGAAGCTGCTGCGCGAGCAAATCACGTCGGGCGCGCGGACCGTGCTTCTGGTGTTGCTGGCGGCCGCCGGGTTGGTGTTCGTCATTGCGTGCTCGAACGTTGCGAACCTGATTCTGGCGCGGACGGTGCGGCGCGAAGGTGAACTGGCAGTGCGCACGGCGCTGGGTGCAAGCAGAGGCGCGCTGCGCCGCATGCTGCTGGCTGAGAGCCTGCTGCTGTGCGGTGCGGGCGCCGCGCTTGGCGTAGTGAGCGCGCAACCAATGGTGGCCATCCTGGCGCGGTACGCTTCGCGGTTCTCGGTGCGGGCGCTGGATTTGACGGTGGATTCCACAATGTTGTGGGCGGGAGCGGCGCTGGCGATACTGGCCGCGGTGATTTTGGCGTTTGTGCCGCGCTTGCCGTCGAGCGAGGCAACGAGCGGGTTGGGCCTGGCGAGCGGCAGCGTGAGGATCATCGGCAGCACGAGCCGCCGGCAACGGATTTTTGCGGTCACTCAAATTGCGGCGTCGTTTGTGCTGCTGGCGGGCGCAAGTGCGGTCGTCACTACGCTGGTCGCCTTGCAAAGGACGCAGACGGGCATGGACACTAAGCACGTGCTGGCCATCGACGTTCCCGCGATGTCGGCCGGAAAAACCGATCGGCAAGTCATCGATTTTTACAAGCAGGCGATCCAGCGCATTGACGAACTGCCGGGCGGGACGCGAACGGCATTCGGCAACGTTGTTCCGTGGCGCGATGGCGGGCCCGCTCCCGGGCTGCAATTCTCGGCCGACGGCCACACCCATGCGCAAGGTGTAGAAGATCCGCGGGCGCAGTGGCGTGTGATCTCTCCTGGATTTTTTGCGTCGCTCGGCGTTCCCATCCTGGAAGGGCGCGATTTCAACGAGCTCGACGGCCAAAGTAAAGGCGAGCCCGTCGTCATCGTTAGCGAGACTCTGGCACAGCGCATGTTCCCGGGGCAGGATGCCATCGACCGGCATGTCTATTGGACGGACCCGGTACTGCAATTCTTTCCCGGTACTGATTTTCAAAAAACGCGGCTAGTGGCGCCGCACCGCATCATCGGCGTGACTGCCGATATTGACGACGGAAATCTCGTTCCGGAGCCGACTGTCACCGTCTATACTCCGCTTGAAGAGGGGCCATTGTTTGGTGGACGGCTGTTCATCCATACTGGTGTGAATCCGTATTCGCTGGTCACGCCGGTCACTCGCATTATTCGGGGGATGTCGGCCGATCAGCCGGTGGAACACGCTGCCACGCTGGAGGATGTTCGCGCCGAGGTGCTGACGCCAGACCGTTTGAACTCGGTAGTATTTGGCGTGTTCGCGGCAGTGGCGCTGGCGATTGCGGTGGTTGGGGTGGCGGGCGTGCTGACGTTTTCCGTAACCGCGCGGACGCGGGAATTCGGCATCCGGCTGGCGCTGGGATCAGAGCCGCGGGATCTGCTGAAAGGCGTTGTCGCGGAGGGCGCGGTGATGGCAGCGGCGGGCGTTATTGCCGGAGCGGCATTCGGGTTTATAGTGGCGCGCTTGGCAGGGAAATATTTTCTCGATCTGAAAATGCCGGGCGCGCTGCCGGTAGCAGTCTCGGCGTTCGTGCTGATGACCGTGGCGGTGGTCGCGTCGGTGTTGCCGGCCGCACGTGCTGCGCGCGTGGATGTGATGCAGGCCTTGCGGTCGGAGTAGCTCACCGTGGATTGGTGGTCATGGACGCGCGGTGTCCTGTTGTCGTCTCCCAGTAATCGATCCACTGCTGGCGAATGCCGGTCACTCGTTGGAGGAGTTCGCGGCTCGGGGTTTGCCCGTGCTCGACAATAACGACAAGCCCGGTATTGAATTTTCTTTGAGAGTGTTCGAAGTCGGGTAGGCGCGGCCCTTCCGCGGCAATTACGTTTTGGGTCGTCACTTTTGTTCGCTCTGCTCTAAATACCGGGTGCCCATTCGTGTCCTTACCGAGTGGCACGAGGTTTTTTAGAAGAAAGAAGTCTGGTACCTCTGCGGCAGAGATCAATCCCATCAGGTAGAGGTCGAGATAGGAATAACCTGTCGCTGGCACGAAGTATCCGTCGCGCAGTTGCGCGAAGGTTCCATCGAAGTTGTCCTGCCAGACGCCGCCTCCCAGAGTTGACGCCTCGGTGGGCAGGGAATAGGGGAACGCGACCGGGGCTTGTAATCCCGGCGCCCAATGCGGCCAGGGGCCAAGGGAAATTGTTTTACCGTTAACTTTCGCGGAGACATAGGCAGACCAGCGGTGCCCCACTTCATGCCCGAGGTGACCGACCGCGTAGTTGTAGGGAGTGGGTTTTCCGTTCGGTGAGGCCAATGCGAGTTGGCGCGAGTAGAAAGTCAGGTTGTGACTACTGCCAACGGGTGTTTCGTCTGGAGGCGTTTCCTGCGCCTCGTTCGAGCCAACATATACAGGCTGGGCGAACCCCAATTGAAATCTGCCTTGGGTGCAGTGGTTCTCCAGAACCTGTGGCGTTTGGTCGTGCTGGGTTTGCCCGATGCCCGTGACGTTGCCTCCGACCGGGCCATCACTCGGGGTGCTCGCCTCCTGATTATCGATGCGGAAATCGGAGTAGTAGGCCAAAAAATCGAACTTGTCGCCGAGAGCCTCGATGATTGTGCAGGAAAGATCCTGCGGTTTAGGCACGGCCAGGTAGTGGAACGACTCGTAGACGGCCGCGAAGGGGCCATCCTTGCGCGAGATAGGAGAAAAGTGAACTGCCACAGGCTTTATAGCGCCAGGCGACACGGGGAAGATGCCGACGATGGCGTCCTTCGCCGCGAGTTCCTTGTACGACATCTCGAGGGAGCCGTTCCGATGGAGCACAGCTTGAAAGAGGTTGATTGTCTGGAACCATGTGAAATCGAGGAGGCTGCCGAAAGACTCCGTGAGATCCCAGGTGATCACCACGCGGTCTGAGAGTTCTTTGACGTAATGAGGCCCAGACATCCGCGGCTTCAGGAATACACAAATGGCTGGGGCTTTGTCGATTAACCTGTCAGCCACTTCTGCCAACTGATCGAAGCGGTCGAGGACTATTCCTGCGTCGCGATGACCGTAGGGGTCGAGGGGAACGTCCTTTTCTGAGGCAGCGAAGCGGATCGAGCCGGTCGTTCCAACGAGGAACGATTTCCACGACTTGCCGGAGAAGGGAAAAGCGAACTGGCGGAGACTGGCCTCGGCGCCGGTGAGTTCAGGACCGTACTCTGGATCCCAATGCAGGGGGGCGCTTTCCATGCGGTATCGGGAGCCTTCGGGCGTGAAGCGAAGCGTGCGACCGCTGAGGTCGAACAGGTTTGCTTTTCCTAGAGCGCCGTCATCCAATTCCATTACGATCAGGTCTCCTCTGGTCGAGACTTTGCCGATGGAATGGCCTGGCTCATTGTCCTGCTGCGCTTGGGAGGAGCTGAGAATCACCAACAGCGCACACGAAACTAGAACTGCACTGGGCCATAAACGGCCGACAGGCTTCCTCACATCGTCTCCAATCCGCGAGGAGGGCAGGGACTCCTTGCTGGAAAGAATACGCGAATCTCCGCTTAAGAGAAAACGAAGGCTATTCCTCGCTTGGTAAGGAATTACAAACCTTCTAGCCGCGACAAAAAAATCAATAATCGACAAAAGATCCGTGGCTGGCGAAAAATTCGGTGTGACCTTCGTAATCGGGCAGGGGTCGTACCGCATTGCTGGGGGCGGAAGGCGCTCCTAGAATCGAAAGAGGGTTTACTCCGCCTGAATCCGCATGCCTGAGATCACAAGACGACTGGATCGAGCCGAACTGGGAAGACGCGTGGAGCGTGCGGAGAAGCTTTTGCAAAAAGGCAAGACCGCGGACGCTCTGGAAGAATATCTGCTGGTGCTGCGGGATGATCCGGAAAATGACGTGGTGCGACAGTTGTCGGCCGATCTGTGCCTTTCGCTGAATCGGAATACCGAGGCTGTGCGGCTTTTGGGCGAGCTTTTTGAGCGGCAGGTGGGCGGGGGCGATGCCACGCGGGCCAGCCTCACTTATAAGAAGCTGGCGCGGCATGGAAGCCCGACCTGGCAACAAAAATTCCGTTTTGGACAGCTGCTGGAAGGGTCGAACAAGAAGCTGGCGGTGACTACCTACGAAGCGGCGCTTTCGGATTTGGGCAAGCTCAGCAAGAGGAAAGAAGGGGTCGAGATATTGGATCGCATTGTCGCTCTGGAACCGACCCAGGCGAACCTTTTGCGAGCGGCAGAGACGGCGTCAGAGTTGGGGAATCGCAAGGCGGCAGCAGCGGCGTATCAGAAAGTTGCGTTGTTGGCGGCGTCCGAGGGCGGAGAGACGGCACAGTGGTACGAGCGCGCCTATCAGGAAGATGCTTCGGATCAGGGGATTGCGCTCGCGTATGCGAAGAGTTTGTTGGCACAGGGACAGACGGGCGCTGCCATCTTTATTCTTGAACCGCAAATGAAGGCGGGAGAGGTGACGCCGGAATTGCGCGAGACCTATGCTGACGCGCTGGTGGCATCGGGGCGCTACGCCGATGCGGAACCGCTGGTGTGGCAGCTTTTTGAAGCGGATCCGGCGCGCGTGCAGCAGGTGATTGCGCTCGTGGGAAGTTTGCTGGACGCAGATCAGCACGATGCCGCGGTCGAACTGGCGCGCAAGCTAGAACAATTCCAACGGCGGCGCGGGGAACGGCGGCAGTTCATCGCGATCATGGAGGATCTGACGACGGCGCACCGCTCTTCGCCTCAGATTCTGGAGTTCTTGAGCGAACTGTATAACGCTGCCAACCGTGAGAGCGATTATTGCCAAACGCTGCTGAAACTGTTCGATCTTTATTGCAGTACAAGCGAGTTCGAGAAGTCGGCCGAGTGCTTGGATCGCGCGGCGGACGTGGATCCTTATGAGCCCGGACACGCGAAGCGGCTGGAGATGCTCAAAGGGAAAATCGATGACACACGCTTCCGGTCGATCGGTGCGAGATTTTCTACCGCCAGCACCGCCGTGGAAGAGCCGGTGCGCGAGCAGGAGCCCACGTTGGGGGCTTCGACCCTGCAGGACCTGATGCTGCAGGCGGAGATTCTGGTGCAGTACGGGATGCGCAACAAGGCTGTGGAACGGTTGCAGAGAATTCAGGAACTGTTCCCACGCGAAGAGGAAAAGAACGAGGATTTGCAGCGGCTGTATTTGTCGGCGGGCGTGACGCCGCGGTATGCGGGGTCTGCGCCACTGCCTCCGACAGCGGTAAGCGCTCCAGCTTCACCTCCGCCGGCGCCGGAAGCGGCAACCGATGTACGGAGTTTCACTCGGGTGGCGGAAATTTCGCGCAAGCTGTATCACCAGGGCACGGCTCCAGCTGTGCTGAGCACCGCGGTGAGAGAGATTGGAACGCATTGGGAGGCGACCCGATGCATCGCGGCCATGGGCAAGCCAGGATCGTTTCCGACTGCGCTCGAAGAGTTTTGCGCTGATGGATTCAAGAAGGCGGGCGGATCGGCCGTTGCCGAGTTGGTCGGGTGCCTGCACCAGGCGGTGAACGGGCATGATCCGCTGGCGGTGGAGAATGCGCCCAAGGCTGATGTCCTGAAGCCTGCGCGGAAAGTCGTCACAGATATGGGGGCGGCGTCGTTGCTGGCGATTCCACTCAGCGATGGGGAAGAAATTGTGGGCATGCTGGTGCTGATGCACAACCGGGCGCGCACCTGGCAGCAGGCCGATATGGTTGTGCTAAAGACGCTGGCGGAGCAGATGGTGATCGCCCTGAATAACGCGGGGCTGCGGCGGCTGGTGAAGAATCTGTCGGTGACGGACGAGAAGTCAGGGTTGCTGAAGCGGGCGTCGTACATCGATCTGCTGCTGGCGGAGAGCAAGCGCGCGATTCAGAATGCGTCGACGCTGTCGGTGCTGTTGCTGCAGTTCGGCAAGAGCGGGTCGATGACGAAGGAATATGGCGAGGCTGCCGTGCAGAGCGTGATGGAGAGAGCGGGACAGCTGTGCGCCGCGAATATTCGCTCGAACGATCTGGCGTTCCGCTATGACACGACCACAATTGCGATCCTGCTGGGCGAGACGGCGGAGAAAGAGGCGCTGCTGGCGGTGGAGAAGTTGCGGAAAATTATTGCCGAAGTGCGACTGCCCGCGAAAGATGGTACGGAGCAGGGGCCGATCGCGCAGTTCTCCGCGGGACTGGCGGAAGCGGTGATTCGCACGGAATACGATCCGGTGGATGTGGTCACCGAGGTGATCAACCGGGCAGAGCATGCGTTGTTACAGGCGATGGCGCAGGGGCCGGGGAAGGTTGTGGCGCTGGGGCCGGCGCTGGCGGCGGGCGCGGTGGCGTAGCTCGAACCGCTGAGACGGCTCACCCAAACACAAAACCATCAACCACGAAGGACACAAAGTCACACGAAGGAGATCCTTGGGACGAATTCCTTCGTGATACTTCGTGTCCTTCGTGGTTGACATTGTCACTCCGGCCGTTGGTCAAAGCTCCTCAGTCGCGCTACACTGACACGTTTGGTTGACCAACTCTGATCGGCTCTGATTTAGTTCTGCGGGAAAAATCATGCTAAAGCCGGGTGACATTGCCATTGTGAGCGGGGCGCGGACGCCCTTTGGCCGCTATTGCGGCAAGTTGAAGGAATTTACGGCACAAGAGTTGGGCGCGATTGCGGCCAAGGGCGCGATGGAGCGGGCGAAGGTCGATCCGAAAGAGGTCGATCATGTGGTGTTTGGCAACGCGCAGCAGACTTCGGGCGATGCGTTGTATGGCGCGCGGCACGTGGGTTTACGAGCGGGGATTCCGATTGAAGTACCGGCGCTTACGGTGAACCGGCTGTGCGGGTCGGGGATGCAATCGATTGTGAATGCGGCGCAGTTGGTGCAGTTGGATGAGGCGAAAGTGGTGGTGGCGGGCGGGATGGAGGCGATGTCGCAGGCGCCGTTTGTGATTCGCGGGCGCGACGGATTTACTCTGGCGCCGGGCGGCAAGCTGGAAGACTCGCTGATGGTCGCGCTGCTCGATACCTATTGCGGGTCTTATATGGCGAACACCGCCGAGTTGTACGGGTCGGAGCAGGGGATCACTCGGCAGATGCAAGATGAGTTTGCGTTGCGCTCGCAGAAGTGCTCCGACGATGCGTATAAGGCAGGGAGAATTCAGGAAGAGCTGGTGCCGGTGCCGCTGCGGAATAACAAAGGCGAACTGACGGGGGAGTCATTGACCCAGGATGATCACCGGCGTCCGCAGACGACGATGGAAGGGTTGGGGAAATTGCGTCCGGCGTTTGGGAAGAATGGAACGGTGACGGCCGGGAACGCGAGCGGCATTGTGGATGGGGCGGCGGCAGTGGTGGTGATGTCGATGGAGGAAGCGCGTAAGCGGAACCTGATGCCGCTGGGGCGGATTGTGAGTTGGGGGATGGCGGGAGTTGAGCCGAAGGTGATGGGGCGCGGTCCCGTGCCGGCTACGAAGGTGGCGCTGCAGAAGGCGGGAATGTCGCTGGAGTATATGGATTTGATTGAAGTGAATGAGGCATTCGCAGCGCAGTACCTGGCGGTGGAGAAAGAGTTGGGACTGGATCGCGAGAAGGTGAACGTGAATGGTGGAGCGATTGCATTGGGGCATCCGCTGGGCGCAACCGGGACGCGGCTGGTGATTACGCTGCTGTATGAGTTGTGCCGCAGGAAGAAGAAGTATGGATTGGCGACGGCGTGCATCGGCGGCGGGCAGGGGATTGCGATGATTGTGGAGACGCTGCTGAATTTCTAGCCACGGATTTTCACGGATCAGGCGATACCAGATCGCGTTTACAATGCATGTCGAACCGTCTTAAGTCTGGACTTCGTTTTAGCATCACGATCCTCCTCGGGTTGCTGCTGAGTCTTGGGTTTGGAGCGGGCATTTGCTATTTCGGAGGTGACCATGCTTGCAGCAACTTCATATGGCCAGCTGTGCTCATTTTAGGAACTGGTTTCGAGGGCCAATCGCTGGCGTTGGCAGCGACCTTGCTGTTCTTAGCAGTTCCATTTGGCCTTGCGGTGTGGTTTTCGCTCGGCAAGTGGGGGCCTCTGAAACGAATTGAATCAGATTTATGAGTTCCAACAGTTGTTGGCGAAAGCGAATTGCATAGGTCCTTCGCTTCGCTCAGGATGACAAAGAGATTTGTTTTCAAGGACGCAATTATGGAAATTAAGAAAGTTGGAGTTCTGGGTTGTGGCTTGATGGGATCGGGCATTGCGCAGGTTTGCGCGATGGCCGGGTTCGATGTGACTGTGCTTGAAGTCGAACAGAAATTTCTCGACAAGGGATTCGCGGGGATTGAAAAATCTCTGGCGAAGTTTGCGGAACGGCCGGTGGAGAAGGGCGGGATTACGGGGCAACAGAAAGATGCGGCGCGGGCGCGGCTTCGGGGAACGACCAACAGGTCCGAACTGTCGGATTGCGACATTGTGATTGAAGCCATCATCGAGAACGTGGACGAAAAGAAGAAGATGTATGCGTCCATCGATGGGATCGTGAAGAAGGAGGCGATTTTTGCTTCGAATACTTCTTCGATTTCAGTGACCGAGCTTTTGACGGCGGTGAAGCGGCCGGAGCGGTTTATCGGACTTCACTTTTTTAACCCAGTGCCGCTGATGAAACTGGTGGAGGTGGTGCGCACGATCGCGACTGCTGATGACGTTTACGAGACGGCTTACGATTTTGCCAAGAAGCTGGGCAAGGTTCCGGTGAGAACGTCGGACAAGACGGGATTCATCGTGAACCGGCTGCTGGTGCCTTATTTGCTGGATGCGATTCGGGCGTATGAAGAGGGTGTGGGGTCGATTGAGGATATCGATAACGCGATGAAGCTCGGTTGCGGGTATCCGATGGGGCCGTTTACGCTGCTGGATTTTGTGGGGCTGGATACGACTTATTACATCACGCATGTGATGTATGACGAGTTCAAGGAGCGGCGGTTTGCGTCGCCTCCGCTGCTGAAGCGGTTGGTGATGGCGGGATGGTACGGGCGGAAGTCGGGCAAGGGATTTTATGATTACTCGAACCCGGAGAAGCCGCGGGCGAACAAGCTTTAACTTCTTTTGCCACGGATTGCACGGATTCAGAGGCGACACAATGAGACGTTCTGGTTGGGTGACCGGTGTGATCGTTATGCAGTTCCTTTTCGGGGTGTCACTCTCCAGCATTTGCATTTTTCTGCCGTCACTGATTCGTTTTCGGAGTGGGGGTTGGGGCCGCACGCGGCTGCCACAATCTGGGGGCTCAAGGTTGCCGCTGGCATACTCGGTCCCTTTGCAGGCGCCGCGCTCGTCGGGCCAAGCGGAATATGGAAGAACATGCTGTGGGGCTGGTGGACCGCATTCTTGACGGACATTGGGCTGTTTGGCGTGTTGCTATACAGCGTGATTGACGGCGGGTGGAAGAATCCTGACTTCGACATGGTTGGTTTAGCGGCTATCTCCGTGGTGCTGCCGGTTCTCCTGCTTTTGCCCACCGTGCGAAGATTTTTTTGGCGAAGTGATAGCGTCCCGTCGTTGGCGACGACTGTCGGGACACCATCGGCATAATTAAGTTGCTGTCGAGGAACCATTCGTGACATACGAAAACATTCTTCTCGAAAAGAAAAACGCGATTGCTTACGTCACTGTCAACCGGCCGAAGGTGCTCAATGCGCTCAATATGGCGACCATGGAGGAATTGCGGGGGGCGTTTCACGATATCAAGAATGACAAGGCGATTCGCGTCGTCATTTTTACTGGCGCGGGAGAGAAGGCTTTTATTGCTGGGGCCGACATCAGCGAACTGGCCAAGCATGATGCGGTTTCGGGGAAGGAATATACGCATCGCGGGCAGTCGGTGCTCAACCTGATTGAGAATCTGGGGAAGCCGGTTATTGCTTGTATCAATGGATTTGCGCTGGGTGGCGGATGCGAGATTGCTATGGCCTGCACGATGCGGCTGGCTAGTGAGAATGCGAAGCTGGGGCAACCGGAGGTGAAGCTGGGGATCATTCCGGGATATGGCGGGACGCAGCGACTGCCGCGGCTGGTGGGCAAGGGGCTGGCGATGCAGATGGTGCTGGCGGGAGAGATGATCACGGCGCAGGAGGCGCATCGCATTGGGCTGGTGAATGAGTTGACGCCGCCGGGCGAGTTGATTCCGCGGGCGGAGACGATTGCGGCAAAGATTATTGCGAATGCTCCGCTGGCCGTCCAGTATGCGATGGAGGCCGTCAATAAAGGGATGGAGATGACTTTGGCTGAGGGGCTTTATCTGGAGGCGACGTTGTTTGGCGTTTGCTGCGCTACCGAGGATAAGACCGAGGGAACTACGGCCTTTCTGGAGAAGCGCGCGGCGGCGTTTAAGGGGAAGTGACCCCACCGGCATTCTTCAACCTCTCCACAGCTGATGTCATCCTGAGCGAAGCGAAGGACCTCTGCATTCTGCTTGGGGCGCGGGTAGCGCCTGGCAAACTGCACAGGTCCTTCGGCGGCAAAGGACGCCGCCTCAGGATGACAATACGAAGATGACAAACGCGAAGGGGATGAAAAAATTCACCACGGAGGCACGGGGCCACGGAGAAAAAAGAAAAATTGAAAGTGGAGCATCTTGCTGAGCCTGATTTCCGTACGTTGGAGGGGAAATTGGATGCGCGCGGGAAGCGGTTCTCTATTGTGGTGGCGCGGTTCAATGCGTTCATTACGGAGCGGCTTTTGCAGAGTGCTTGCGACGGGCTGTTGCGGTCCGGGGCACGGCGCGAAGATATTGCGATTGTGCGGGTGCCGGGGGCGTTTGAGATTCCGTCGGCGGCGCGGACTTTGGCACTTACCAGGAAGTATGACGCGATCATTTGCCTGGGATGTTTGCTGCGCGGGGATACAGCGCATTACGACGTGATCGTGAATGAAGTGACACGGGGGATTGGGCAGTCGGCACAGGAGACTGGCGTGCCGCATGCGTTTGGCGTGTTGACTTGCGACACGCTTCAGCAGGCGATTGATCGGGCTGGGTTGAAGATGGGAAACAAGGGCTTTGAGGCGGCGCTCGCGGCGGTAGAGATGGCGTCGCTGAAGCAAGCTGTCAGCTCTCAGCGGTCGGCGGTCAGCGGGAAGCGGATTTCTCGCTTCGCTCCGAATGACAAGCGTCAGAATGCAAAAGTCAGAAGTCAGAATGGGAGCATCAAGCGGCAGAATGACAAACTGAGAGCGCGGGTTGGCACGCCTCACAAATCGAAATGAAAAAATGAGGTGGATTCCGGGTGGGGATGCTTCGCGCTCAGCATGACAATGGCGGGTAAGACTAAACGGGCTAAATAATTCTCTCCTGCAGTAGACTCCTACCGTAAACTGGCCACTAGCCACTGCTTATGGGGACTCGCCGCAAATCTCGGGAAATGGCGCTACAGATGTTGTTTCAATCGGACATGGGGAAGCAAGATGTGGAGCAGGTGCGGCGAACGTTTTGGGCGGAGCATGGGACAGCGAGCGCGGAGGTGCGGGGATTTGCCGACGATCTGTTTCGCGTGGCGACCGATCGCGGGGGAGAGATCGACGGGCTGATCGAGCGGCACGCGGAGCATTGGCGGATGGAGCGCATGGCGGCTGTGGACCGCAATCTGCTGCGCGCGGCGGTGGCGGAGATGATGGCTTATCCGGAGACTCCACGGGCGGTGGTGATTAATGAGGCGTTGGAGATTGCGCGGAAGTTTTCCAGTCCGGAGTCGGTGCACTTCGTGAATGGCGTCCTGGATAGTGTGGGGAAGGAATTGGCGGGGAGTTGCCAGTAGGGCCGTGCTCCGTGGCCAGTGAGCAGTGTCAGTTCTTAGTTCCTCTCTTCTTGGGACGTTTTTCTTCTCACAACCACCATTGAGCGGTCGTCGGCGGGACGTTTCCTCCAAAATCCAAATCAAAACGAAGATATTGGCGTATTCGTACTGAATGCGAGGGCAGGGTGCCCTCGCGACAGCCGGCAGGATGCCGGCGCTACGTTTCGCGTGGCGGTGCTGCGGACAGCTAACTTCAAAACTCTTTTATGGTCTGGCTACAACCAGGTTCAGGGTGCAGGGGTTCTGGGGCGTGGTTATGGCGCAGAAAGGGTTGAGGTAGTCAGGGATGTTGGGGAATGAGAGTTGGAATTGATCGCTTCCGCCAAGGCCGGTGCTGACTTCGTGGAGCAGGCCATCGGTGCCGGCGACGATGATGGTGCCGGCGTCCGGGCTTATGTCCGCGCTGATGGGAGTCGCGTTGCCCTGGAGTTCGATGCCGCTGGTCACTGATCCGACGCTGAAGTCGTAAACGAGGATGCTGGCGTGTCCGGCGGCTACGACATAAAGCTGAGTGCCATCGGCGGAGGGGAAGAAATTGATTGGCTGGAGGGTTCCCTGACTGAGTTCGACGCGTTGCGCCAGGCGGGTGGGGTCATTGCTGATGAAGGTCAGTGTCTGAGGACATAGTGTTCCGGTTGCGGGCGGGGTAATGGTGGCAGTGATGATGTCGAAGCCGGTCGCGTCCAGGACGAAAACATGAGTTCCGTCAGGGATGCTGTGGCCGAAAGAGTCCGTTCCTTCGAGGTGCAATCCCGGCAGTATCCGCATGAATAAAGGATCGGCTGGCAACTTAAGTGAAGGCGTGACGACTTGGTCGTTACAGGTGTTGAACGCAGTGAAATTGGCCGAACCGCCATTGGCGGCGCCTTCTGCCACGAAAGCGAATGCGCCATTGGGTGAAAAACCGACCGTGTTGTCATTAGCCCGCCCGGATAACGGAATCGGTCCCTGCAAAGCTTGCAGCGTGGAATAGATGTAAAGCGAGCTGCCGCCGTTACCGAAGATAAATGCCTTCAGACCATCGGGCGAGAACGCTGCTGCTACAACTTGAGGGATACTCAAAGAGGTGGCCGACTGCGAAGTGGTACTGGTTGCGTTGACAATGTAGACCTGATTCGGAGTGTGCAGTGTGTCGGAGTAAACGGCGAAACTTCCGTTGTTGGAGCTGGCCAGCACTCTTCCTGTGACTGTGCCGATTGTGGCGAAAGGTCCAGAGCCGAAGTTGGCGGGATTGACCAGCAACGCTCCGAAGTTGCTTCCCATGAAGGCGCGGTCGCCGGCGGGATCAAAGAGCAGCGAGTTTGGCGACGTGTTTACAACGTTCTCCGGTCCTGT
>Ga0307474_10001248_pt1 | contig 18516 bp, 16 predicted proteins | sample atmos_gasesECM1C_2_FD_203312 | JGI IMG/M metagenome (GOLD analysis project Ga0307474, IMG submission 203312) | Hardwood forest soil microbial communities from Morgan-Monroe State Forest, Indiana, United States - atmos_gasesECM1C_05 | ecosystem: Environmental > Terrestrial > Soil > Temperate... | reverse complement strand
TACTTCGCGCGGCAATCCGGCATACCGCAACGATGAATCCTCCGATGGTATTTACGTAGACGGCGGCGCCAGAATCCTGATCGAACAGAACGTCATTCATGATGTGGACTTTGGAATCGAGTTGGCTAGTGAGCACAAGGACCGCGCCACCAGTTACATCACTGCGAGAAACAACCTTATCTATCACTGCCATACCGCAGGCGTTTCTATCGGAGGTTACGCGCCTGAGCGGGGACACACTGAGCACAGCACGGTGGTGAACAACACGCTCTACGACAACGATACGTCGGGAACAGGCTCCGGTGAGTTCCAGATGCAGTGGAACATGGCGGACAATATTTTCGCGAACAACATCGTCTATGCGGGAGCCCGCTGCCTTATCACACTTACCAAATCTCAGGTCGATAAAAACCACCTTCCCGTCGCTATCGATCACAATCTTTATTACTGTGCGTCGGGATTGAAGGCGAGCACCTGGGCAGAAGGCTCCTCCACCGTGACTGGATTCGACAGGTATGTTGAGTACACGGGCAATGACCATCATTCCCGTTTTCTGGATCCACATTTTGTTGACACTGCTGCCAAGGATTTTCACCTGCAATCAGATTCTCCCGCAATCGCTGCTGGCACGACTGACGGAGTTCCGGTGGGAAAACTGGATCTTGAAGGCTTACCGCGCGTCAATTCCGGAAACATAGACATCGGCTGCTACCAAACAAAACTAAAGTACTAGCGGAGAGAGTGGGATTCGATAATCGTGAACTCTGCTATCTCTCGTCATTTGAGCAACATCAACCGTAAACTATTCTAAGGACAACTTTTATTGCACATTGCTGCCTTTAATGTTTGTTGCATCTGTTGCTGCTGAATCCCCATTTTTCGTACTTTTAGGTATCACTGGTATCACCGACTACAGGCCATCAAGCACGTTTTTAGACTCATCAGGAAGCTGACACCTACACTCGCGCAATTGCTTCTGATGTTTCCCCGCCCTGCGTGTCCCATTGATAGCCAGCGACGCGTGCGCTCCAGTCGTTGGCCGAAAGGTCACATTCCCGTTGATCACATCGAATCACACTGCGGGCCACCCCCGTCGCGAATTGTCGAATTAACGACATTGTCCAACCAGTGAGAGAGTGGTGCCTCGCGATTCCTGAATTGCGGCAACTTATTGTCAGTTTTGGGGCACGTGCGCTTCCAAAAGAAAAGCCTCGAATGGAAAGGAGCCAGGCTCCCTGGGCCGCCAAGCGCAATCGGCCATTTTGGGGTGGTACATCTCGGCAAGCATTCTCCTCCGATTTATGAAAACTGCAAAGACAAGAACCAAGGCGAACTGCTGACAAGTACCACCACGGAGATTTCAAGCCGGCACTGCTTAAAGCTATCGGAGAGTTGCTGGCGAAGTCGGCCTCGAGCGACTCACGTTACGCGCTTGCGCCTGGCGAGCGGGAGTCTCTCACGGATCACCTGTTGACTTCAAGCCTCATTCTCAGTGGTAATAGCGAACCACCCACTCCGCAACGCAACACGGCTTGTCAGAATCTTCGCTTTCGATGGTCACGTCAAAAGTTACATCAACAGCGTCGGTCAAATCCTTCAACGTCAGAAGAGAGATGCGGGCGCGAATCTTCGAGTCGCTGCGAACGGCTGAAGGGAAGCGCACGCGATTTAGTCCATAGTTCACGGATAGGCGCACCCCGCCTTGAATTATTAACACCTCTTTCACGAAATAGCTCACCAAAGAGAGAGTCAGAAACCCGTGGGCGATTGTCTCGCCGTACGGTGATTCCCTGCTCGCGCGTTCATGATCCAGATGAATCCACTGCCGGTCTTCGGTGGCCTCGGCGAATTGCTCGATCCTTTTCTGCGTAAGGTTAAGCCACCCGGTGACACCAAGTTCGCGCCCAACGAATTCTTTGAGTGCCCGCGCATCTTCCAACACTAACGGCGGCATTGCCCCGCCTTACAGGCACGGCTTGTCATTCCGTGCAGCGCTTGGTTCTGACCGAACCACGCCGTGAGGACAATCGGCGCTTTTTGGAGATGGAACTCAAACTGCAGCCGTGCATGCAGGACTCTGCCTTCCATTACGGTCCCGACGTTGTTGGCGAGAAAACCGCAATTCTCGGATGGTTCAACAAGCTCGCATAGCCGACAAAGACCTGGTGGGATGCGGGATCCACCGCTAGTGTATGTGCCCCGTAATGAGTACTAATCTGATCCAACGTCCGGTATGCGTCCGGACCATCTTGCTGGACAATGTCCAGTTTTCCGGATTTCCCCGCGGAATAAATTCGGTGCAGCGTAGCGTCGAATACAACTGAGTCCGGGCCCCCGCCAATCTTCAAAGAGGCGGTCACCTTGTGACGTTCCAGATCAAACACCACAAGTGTGGCGCTCCGTGAACAGACTGCAAAGAGGCGTCGCTGCTCGGAGTCGATTGCCATTCCGGACGGTCCTTCACAGGGCGCGAGTGACCACCTACCGACGATCGACCTGTGCGTGAGGTTGATCGCGGCAACCGTGTTGGTGTCGGTAAGGTTTTGATAGAGTAGCCCGGTCCGAGCATCCAACGCCGGAAATTCGGGTTTGGCATCCAGAGGGATGGTTCCCACCGCGGTGTGGGTATCAGGATCGATCAGCGTTGCCAGCCTTGCATCGCCGTTGGCGACATAGACGAGCTTGCTGGATGGATCATAGAGTATGGCGTCCGCATCTTCCGCTACGGGAATGCGCGCAATTTGCTGCAGGCTAGTGGGATCAAAGACGTCGACCGTGTTTTCTTCACTGCGCGTGACGAACGCCACGTTCTGAAAGGGCATTAACACTACGCCGTGAACTGCGCCGCTTCCGCCTAATGTGGAAATGTTGAGGGCGGTAGTTTGAGTTTTTGGCTCGAGAGCTACTTTGAACACGCTCCCTGAAGACTCGGCTGTGACGAACAGGACGTGATCTCTTAGGGTCAAGTAATCGAGTACATTGAGTCGGCCGGTCTTTGGCAGCTCGATAAAACCTTGGAAAGTCATGAAGCGGGATCGACCTGGATTTCCGACATAGACCAGATATACGACCGCGAGGGCAGCGACACCGATGAGCCCGACCACAATAGTTACTGCTGCCTTCAGTACTGTGTTCATGCGTCTCGGGTCTCTCCTTACCGTGGAACGAACCTCTGAGTATTTTGCAGATTCTTAACCGTGCCAACAACGGGCCATACCCGTTGAACACTCGTGCGTGACCATGGCTCACTAGAAAATGATTTTGAGCCCGAATTGAATCTCCCTGGCTGTAGTGGTTGTCCTCGAGAGCAGACCCGCCACACCAGTCGGCGTGCCGGTTGCATCAAAGATGTCGGTGTTGTCGGGAAGAGTGGGCGGAGCAAAGTTCGCGTGGTTCAGGAGATTAAACATTTCTGCGCGGAACTGGATGTTGAACTTATCTGAGATCCTTTCAATACGAGTGTTCTTGAATATAGAGAAGTCTAACTCGGTTGTACCCGGAGCGATCAGGATGTTGCGGCCGGCATTGCCGCGAAGATTGAAACACCGGAAATCTCCAGGTGCGAGCGCTGCTCCCAAGCTCGGAGGTGCTGGATCGCAATTCGCGTTAAAGAAGGCCTGATTCGGCGCGGTAGCGACTGTGAAGCAGTTGGTTTTTATGTAATTCCTGGGATTGCCTGGGTTCGTCAGTGAAGAACACCCTGGCCCACCGACGACACTGGGGAATGCGTAATCGTCGCTGCTACGACTGCCCATCGGATCGCCTCCCGTCCCGAAGGTAGGCGTGAAGGGAATCCCATCGTGGACTGTGAAAATTAGACCGAGTTGCCATCCGTCAGAGAGCCAACGGGCTGGTCCCGAGAACGACCGGACCGTTGGGATCTGCCATATTCCATTCAAAACCAATGTACGACCGACATTGAAGTCGGATAGCCCGCGACTTAGTCTTGGATTGAAGTAGAATTGTGGGCTTGAAATTGAATTGCCGAAGGCATCACCGGCGAGCGTCGCAGAGCTGGTGTCGACGCTTTTGGCCCAAGTGTAGCTCCCTTGAAATTGAAAGCCATAGGTCATCCGTTTAACCACCTGCAACTCAAGAGCATTGTAGTAAGACCGTCCTTCATCAAATAGGCTGTGGATGAACCCGAAATTTTCGTTGATGCGAGCGGGGGAAGTGCACTGCGCTGGATCTGAGCCATTCGGGTCCAGTTGATTGCACTGTGGAGTAAACACGTTCCCGAGCACATCCACTTTTGGAAACAGGTACCCCGCCGAAGTGAGAGTAGGCTGCACTAGGTCGGCATCGTCTATGCGATAAGGCTGATGGATGCCTCGCGAACCTACGTAGGCAACCATTGAAGTCAGACTTGGGGTGATCTGGTACTGGACATTTAGATTGAACTGCCCGACATAGTTGCGCTTTGGATCAATATAGGTCGCGCCAAAACCAGTCGCGGGCAGAGGTGTTGGGAGCTTGTTAAAAAACGTGCCAGTCCCGGGACTGACGATCGCGGTCGTTTCGGAAAAGGGAGCTGCTTGCGTCGTCAGAAGCAGGAATTGATACGGGAGTGGCAGCACGTCATATAAGCCTGCTCCGCCTCGCACGGCCATCCGGCCGTTACCGAATGGATCCCAGGCAAAGCCGATGCGGGGCTCAAAATTCTTCGTCGTGGGATTGTTAAAAAATGGACTGCCGAGGTGTGGCGCAGCGTCTGCCAGGTTTCGTAGTACAGACAGTTTGCCAGCGGTCTCGGTTGGGACCGTGCTCATCTCGTAGCGTAAGCCTAGGTTCACGGTCAGGTTTGGTTTTAGGCGCCAGTCGTCTTGCAGGTAGAAGCCCAAGAGAGTCTCTCGGAGGTTACGAGGAGTAAGTGTGCTGCGGATACCAGATATGAAGAGGCTGGGGGTATTGGCATAAAAGGCCTGCAAGTCGTTAAATCTGAAGATGCCGTTCGGATCGGCCAACGCGTTAATCTCCAGCAGCATACGCTCCACCACGCCGCCGAATTTGATGGTATGTCTGCCTTTGACGACGAAAGCATCGTCGTATACCTGGAACGAATTCCAGTGATACAGATACGTGGGTTCGGCTCCGAGTCCTCCCAAAAAAGGCGTGAGCCCACCCACATAAACCTGCGACGCGGTTTGTCCCGGGAAAACGCCAAACGACGTGTCGGCGGCCTGGGGAATCACAGCTCGCAAACCCTGGTTGGCATCGGCGATTTCGTAGTTGTAACCAAAGCGAACCGAATTTACGAATGACGGCGTGAAAAGATGGGTTTCTTCTAAAGCCACGATCTGTCTCGATGTCGAGGAGCGGAGGAAAACGTCGTTCACACCGTCCGGAGTAGTGAAGGGAGTCCTATCAAACAGGTACGTACCGAAGGCAGCGTCTTTATCGGAGAATTTATGATCGAGGCGAGTTGTTACGAAGTTCTCAGTCACGATTTGTTGGCCGGCGAAACTGTATTCCGCGACATCACCGTTCCCTAAAGCTGGCCCGTTGGGCGTGTGATAAAACACCAAGTATTGCTCAGCGGCAGGATCAATGGCGACGGTGATCGGATTTCCATTCGAATCGTGAATCATCCCTTGCCTTGCATTCAGCGAGGGAACTGTAGTGAGAGCGGTGATGCCTTTCGACTGACGTATCCCCTCATAATCGGCAAAGAAAAAGGTGCGACTCTTGATAATTGGGCCACCGATTGAACCACCAAATTGATTGCGCTTAAACGGCGGAATTGTGCTTCCATCAAAGAAGTTTCGAGCGTCGAGAGCGCTGTTGCGAAGAAATTCGTATGCACTACCATGGAAAGAATTCGTCCCGGAACGGGTAACCGCATTGATGACCCCGCCCGAAGTCTTCCCGTATTCAGCGGAGTAATTTGTAGTGATGACTGAAAATTCCTCGATAGCATCGACTCCTAAATTCCCTCCCAGTACGCTACCCGGAGCTCCGTTGGCGTAGTCATTGAGGCTGACGCCATCCAGTCGATAGTTATTCTGCTGGGGACGGGCTCCGGAAATCGTTAATTGCTGACCATAGCCACGGTTGCCGCGATCCGCCCCTGCTGAAAACGTGGGCTGGGTTTGAATCGGATTGACTCCTGGCTGCAAGGTCGCCAGGTCGGTCCAACTCCGGCCGTTCAGGGGAAGCTCTCGTACGGTTGTGGCATTGACAGTGTCGCTGATGTCGGAGCTTTCGAGTTGCACCGCTGGCGTTTCGGTCATCACTTCGACTTGATTAGTCACGGTTCCAACCCGCATTTTCAAGTCGAAGGTCTCGTGAGCTCCTACCGTAACGTTGATGCCCGCCCTTTTAACGACGGCGTCGAATCCTTTAGCGGAAACCGTAACTTCGTACAAGCCTGACTGCAGGTTTGCAACGGTATAAAAACCCTCAGCATTCGTTGTGGTCTTGGAGTTCACGTTAGTGGCAACGTTCGTAATTTCCACTTCCGCACCCAAAATGGCCGCACCCGAGGAGTCTGTTATCGCTCCTGAAATCGAGCCGCCTGCGACCTGCGCCCACGCAGTTGACGCAAGCGTAAACACGAAAACCAGCACAGTTGAAAACGTGATTGAGGTCAGAAATGTTCGGCGCGATAGAGAGCCTAGGCGGATATTTGTCGGGGCTGGGACTTCCGCTGCGTCCTTGATACGCTGGCATGGAGCTGATTCTGTACATCGTGTTAAGGGACTCGGTGGTTCGATTGTTCTAGACATTACGCCTCCCACTTCGCGGTGGTCATTCTGGCAGATGCTGACTCAAGGTCTGCCAACGGAATCCCAGCGGTATACCACACGTCTTCTCTCAATTGCAACCGGATTTTATTTGTTGTAGTGTTGGTGCGAGCACTACCGAATTCAGGAAGGGCGTTGTCTATGCGAGGCAAAGGTCCAAACGCGAGTCCGGCTCCAGCCGGCCGGATTCATCACGAGGACAGCGGTGCGCCATCGAGCAACGGCCGATCTTCCCAAAGCCGCAACCGCCAGTCGCTGTCGGAAGTCGCTTACGAACGATTGTTGGACATGTTGCGCTCTAGACATCTTCAGCCTAACGACCTCATTAATGAGCGGCAACTTGCCAGGCAGCTGAGTGTGTCGCGAACGCCGTTGCGGGAGGCGATTCGAAGGCTGGAGGGAGAGAAGATTCTCGAACGCCAGAACAGCGGCACTCTTGTCGTCAAACCGATTTCGATCGAGGATCTCCTTTACATATGTCAGGTTCGCCGCTTGGTTGAAGGAGAAGCAGCCCGTCGAGCGGTCGGACGCATTTCCGTTCCAGACCTTGTCCGCCTTCGAAAGCGGTATACGGCTCTCAAGGCCCGCAAGGAGCCAGTCCTGGCTTTGGAGGGGGCGGCCAATCGCGATCTGCATCGTTGGATCGCTGACGCATGCGGAAACCCGGTCCTTGCATCCATCATCATGGATCTCAAGAATCGATCCAAGCTTCTTCGTCTCGGGGTACCGGAGCGCATCGCATATGACGAACATCTTCCAATCATTGATGCCCTTATCAAAGGGAACGGCGAGGAAGCGAAAGCCGCCATGCAGCGGCACATAGACGCTCTGCGGACTTACGCGCTGGATAGGCTGGGAGCGCTCTAAAACTGCCGGGGATCAATTTGGACACCCCGTGTGACCACCCCGTATTCCTCCCGACTGATTTGTTATAAGTCGTCGTCTGACTTCTTGATTTCTTACAGTCAGGCAGCTCACTGAAGTCTTCCTCTCTCTCGAGTACTTGTTTGAGTTCTTTTTGGAGTTTGCAGCCCGCCAGCCCATTGGCGATATACCACTGGTGGACAATGTGGATTCCATTATGTTATAAAGCCCTGCAGGTTACTACCATTCGGCGGAGGATCTACTCGATGAGAATCGCTTGGGGTATTGCACTTCTTTCTCTTTTAGGACTACTCGTTCAGGTGACGTTCGCGCAGGAATACAAGATTGTGGGATCGATTCCCATCGGTGGAACAGGTCATTGGGACTATTTGCTCGTTGACTCGGAGAATCGACGGCTGTATGTATCGCACAACAGCGAGGTGGCAGTGATCGATGTCGATTCTCAAGAAATCGTTGGGAAGATCAATGTAGATGGCTTCTCACATGGTATCGCCTTGGCAAACAACCTCAATCTCGGTTTCATCACCGACGGAGATAGCAAGACGAGCAACGTTAAGTCTCCCGAACAGGTAGTGACCTTTGATCTGAAAACCCTCGCTAGGACTGCCAAGACGAAGGTGGGAGAAGATCCCGATTCCATTGTTTTCGACGCACCTTCGGGACGCGTGTTTGCTTTCAATGGAGATCCGATGCAAACCAATGTCATTGATGCGAAGACGAGCAAACTGGATAAGACGGTCGATCTAGGCGGGAATCCAGAATTTTCGGTGAGCGATGGTCGCGGCAGTATCTACGTGAACATCAAAGATAAAAGCGAGATTGTTCAAATCGATTCCAAGACACTGACCGTCAAGACCCGGTGGCCGCTGGCGCCATGCGAAGGACCGAGCGGATTGGCTCTGGACCGTGAGAACCGGCGATTATTCTCGGTCTGCAGCAACGGGAAAATGGCCGTCATCGATGCGGATTCGGGCAAGGTGGTTGCCACTGTGCCGATCGGCGCTCTGCCCGACGGAACCGCATATGATCCGGGCACCAAGTTGGCGTTCTCTTCGAACCGAGATGGAACCCTTACGGTCGTGCGGCAGATCACGAAGGACCAATACACGGTTGCACAGACCGTGACGACCCAGCCGGGAGCGCGAACCATGGCTCTCGATACCAAGACTCACAAACTTTACTTATCTTCTGCCGAGTTTGGTCCTAAGCCTGCCGGAAGTAAATATCCCTCGGTAGTGAAGGACACATTCAAAATTCTAGTCCTGCAATTACAGTAACCCCCGGGCCCATTTACCATCCTTTGGTGGGAAGCGAGAAATTCTAAAGTGCCAAAGATCGAGACCGAGGAAATCAGGTTCATTGCCGCAATTGGTGCTGTCGGTGGTGGCATACACGGCGACAGCCTCGACGAAGCGATGACTCACGAACCCCACTTCATCGCGGCAGACGCCGGAACCACCGATGCGGGGCCATATTCGTTGGGCTCTGGAAAATCGGCATTCCCACGCGAGATGATCAAGCAAGATTTGGCCCTGATGCTGCGCGCCGGCAAGCGCGCCGGCATCCCCGTACTCGTCGGCTCGGCTGGCACGGCTGGGGGAGACGCTCACGTTGACTGGACGCTGGACATTGCCCGTGACGTCGCCAGGGAGAACAACTTGGCGATCCGAACAGCAGTGATTTATTCGGAGCAGGACAAGTCCTATCTCAAAACCTTACTTCGGGAAGAAAGGATCCGTCCCCTGGAGCCTGCACCGCACGTGGATGAAGGGGTAATCGACCGCAGTATGCGGGTGGTCGGCATGATGGGCGTCGAGCCACTGCAACGTGCGCTGGAAGGAGGCGCTGACTTTGTCCTAGCTGGACGCTGCAGCGATTCCGCCCTGTACGCTGCCCTGCCGATCCGGCGCGGCTTTCCAGCTGGCCTTGCGTGGCATGCAGGAAAGGTTTCGGAATGCGGAACCATGGCTGCCGAGACAATGGGCAAAGGTGTCATTTTCGGGCGTATCCGTCGCGACCATTTCATCGTCCGTCCTTTTGGACCTGGACTTCGATGCACACCTCAGAGCGTCGCGGCTCACACCCTGTATGAAAACGCTGATCCCTACCTTCATCAGGAATGCTCAGGGATACTCGACTTGAGTAAATCAACATTCGAAGCCTTGGACGAGGTGAGTGTCCGAGTCTCGGGGAGTGCCTTCATTCCGTCAGAAATTTACACCGTGAAGCTGGAGGGCGCGGAGCTAGTCGGCTATCAATCTCTTATTGTAGGAGGCATACGCGATGCCTTCGTAATAAAACGGCTAGATACATGGTTAGCCGGCGTGCGAGAGAGGATCGAAGCAGGCATCTCGAAGATATTCGGGAATACGCTGTCCAAGGACCAGTATCGCCTCGTATTTCATATCTACGGAAAAGATGCGGTGATGGGCGGGTTGGAGCCAGACCGGGAGTCTGTTCCGAAGGAGATTGGTTTGGTTCTAGAAGCGACAGCACCGACTCAGGAGATCGCGACCACAATTGCGCTCTTGAGTCGGCAACCACTCTTGCACCATCCCGTGCCCGAGTGGAAAGGCGCAATCACCACTTTCGCGTGTCTGCACAATCCCGCACACATTGATCGCGGACCGGTCTACAGATTCAACTTCCACCACGTCGCCCTGCCGCACAATCAAGAAGAAATGTTCCGCTCAGAATTCGTGAATATTGGAAATCCTGTCTATGAAACTAGCGCAGCTCTCTAGCCTTATTCGCAGTAAGAACGCAGGTCCTTTCGTACTGACGTTCGACATTATGTTCCCCGACGAACAGAGCTACCTAAGGGTGAAACGATCGGGCGTGCTCAGTGCCGCAGCGTTTGCGGAACTCTATCGATGTCGAGAGGAAACGGTTCGTTTCTTTGAATGCGATAACGCGCTAGCGTTCAAGTTCAGCATTCCTCGTCAGATCTTTCAAGGTGACATTGGCGACGGCGATCTGCATGGAGGACAGCAGTTCATGCCGTTAGTTGACATCGAAGTTCCGTAAGGCGAAAGGTCGAGATGACAAGTGAAGTAAGCCATCGTCTCAATAAACTTTGCGCGATTTTCCATTGGGTTGTTTGGACATTTCACAGAGCAGAGAGGGCACGGGAGGGTGGCCAAATCTAGCAACAGCATGCGTAACGCAGAGACAGTACGGATGCCGGAAACCAACGAGACGTCCAGATCGAGGGCTGCGATGGTCAGCGCCCGCCTCGACCGATTGCCGGCAACCTCGTACATTTGGAAACTGATCATCCTGTTGTCGCTCGGCGCCTTCTTCGAGATCTACGACATAGCGCTTACAGCATCTCTTAGCCCAGGGCTAATCCGGGTCGGTATATTTCACAGCGGTGTGAAAGGTCTGTTCGGCCTGACGGATCAAGCTACTTTCGCAGCCGCTACTTTTTTGGGTTTGTTCGTCGGGACCGTGGCTTTTGCTTCGGTGGCAGATCGTTACGGTAGGCGCGCTATTTTCACGTTCTCGCTACTTTGGTATGCAGCTGTCACGGTCGTCATGGCTTTGCAAAGCACAGCTGTCATGATCGATTTGTCCCGGTTCATTGCCAGCGTTGGCCTCGGCGTGGAGTACGTTACCATCGACAGTTATCTGGCGGAGCTGGTCCCGAAACAGATCAGGGGCAGAGCCTTCGCAGTTAACCACTCCGTTCAACTTTCGGCAGTGCCGGTTGTAGCGCTTCTGAGTTGGCTGTTGACCCCTATCAAACCGTTTGGCATGGAAGGATGGCGCTGGGTGGCTATGGTGCCCGCCCTCGGAGCGATTTTTGTCTGGTGGATTCGGCGAATTGTTCCAGAGTCCCCTCGCTGGCTAGCCTCGAGGGGCAGGGTTGGTGAGGCCGAACAGGTCATCGCGATGATCGAGGAACATGTCGTATCTCAGACGGGAAGCCACCTTCCCGAGCCGGCACCCGCCGCCCCGGAACAGACAAGTAAAGCTTCGCTGTCCGAAATCCTAGGCCCTCCCTTTATTCGAAGTACCATCATGCTGGTTTTGTTGAATTTCTTTCAAGCAATTGGATTTTTTGGGTTTAACAATTGGACGCCCGCCTTATTGGAATCCCGCGGCGCGAGCTTCGTCAAAAGCCTGCAATATAGCTTCATTATTGCCACGCTGTATCCGATCAGTCCATTGTTCTTTGTTTGGATCGCCGACCGAATCGAACGCAAATGGCAGGTCATGATTGCCGCCACCTCTGTTGCGGGATTCGGACTGGCATTCTCCCAGCAATTGACGGCCGCGAGGTTGATCATGTTCGGAGGCTTGCTGGCGGTATCCAACATCCTCCTCTCCTACTCTTATCATGCCTATCAGTCGGAGGTGTACCCGACACGCGTGCGTGCGCGTGCCATCGGTTTTGTCTATTCCTTCAGCCGCCTCTCCACTGTGTTCAGTAGCTTTATGATCGCGTTCTTCCTGCAGAAGTTCGGAACCGTCGGCGTTTTTATTTTTATCGCGTCTGCGATGTTAGTCGTGGTGCTCGCGGTCGGAATTTTGGGCACCCGCACCCGCGGGCAGGCCCTGGAGGATATTGCGCAATAGATCGGCGAAGAAGAAACTGTGGCGCATAAACAGCGATGGCATCGTTATCAGGGATCAAGGTTCTAGACTTCTCGCACGCTCTTGCCGGGCCCTATTGCACACTTCTTCTTGCTGACTATGGTGCCGCGGTCTATAAGGTCGAGTCTCCCGATGGGGGCGACACCGGTCGTGGGTGGGGACCGCCCTTCATCGGCGATCAGGCCTCTTATTTTCTAGGTCTGAATCGGGGAAAACGGAGCTTGTCGATCAACCTTAAATCCGCGCGAGGCGTCGAGCTATGCTTGCGCATGACGGAGAAAGTTGACGTCGTAATTGAGAATTTCCGCCCCGGTACGATGTCGCGGCTTGGGTTAGGTTATGAGGTCGTCCGCGCAAGAAATCCACGAATCGTCTACTGCTCGATTTCCGGATACGGACAGAATGGACCTTCGCGCGACGAACCTGCGATGGATCTTATTTTGCAGGCTTCCAGCGGCCTAATGAGTGTGACCGGGACGACGGACGGCGAACGCGTCCGCTGCGGCTACTCCGTTGCCGATGTTACGACGGGGATGTTTGCTCTGATCGGAATTTTGATGGCTCTGCGGAGTCGAGACGCCTCTGGTTCGGCGCAATTCGTTGATGTTTCTATGCTTGATTCAATGATTTCAACGATGACCACTAATTTTATGATTTACCTCGGATCTGGAGCTATCCCAGTTCCGCTCGGCACCTCGTATTCGTCGATCGTTCCCTATCGTGGGTTCTGCACCAGGGATGCCGAAATAGTTATCGCTGTGGGCAGTGAAAAGCTATGGCGCGACTTTGGTCCCGCAATCGGCCACGCCGAACTGGTCGATCATCCGGAATACGCGACAAACAGTATGCGAGTAAAGAACCGGATTGAACTCGAATCACTCTTGGCCGATATTTTCCGCACAAATACTACACAGTATTGGTTAGCCAAGCTTGGCGTTGCCGGCATCCCCGCTTCCCCTATACGTGGTCTGGACCAAGTGGTGAACGACCCGCAGTGTGGAGTGCGCGAAATGTTTCCGTACGCGACTGAGTCAAGCGTTGGGAAAGTCAGGGTAGTCGGCTCTCCGATAAAGTTCCCCGAAGAGCCGACCGTCGCCCTGTCGTGTGCCCCCGCCCTTGGCCAACATACGAAGGAGACTTTAGCGGATTGGTTTGGGATGGACTCAACAGAGCTAAGTAGCCTCCAGACAGAAGGGGTGATCTTGCAAGCTTGAAATTTAGCACACAACTGTGAGGCATATTTGTGGAGCATTTTCCGGTGGCTGTCTCTGCTGCGCGCGTTTCACCGAATTGTTCATCAGCCGGATCGACAGATTTTGATTAGAAGAGGAACGCTCATATGAATCTATTGCAAGTTGCCGTCGTTGCCCTCATCACTGTCTTTCCCGCTGGTTCGGGGGTACAAGTAAAAGAACCATTAAAGCTCGTCGATACTATTCCATTGCCCGACCTGCAAAAGGGGGATTTCGATCACTTCGCAATCGATCTCGCAGGCCATAGGCTTTTCCTCGCTGCCGAGGAGAATGGGAAGGTTCTGGTATTCGACACAAACAGCAACAAACTGATTCATACAATCGCTAAGTTAAAGGCTCCGCATTCGGCCATCTATCGTCCCGATTCGCGAAAACTGTTCGTTGTCGATGGAGATGACTCAGCAGTTAAAGTCTACGACGGGGTTACTTACGAATTGATTGGGCAAGTCAAAGTCGGAATTGACGCAGATTCTATAGCGTACGACCCGAAAACGCGATATATGTACGTCGTCAGCGGCGGCAGAGAGGCGCATACGCCGTTCTCGTATATCAGCGTAATAGATACGAATGACGTGAAGAAACTAAAGGACATAAAAATAGATTCCAATTGGATCGAAGCGCTGGCTCTCGAACATTTCGGGCCGCGGCTGTTCTGCAACATTACGGGGGAAAATGCGGTGGGGGTTGTCGACCGCACCAGCGGTGCTCTCGTCACGACCTGGCCCCTTCCTCCAGGAGACAAACGCAACGTCGCGCTCGCTCTCGATGAATCAAACCACCGTTTGTTTGTTGTAACGGGCGATCCGGCAATGTTGCTTGTGGTTAATTCCAACGACGGGAAGGTGGTCACCAGTATCCCGGCAGTCGCGAAGGCGGATGATATGGCATACGATTCTGCGCATAAGCGCATCTATGTCTCAGGCGACGAATTCGTCGATGTTTTTCAACAAAAGGACGCCGATACATACACCCTAATGGCTCGAATTCCTGGAAGTTTCCGCGCGAAAACGGCAATGCTAGTCCCGGAACTAAACCGCTACTATCTCGCTGTTCCACAGCACGAGACAAAGAGCGCCGAGGTGAGGGTCTTTGAGGTCCAACCCTAGGCAATCACTCGCCGAAAGACCGCGTGCGCGAGCGCGAATACGATCCAATCAACCAGAGATGGAACATCGATGACTTCCTTTGCCATGCGTCACAAGATCCTCGTGGTCTGTTGCTGGATGCTTTTCACCGTCTGTGGTGGCAGATTTGTCGGCACCATGATGCATCGCATGGATTACACATACACCACGCCCGGACAGCCGGGCTATATTGCGAACCAGCACATTTTGGACAGTTTTGGCATTGATGCCACGTTCGAGCCCTTTCTGGCGGAGCTTCACCTGCCGAAAAGAAAGGGGATGGACACCCCTGATGGCCAGGCGCTCGCATCGCGAACCTTCAATTCCGCGGAAAGGCGGGCATAGTCGCCGTGGCAGATTATGCCCACACACAAAATCCAGTTTTCCTGCTGGACCACGGGCAGACGACCCGGGCGTTAATCAATCTGCCAAATCCGGACAAGGGTCCCGGGGCCGGCATCGAACGGCGCGTCGATCCTGCGATGCAGCGGACTGTGACACCGGGTTTCACAACTCACCCTCACGGGCTTTGCGCAAATGCTGTCGAATGCAGGGCCCAATCGGCAAAATCTGACTCTTGGATTGGAAATCGGTTTTGTCTTGATACTGGTCTACGGTTCCGCGATTGCGATTGTTCCGGTGCTGATGGCGCTTCCGGCCATTCGGGTCACTTTTCTGAGCGCGCTCGGCTTGACCTATGTTACGCCGGTTGGCTACTTCGTCCCGTACATGATCATCCTTCTTACCCCTGGCTTGGCGGTTGACTATTCTCTGATAGTAGTAACTCGCTGGCGTGAAGAGCGGGAGCGCGGTCTAAACAATAACGACGCTATTCATTCAGCTCTCCGTAGCGCCGGCAAAACGGTGATCCTGAGTGGCGTTACCGTGGCTGTCGGGTTGTTCTCGCTGGTTTTGTTGCCAGTTCCCTTCCTGCGCAGCGTAGGGGTCGGCGGTATGCTCGTACCGCTGATCGCCACCGTAGCAGCGTTGACCCTGCTGCCGATCACATTGGGAGCATGGGGCCCATGGCTTGAGCGTCGCCTTTGAAAAACTCCTACTACTTTCAGCCGTGGGTGGGAGCGTTGGGGAAGCATCATCCTGCGCTATCGATGAACTCCGTACAGTCTTTTACGTTCTGCACGAACTCCATGGACTGTCACACACCAACCCAAAAAACCCGTCACGCCTCGTGCTATCGCTGCTAGGACCGGAAGCGCAATATCCCACAACGCGGTAAACCTCCACCATCAGGCTCCGAACTATCTCGTACCAGCGGATGCGGAAGCCAAACAAAGGGCTTAACCGAGCACGGTCAGCAAATTTAGTCCTTGCAAGAACATGGCGGCCGCCAGTGCCTTTCAAAACCGGAAAGTGTTTTTGGTGCTGGACCATCGTCGTCGCATTCTCCGCTTGAACGTGATCCGTGGTGCGACAGCGGAGTGGACGGGACCACAACTGCGAGAGACACTTCCCTTTAACCAATCCCCACGCTTACCTGCTGCGAGACCGGGATGCGATCTTTGGCCAGGACTTCCGAGGCAGGTGAGAGAGATAGGCGTAGAAGAGGTGCTATCCACGCCGCGGGGCACTAGACTCATCCAAAAAGCCGCCACTCATCGGTTTGTCGTGCCGCAATTTGATAGCAGGCCAAGCGAGAACACACACACATTGCAATCCAGAGAGATCGCAACACTCGTCAGGAAGTACTGAAAAACTCGTTCTCTGCCGTCCAAAAAACGCACACGCCAGCGATGCTGAGGCTGTTGCTTAACATCGGAAATGTATTGATCTATTGCGTCCAATCTCGCCGTGTCGCTGGGTTGCGATCTGCTCGACAATGTCACGATGGTGAAGCACAGCGTTGTATTCTGGCAACCCGACCTCGGAGCTGCCCTCGTCAACTGACGCTATCAGCGTTTGCACTCATCGCCCGTCCTTCCGCTTTACCCCTTTCGAAACGTCCCCGCCAACAAGAATCCCTCAAAATGCTCTAACATCAAATCTCTAATGACCCGCACCCGCGCCGTACTTTGGGACATGGACGGGACCCTCGTCGACTCCGCCGACTACCACTGGCAGGCCTGGCGCGACACCATGGCCCGCGAAGGCCATCCCATCACCCACGACCAGTTCCTCGCCAGCTTCGGCCAGCGCAACGACTCCATCCTCCGCCAATGGCTAGGCGCCCAAGTCACCCCCGAACTCATCGAGCGCGTCGGCGACGCCAAAGAAGCCCTCTACCGCCAGCATGTACGTCAGCAAGGCATCGAGCCGCTTCCCGGCGTCTCCCAGTGGGTCAGCCGCCTGCACCAGCAAGGATGGCGTCAGGCCATCGCCTCCGCCGCCCCGCGCAAGAATGTCAAAACCATCCTCGAAGCCCTCCACACCGCCGACTGCTTCGAAGCCATCGTCTCCGCCGAAGACGTGCACCGCGGCAAGCCCGACCCGGAAGTCTTCCTGGTTGCCGCCGCCAAACTCGACGTCCCTCCGAGTCACTGCATTGTCGTCGAAGACGCACTGCACGGCATCGAAGCCGCCCGCGCCGCCGGCATGAAAAGCATCGGCGTAACCCGCAACCGCAAACCCCTGCCCGCGGACCTCGTAACGCACTCGCTAGCCGAGCTGACTCCAAATGCGTTCGACAACCTGCTGCTGTCCGGAGTCAGAAGTGCACAGGATGCGTAGTGCCGCTGCAAAATGGTGCGGGACCCTTCGCTGGGTGTTATCCGGAGTGGCTTTGAAAAACTCCCTTTTTATCAAACCAGCGAAAATTTGGAGGATAGAAAATGGCTAGCAAAGTGGAGAAGTCGTTTGTGGGGCCCACGGCCAACTCAGGACCCCATATGGTGTTGTCCTGACTTAGGCTTTCGCCTGCTCCCATTCTGAGCTGTTTACACCCTTCTCCCGTAATTCGGAATGCTGCAAAATAGCACCATGCCTCGACTCCCGCGTTCCGTCAGCGTTTGCTTCGTGGTAAGCCTAGTCACGGCTGTCAGTCCGGTCTCCGCCCAAACTCCGCCGTCGGCGCAACACACCGAGCGCCCAGCCCCGCCGACGCGTGATCCCAAAACTCCCAGCTATGTGACAGCCAAGGAACTGCCCGACGGCTCTACCCCTCCCGCGAACGTGGACGGCAGTTTCATCGTCGGCCCTACCCACGATGTTCCTCCCGAGATGTCCGCTCAGAGCATCCTCCCGAAGGGTTCGGTGATTGAATTCATCATGAGCTCGGCGCAGAGCAAAATCTATCCCGGCATTGCGCGCGACGCCAACACTTTCGGAACGGTGGATCCGGCTGATCCCGCCAAGCTCGTGGTGACCACAAGCCATCCCGCTCCCTACACGCGAAGAGTGGCCGTCTATGTCCCAAAGCAGTACGTCGCCGGCAGCGTCGCGCCCTTCATCGTCGGAGCCGACGGGCCCGACCCGCTGCTCTTCTCTGTTCTGGACACCTTGATTGCCCAACACAAGGTCCCGGCGATGATTGCAATTTCCATCGGCAACGGGGGCGGGGACGCGCAAGGCAGTGAACGCGGTCTTGAGTACGACACCATGTCCGGAGTCTACGCGGAGTTTGTGGAAAAGGAAGTGCTGCCTCGCGTCGAAACCGAGGCTCGAGTGAAACTCACCAAAGATCCCAATGGCAGGGCAACCATGGGCAGCAGCTCAGGAGGCTCCTGCGCCTTGATCATGGCCTGGTATCATCCAGAGCTATATCACCGCGTGCTCACCTATTCCGGAACATTCGTCAACCAGCAATGGCCGTCCAACCCGCGAACGCCGCACGGTGCCTGGGAGTTTCACGAGCACCTCCTCCCCGAAAGCCCCGCCAAGCCGCTACGAATCTGGATGGAAGTTGGCGACCGCGATCTGCTGAACCCGAACGTAATGCGCGATAACATGCACGATTGG
>Ga0307474_10001246_pt1 | contig 18527 bp, 13 predicted proteins | sample atmos_gasesECM1C_2_FD_203312 | JGI IMG/M metagenome (GOLD analysis project Ga0307474, IMG submission 203312) | Hardwood forest soil microbial communities from Morgan-Monroe State Forest, Indiana, United States - atmos_gasesECM1C_05 | ecosystem: Environmental > Terrestrial > Soil > Temperate... | reverse complement strand
CGGCAATGCTCTGATTAAGCAGAAGACTTCCGCGTCGTACCTGGAAGCCGACATTTACGCCTTTATGAGTACACGCCCTAGCTCAACGAGGAAAATGGCCAAGGCGGAGTTACGCTGCCTTGGCCCTTGTTCTTGCGACTGCCGGGCTCAGACTGTCCGGTCCGGTTCCGCCGCAGCCCGCGCGAGTATTTTCAATCAAAAAGGATTTTGCCCAGAGCGCCAATGCAATTCTGGCTCTTAGGAAGCTAATCAGAGTTAGTGCTGTGGGGGTACGACCCAGCACGTGAACCCGCCTCGGTCAACCGCACGTAGCTCCCGGACTCGTGCAGCCAAAGACAGCCGTCTGGCGATTGCGAGATCAAGCCCGCCCTGTATTCGGCCGGCGTGCCCTTCGGCTCATAGATGAACGGCCCGCTGATCTTCTGGATATAGATGCGGCCGTCCTGCACAGGCTCGAAGGCGTTGGCCAACTTCATAAGCTTGCGGGCGGCGGCGTCGGGATCGGCGAAGGGGCGGTCAGAGACAAACTTCAATGTTGCAGCACTATCTGGTTCGATGGCGGCTCTTCTGTGCGAGCGCATCGAGTAGTGTGCGAGGCGGCGTCGTATCGTTCGATTTCTCCCACTTCTCGACGCCCACCTTGTTGATTGCCTTTGTGAGCACTTTTGCAAATTTATGCCCGAGGTTAAATGGCGGCGGCGGGAATGCGGAGAGCTGGAGGGGTTCGTAAGCCCTACAATTCGAGGCCGCCGCATGGCGGGGTACTAGACGAGCAAACCCAACTGTCAGGGCGAACTCAGGACTGGATAAAACTTGGAGGCAAGGTCATCTTGACGCTTCGTGACGACGAAGATTGTGGATTGCCAGCCTTACCTTGTCGTCCCATGATGAGGACGACACATGATCCATGCAAACCGGGGGCAACACATGACAGCAGTTGCGATCCAGCCGACCGGCCATCACTCCCGTCAGCCCTGGTACCGGATCCTCTATGTCCAGGTCCTGATCGCGATCGCGCTCGGGGTCCTCATCGGGTATTTCTATCCCGCTCTTGGAAAACAACTGAAGCCGCTCGGCGACGGCTTCATCGCGCTGATCAAGATGATGATCGCGCCGGTGATCTTTTGCACCGTGGTGCACGGCATCTCCTCGATGGGAGACCTCAAACGAGTTGGCCGGGTGGGGCTGAAGGCGCTGATCTATTTCGAGACGGTCTCGACGGTCGCGCTTGCGGTCGGCCTTCTCGTCGGCAGAACGCTGCAGCCGGGGCGCGGCTTCAACATCGATCCGGCCACGATCGATCCGAGCTCTGTTGCGACCTACGTCACTAAGGCAAAGGAAGAGGGCATCGTCGCTCATCTGATGGGGATAATTCCCGACAGCTATTTCGACGCGCTTGCGCGCGGTGACCTGCTGCAGGTGCTATTGATCTCGATTCTGTCGGGTTTTGCAATCTCCTTCCTAGGCAAGGCGGGCCTGCCGATTGCCGAGGCCGTCGACAAGGCCGCGAAGATGTTCTTCGGCATCATCCGCATCATCGTGCGCGTGGCGCCGCTCGGCGCGTTAGGCGCGATGGCGTTCACGGTCGGTGCCTACGGCCTCGGCTCGCTGCTCAATCTCGCCGCACTGGTCGGCACATTCTATCTGACCAGCCTCCTCTTTGTGCTAATCGTGCTGGGTGCGATCGCGCGGATCGCCGGCTTCTCGATCATCCGTTTCATCGCCTATATCAAGGATGAGCTCCTGATCGTGCTCGGCACCTCGTCATCGGAGACGGTGCTGCCGCAGATGATCCAGAAGATGGAGCATCTTGGCGCCTCGCGCTCGGTGGTCGGCCTGGTCATCCCAACCGGCTACAGCTTCAACCTCGACGGCACCAACATCTACATGACGCTGTCAACGCTGTTCCTGGCGCAGGCGACCAATACACCCCTTACGATCTGGCAGGAGCTCGGCATCCTTGGCGTCGCCATGATCACCTCGAAGGGCGCCTCAGGCGTGACGGGTGCCGGCTTCATTACGCTCGCGGCGACGCTCTCTATCGTGCCTGACATTCCGATCCAGTCGATCGCGATATTGGTCGGCATCGACAAATTCATGAGCGAATGCCGCGCGCTGACCAATCTGATCGGCAATGGCGTCGCCTGCGTCGTGATCAGTCTCTCCGAAGGCGAACTCGACAAGCATGCGCTACACGAGACGATGGCGCATCCGTTGGAACTCGGCGAGGCGCTTGAGCCGGGAGGCGCGTCCTGAGGCCGCCAGGCGGATCGATCGGATCACGTTGGTGCGGCTGCGGCGGCAAATAGCCGATGTAGGTGCGCAGCTGCGTCTTCGAGAGCGGCGTTTTGCGTGATCCTGAACGCCGACAAGAGCCAGGAATTCCCGAAAACTACGCAGCCGAGATTGGAAACTCGGGTAAATCCTGTCGGGGGAAACGTAGGTAGCGCTCCCCCGCTACCACGGGCAGCGCGGCGGTCGCGCTTTGTGACGAGGCGACTTCACCGCCCCGCGATCGCCTCTTCAAGCCAGTTTTTGGCGTTGCCGGGCGGCCCGAACCTTGGCGCGGTTGCCGCAAACCCGCATCTCGCACCAACGGCGGCGGTTGTTCTTGGTAGTGTCGAAGAACAGCCAGCCGCATTCCTGGCCGGCGCATCGCTTGGTGCGCAAGAGGTCCTTCCCCATCAACAGTGTCAAGGCTGAGAGCGTGATGGGGCCCAGGATGGCCGCGGCAATGTCGCGACGCGGATCCCAGACCCAGATGTAGCTGCCAAAGCGCATCTTGATCTCGGCGTGGCCGAGGTTTGCGGCGTGGGCGGCCGATAGCGACGCGAGCAGCTTCCCCGCGACCGGCCTCTGCTCGGCAAGCGCGGTCCCGATCGTCCAGATCAACTCTCGCATCTCGATCGCGCGCTCAAAGATGTGTTGCGCCCGGCGCGGATGGCCGGCGAGCGCGGCATGCGCGTAGGCGCAATCGGCGGGCGGCATGACGCGCGCGTGCTCGACCCACTGCATGAGCGTGTCGAAGCCTCTCAGATGCTCTTGTCTCGCGGGAGAGCCGCGCGCCGACGTCGTATTCGTGAAATCCCATGCCAAGTCACCGCCGACGAGATCGAGACTGCCGGCGCGAGACGGTGGGAGGAGTGCCTTGGCCCGGCGATCAGCGTTCATGTGTAACCATCAAACCGCGTTAGGAGCCTGGCGGCGGGTGCCCGGCCTGCCATCACGCGCTCCACCTTAAGCGTTTCAGCGTCCGGCGGACAGGGAATTTGTAACCCTCTATCCGCTGTTGACTGGTTGCAATGTGCGTGACAGCTTGTTCCGGCTAAATGATATTTGGAGGTTACCATGACCGGTCGTCGCGGCGCTCTCCCCTTGCTCGTCTCGTTGCTTGTCCTGCCTGTCGCGGTCGCAGCGCCAGCCGCCGCGCAGCTGGGCGGAAAGAATGTCAAGATCGGCGTTGGCGGGCCGCTGACGACGACCTCGGCTGGTTTCGGCGTCGAGATGAAACAGGCGGTGGAACTCGCAGTCGATGAGGGCAACGACGCGGGCGGCGTCGCGGGCGCCAAGGTCACAGCCGTAGCCGTCGACGACAAGGCGGACCCCGAGACCGGAAAGGCGGTCGCCAAGAGTTTCTGCGACGATCCGGCGATCCTTGGCGTGGTTGGACATGTCAACAGCGGCGTGGCCATCGCCACCGGCAAGGTCTACGCCGACTGCGGCCTTGCCGTCATCACGCCGATGGCGTCGAACCCGAAGGTGACCGAGAGCGGTTTTGCGACCACCTTCCGCCTGACCAACCGCGACGACAGGAAAGGGCCGGGTCTGGCGCGCTACTTGATGCAGAAGATGGGCAAGACACGTGCGCTCGTGGTCGACGACGGAACGCCCTACGGCGTTGGCCTCGCCGACCAGTTCGTGGCGGGTTTTGGCGACGGCGGCACCGTGGTCGCCCGCAAATCCGTGCAGGTCGGGCAGAAGGACTTCTCCGAATTCGTCAGGTCGTTCCCCAGGGATTTCGACGTGCTGTTCTTTGCCGGCATTCGCGAAGGCGCGCTCATCCTCAAGCAGATGCGGGCGCAGGGACTGACGCAATTGTTCGCCTGCGGCGACGGATGCTGGGACACCAAGGCCTTCATTCAGGCCGCTGAAGGGGCGGCGACGCAAGCGGAGGGTGTTCGCATTCTCTCCGCCGCGCCTGCCATCGGCACCGTCCCCGGATCGTCCGAGTTCGGCGCCAGGTACACGGCGAAGTACGGACCGATCAACAACTATGCAGCGAGCTCCTACGACTCAGGCCGCGTGTTGATGGCTGCGATCGCCGAGGCCGCCAAGGAAAAGCGAGGCCTCCCCACACGCGCCGACGTCGTGGCAGCGCTGCGCAGGCTGACATTCCAGGGCATCGCGTACGCCAAGCGGGTGCAATGGACCGAGAAGGGCGACAACAAGTCAGCCGTGATTTTTGTCAACTCGGTCGAGGGCGACCACTTCAAGCAGATCGACCAGATCGGCGAGTGAGGCCTTTTACTCTCTTGCCGCGTATACGGCGGCCGGCGTCCGAAAGCCTCCGCACAAGCGGCATCGCGGAACTCGAAGCTGTGCCAGCTCTCGGTCGAACTGCGAGATATCGGCCCTGTTCAAGGTTGATAGCGGTCATCGCAAGGTCATTCGCGGACAAGATCGCGCCCAGATCCGGCCAATGGGCTTTCACTGACAACGCTTCCGGATCTGATGGGCTATGGCCGGCCGATCCCCAACAGGTCAGGAGTGCTGATCCGAAGCTGCCATTCGACTCCCTCGAAGCTCCAGATCTATCCCCCTTTCCGGTTCGAACCCGTTCGAATAGCTTGTTGCGCGCGACGGGAGGAATTCGGGGGTGACCGTGGAGCCAACAATCAAGGTGGGGTTCGGAGAAAGGCTGCATTCGGCGACCAAAGTTGCAGCGCTGATCGATGCGCTGTTGGAAGAAGGAATCCCGCCAGCCGAGGCGCTGCGCGGTACTCACTTGCGCCCTGATGAGCTCCATTTGCCAGCGACGCGGATCTCTCTCATTCAAATGATCGAGGCTTGTCGAAATGCGATGAAGCTGTCGCGCGACCCACACCTGGCCTTCAACGTAGGTTCGTCGATCCATCTCTCGACCTACGGAATGTACGGCTACGCCATGCTCTGCAGCACCGATTTTCGAAGGACGATGGAGTTCGCCGTCCGATATCACCAATTGGCGACACCGTTGACGAACATCGTCTTCGAGGAGAAGGGAAAGTGCGCAACCTGGGCAATCGCACCGCTCCCGCATCCCCGAATCGACGCACCTCTCCATCAGTTCGTCACCGAATTGCAGATAGGCATCCATATCTCGCTGATGCGTGACGTGATGGGAGCGTCGTTCACGCCGATCAGGATCGCCGTTACCAGTCCCGGCTCGGAAACCCGGCTGACGCAGGAGTTGGTAGGCTGCCCCGTGCTCGTCGATCAGCCCGCGGCCCAGATCGTCCTGGACACCGAGTGGTTGGACAAAGCGCCGACATTGGGCAACCGAGTGACGCATGCGGCGGTGCTGGAGATCTGCGACCGCCTTCTCGTGGAACTCGGCCGGCGCTGCGGCGTCGCGGGTAGGGTCCGAGAGATGCTGCTCGAGAACATTGCCAACCGCCCGGACTTCGAAACCGTGGCGAAGCGCTTGCGGACCACCGAGCGGACGCTCCGGCGTCAACTGCGTGCCGAGCAAACCTCTTTTCGGGAACTGGTCGATGAACTCCGGATGCAATTGGCAATCAAGTTTCTTCGCGACACCGACATGACCGGCGAGGATATCGCTCTTGCCATCGGATTCAGCGATGCCGCCAATTTCAGACACGCATTCCGCCGATGGACGAGGGAATCACCGAGCGAGTTCAAGCATCTCGCGACGGACGCAAAGGCCTCATTCGATCAGTGATCGCTTCCGGCTCGACCGCGGACAAAATCGAAGATCGTCATTTTTGGCCGAATGGAACCGATCAGCGACCGGCTTGAACCTTCACCTCCCTTTCAATTCGGGCGAGGTTCTGTCGCAACGAATTTGATCACTCATCGCTTGTTTCAGGCTGCCGTGACTCATCGCGGCGAATAGCGATCGAGAAGGGGAAAACGCAGGGGGAATGCGTTGGGGCGCCATCGGGTGCTCAATCGCTTGAGTTCGGTTTTGAGAAGCCGATTGCGCAGGCTCAATGAAAAAGCCGTGCCAAACATTCCGATCACCCCTGAGGTCATGCTGCCCTTGGCCCGCTCCTTGGACCGGCTCCCGGAACGAGTATTGACCGATTTTCAATCCGGCGTGACCGGTTGCGACCTTTGCATTCAGGAAATTTGTGAGAATGATCACCGGTCCGCTCGAGGACTTCGCAGTGTAATGGCTACCAGCCCGCGTCTCTGGTCACGGCACGCAAGAACAAGAAAGCCCAGAGAGCAATCTACCAAAGGGAGGAGAGACATGGCGGAGAGCGTCTACAAGATCATCGAAGTGGTCGGGACCAGCAGCGAGTCCTGGGAAAAAGCTGCGTCCGCCGCCGTCGAGCGCGCGTCGAAAACCTTGAGAGACCTGCGGATCGCAGAGATCGCGCAGCTCGATCTGCAGATCGGGGACGGCAAGGTGCAGGCCTATCGCGCGAGAGTGAAGCTCTCCTTCAAGTTCGAAGACTAATCGCCTCGGACCGCCGCGCCACGGCCGGTGCGAGGCCGCTCGGGCTCGGGCGGCAGAGTGGTCGATCTCAAGCCGATCCGACTGACGCCCATGTGAAGAGAGGGTTCTCCATGACGTTGCAGGTGAGGAAGACAGCGGTGTTAGGCGCCGGCGTGATGGGAGCGCAGATCGCCGCGCATCTCGCCAACGCGGGTGTCCCGGTCGTCCTCTTCGACCTCACCGCGAAGGACGGCGATCCGAGTGGCGTTGCGAAGAAAGCGATCGAGAATCTCAAGAAGCTGTCTCCGCCGCCTGCGGCCATGAAGGATCGCTTCGGCTACATCGAGGCGGCCAACTACGATGAGCATCTCGCAAAGCTCAGGGAATGCGATCTGGTGATCGAGGCTATCGCGGAACGAATGGATTGGAAGCTTGATCTATACGAACGGCTCGTTCCGTACATCGCGCCGAACGTCGCGATCGCCTCCAACACTTCGGGACTTTCGATCGAGGAGATGGGGAAGGCGCTCCCGGAGAACCTGCGGACTCGATTCTGCGGCGTGCACTTCTTCAACCCACCACGCTACATGGCGCTGATCGAGCTCATTCCCGTGGCGGCGACGGACCCGAAACTGGTCGACGATCTCGAGAGCTTCCTGACGACCACCCTCGGGAAAGGCGTGGTTCGCGCGTTCGATACGCCGAACTTCATCGCAAACCGCGTCGGCGTGTTTTCTCTGTTGGCGGTGATGCACCATACGCAGGACCTGAATCTGACGATCGACGAAGCGGATGCCGTGACCGGTCCGCTGATCGGGCGCGCCACGAGCGCCACCTTCCGCACCTGCGACGTGGTCGGACTGGATACGATGGCACATGTGATCAAGACCATGAATGACCGGCTGCCGGACGATCCTTGGCACAAATATTACGAAGTGCCGGCCTACGTGACCGCTCTGATTCAGCGTGGATCGATCGGACAGAAGAGCGGAGCCGGCCTCTATCGAAGGGAAGGCAAAGAGATCAAGGTGCTCGATGTCGCCACGCGGGATTACGTTCCATCGAGGGCCAAGGCCGCCCCGGACGTCGAGGCCATCCTGAAGCTGAGGGAACCCGCCGAAAAGTTCGCGCAGCTCAGAAGCAGTACGCATCCGCAGGCACAGCTCGTTTGGCGGTCCTTCCGCGACCTGTTCCATTACAGCGCGTATCATCTCGGATCCATCGCCGACAACGCGCGCGATCTGGATCTTGGGGTCCGATGGGGATTCGGCTGGCGCGAGGGGCCATTCGAGACCTGGCAGTCGGCGGGATGGAAAGCGACCGCGGACGCGATCAAGGCCCACGTCGGCGCAGGCAACGCAATGGCGCAAGCACCGCTCCCGGATTGGGTTTTCGACGGTCGCGCGGGGGTCCACACGCCGTCAGGATCCTATTCAGTCCGTGCCGCCGCCATCAAGCCGCGCAGGAAGCTTCCAGTCTATCTGCGCCAGCGATTTCCGGAGCCGGTCTTTGGCGAGTCGCCACCGATGGGCAAAACGGTGTTCGAGAGCGACGCGGCGCGCTTCTGGACGACGACCGAGTCGGGCAACTGCGACGTCGCCATTCTGTCCCTTAAGAGCAAGGCCGGCACGCTCGGCCCGCACGTGGTTGACGCGATCGTCGACGCCGTCGAACGGGCGGAAGCTGGCTACAGCGGTCTCGTGATCTGGCAACCGAAGCCGCCATTTTCGGCTGGCGCCGACCTGAACGCGTTTATGGGATTCGTAGCGGAGAACGATTTCGATGGACTGGAGCGCTTTATCGCGCGCTTCCAACGGATGACGGCGCGCCTGAAGTACTCGCTGGTGCCTGTGGTAGCGGCAATCAATGGGCCGGCACTCGGTGGCGGTTGCGAAATCGCGATGCACTGCGCGCGCGTCGTCGCGGCGCTCGAATCTCCGATTGGCCTGGTGGAGGCGAGCGTTGGGTTGCTTCCAGCAGGTGGCGGTTTGAAGGAATTCGCTGTCCGCGCGGCGCGTTCAGCCCAGGCAACGACCATGAACGACCCTCTGATGTTTCTCACCGGAGCGTTCCAGGCGATTTCGGGCGGGAGGCCTGCGGCGAACGCGCTCGAGGCGAAGGCGGCCGGATTCCTGCGCGAGAGCGACACGGTGGTGTTCAATCCCAGCGAGGTTGTCCACGTGGCGGAAGCGGCGGCGCGGTCGCTCCACGAAACCGGTTACCGACCGCCGTTGCCGCCCCAGGATGTCAAGGTGGGCGGCCGCAGCGGTATAGCCACGCTGGAGCATTCGCTCGCAAATATGCGCGAAGGCGGTATGATCTCGGGGCACGACTACCGCGTCGGCAAAGCCGTCGCCACGGGACTGTGCGGTGGCGAAGTCGAGACCGGTACGCTGGTGAGCGAAGATTGGCTCCTGACGGTCGAACGGAAGATGTTCGTCGAACTCGGTAGGACCGAGAACACCCAGGCCCGCATCAAGAACCTGCTCGAGACGGGGAAACCGCTGCGGAATTGACGGAAACGGGCGTGCACGGTGGAGCGTTTCGGTTCAGCGAAAGGACAGAAAATGGCCAACCAGGTTCAGGATGCCTACATCGTGGCCGCGACCCGGACGCCGGTCGGAAAGGCACGCGGCGTTATGCGCGGCGTGCGGCCGGACGACATGTTGGCGCATGTCTTGCGGGCCGCAGTCGATCGGGTGCCGGCCCTCGATCCGAAGCTGATCGGGGACGTTATCGTCGGCTGCGCAATGCCCGAAGCAGAGCAGGGCATGAACGTGGCGCGCATGGGCACGCTGCTGGCCGGTCTGCCCGACAGCGTACCTGGTCTTACCATCAATCGTTTCTGCAGTTCCGGCGTGCAGGCGATAGCGACTGCCGCCGATCGTATTCGGCTCGGCGAAGCCGACGTCATGATCGGCGGCGGGACCGAGACGATGAGCATGATGCCGTCGATGATGGGCAACAAGCTCTCCTACAACCCTGCGATCTTCGAAAAGCAGGAGAACATTGGCATGGCCTACGGGATGGGGCTGACGGCCGAGAGGGTTGCAGAGAAATGGCAGGTGAACCGTGAGGATCAGGATGCCTTCGCCCTTGCGAGCCATCAAAAGGCGACGGCCGCAACAAATGCCGGAAAGTTCCAGGACGAGATCTCGCCCTACACTGTGCGTACCCATGCGCCGGATCCCAGCAGCGGTACGGTCAAGATCACAGAGAAGGTCGTAGATGCCGACGAAGGACCGCGTCCGGACATCGGTCCAGAGGCCTTGGCCAAGCTGCGCCCCGTCTTCGCCGCAAAGGGAAGCGTGACTGCCGGCAATGCCTCACAAATGTCAGACGGTGCAGGCGCGGCGATACTCGTGAGCGAAAAGATCCTCAAGCAATACAATCTCAAACCGCTCGCCCGCTTCGTGTCGGCCAGCGTCGCCGGCGTGCCAGCCGAGATCATGGGGATCGGGCCCGTCGAGGCCATCCCCCGGGCACTCAAGCTTGCCGGGCTCAAGCAGCATGATCTCGATTGGATCGAATTGAACGAAGCTTTCGCAGCCCAAGCGATGGCCTGCATCCGGATCCTCGATCTCGAGCCCGCGAAGGTAAATCCGCTGGGCGGCGCGATAGCGTTGGGCCATCCGCTCGGGGCCACCGGAGCCATACGCGTCGCTACGCTCGTCAGTGCCATGCAGCGCGATCCAAAGATCAAGCGTGGCATGGTCTCGATGTGCATCGGCACAGGCATGGGCTTCGCGGCGATTTTTGAGCGGGTCTGAGATATCGAACTGTTCTTTCGAAAAGGCGACGAGGATGGAACTCGCGGGGCAGGGGGAGCGAAGGTGGAAGGAGGCTGGGCTGGCGGAGGCGAATCCGCGCCTCTGGAAAACGTCGATAGGACCGGTCGACTATGGCGCGATCCACGAGAGCTCGCAGGGCCGAGAAGCTTTGATGCACCGAGTGCTGATCGTCGGTGGCGGGGCCGGTGGACTCGAACTCGCGACGCGGCTGGGCAATAGCCTCGGCAAACGGGGCAAGGCGTCGATAGGGCTTCTTGACAAGACCCGTGTGCACGTGTGGAAGCCGCATCTGCACGAGATCGCTTCGGGCACGCTCGATATCCACGTCGATTCGGTCGAATATTTTGCCCATGCGCGCGCACACCATTACCGCTTCCGTGTCGGCGCGATGTGCGGGCTCGATCGTGAGAAGCGTCAAGTCTTCGTCGAACCGACGCTTGACGAGGACGGCCGGCAACTGATTCCGCCGCGCGTCCTGGGATACGACACGCTGATCCTCGCTGTCGGAAGCGTCGGCAACGACTTCGCCACGCCTGGAGTCAAGGAGCACGCCATCGCCATCGACAGCGCCGATGAGGCGGCGAGGTTCAATCGCAGGATGATCAACGCCTGCGTCCGGGCCAACGCCCAGTACGAACCGCTGCACGAGGGCCAGCTGCATTGCGTGATCATCGGTGCTGGTGCCACCGGCGTGGAGCTGGTGGCGGAATTGCACAAAACGATGCGCGATATCGCCGCCTATGGGCTGGACAATATCGACTTCGACAAGTTGATCAGGCTCACCATCATCGAGGCAGGTCCGAGAATTCTTGGTCCCCTGCCGCAGCAATTGGCAGCGTCGACGGAGGACATGCTGAATCGACTCGGCGTGCACGTGCTGACGGGCAAGCAGGCTGCCGAGATCACGAAAGATGGGGTAAAGCTCGCGAGCGGTGAATTCATTCCTGCGGAGATGGTCGTCTGGGCCGCCGGCATCAAGGCGCCCGAATTCCTGAAGGGCATCGATGGACTCGAGACCGACCGCATCAACCGGCTGGTGGTTCGCGACACGCTTCAGACCACCCGCGACGACGACATCTTCGCAATAGGAGATTGTGCCTGCTATGTCCTTCCGGTCGAAGGCAAGCCGACCCCGCCGCGTGCCCAGACGGCTCACCAGATGGCGTCGCTGGTCGAGAGAGCCGTGAGCGCCCGTCTCAAGAAGCAGGCCCTGCCGAAGTTCAAGTACCGCGATTTCGGTAATCTCGTGAACCTCTCTGAGTACGGGACGGTAGGCAACCTGGTCGGGTTGGTCGGGAAGCGGAGCGTCTACCTGGAAGGCATGTTCGCCCGCCTCATGTACCGATCGCTCTACAAAATGCATCAACGCGCGCTGCACGGAACGCTGAACACGGCGCTCGATACGGCGGTAGATCTGATCTCGCGGCATACCGAGCCGCGCGTGAAGCTGCATTGAGACGCAGTCGCAGAGACGGCAATTGGGGAACCCAGATGAGCGTAGCGATCGTTCCAACGGCAAAATCGGACAAGACCGGAAAGATTGTCATGGCGCGCGATGCCGCACGGCTGATACGCACAGGTGATACGGTCGCGATCGGTGGATTCTTCGGAATCGGCCTCGCCATGGAGGTCATCCACGAACTGGCGGCGATCTACGAATCGCACGACGCCGAAGCCGCATCTTTCGGCAAACCTCGCGATTTGACTTTGGTGTGGTGCGTCAGTCCCGGAGACGGCCAGCAGCGCGGAGCTCAGCGGCTCGCCCACCCTGGTCTCGTCAAACGTCTCATTGGAGGTCACTGGACGGCCGTGCCCGCCCTTTACCAGCTCGTGGCCGGAAATCAGGTCGAGGGTTACAACATTCCTCTCGGCCCGTTGTCGCACCTGTACCGCGATATCGCCGCGGGTAAACCCGGCCATCTGTCGCGTGTCGGGCTCGGAACCTTCGCGGATCCGCGCTTCGGGGGAGGTAAGCTGAACGAACGAACGACCGAGGACCTGATCGAGCTGATGGTCGTCGGCGGCAAGGAGTATCTCTTCTACAAGGCCTTCCCGATCAACGTCGCGTTGATACGAGGAACGACAGCCGACGTCGACGGCAACATCACTATGGAGCGCGAAGCGCTGACGGTGGATACGCTCTCGCTCGCGATGGCGGCGCACAACTCGGGTGGTCTGGTCATCGCGCAGGTCGAGCGCATTGCCGATACCGGCACACTCAACCCGCGACAAGTGAAGATCCCTGGCGCGCTTGTCGATTGTGTTGTCGTTGCGACCGTCCCGGAACATCACATGCAGACCATCGCCACTCCATACAATCCCGCCTTCGCCTGCGAGGTGCGCGTTCCGCTAACCTCGCTCGCAGTGATGCCTCTCGACGATCGCAAGATCATCGCCCGCCGCGCCGCGATGGAGTTGCGCCCCAACAGCGTGGTCAATCTGGGAGTCGGCATTCCGGAAGGGGTCGCCGCCGTCGCTGCGGAGGAGAAGTGCGCCGAACTCATGACGCTGACAGCCGAGCCGGGGGTCATCGGCGGTATCCCCGCCGGCGGCCTGAATTTCGGAGCCGCGACCAATGCGCAAGCCGTCATCGACATGCCGTATCAATTTGACTTCTACGACGGCGGCGGCCTTGACGCGGCATTTCTCGGCCTGGCTCAGGCCGACAAGGAGGGTAACCTCAACGTTTCGAAGTTCGGCCCGCGACTGGCGGGAGCCGGAGGTTTCATCAACATCAGCCAGAACGCGAAGAAGATATATTTTCTCGGCACATTTACAGCCGGGGACCTCGAAGTCGCGGTTGTAGACGGCAAGCTGCTGATCGAGCGGGACGGCAAGGCGAAGAAGTTCGTCAACGAGGTCGAACACTGCACGTTCTCTGGCTCATTTGCGGCGGCGAACGACAAGGAGGTCCTCTATATCACCGAGCGATGCGTGTTCCAGTTAGCGAAGCATGGCCTCGAGCTGATCGAGGTGGCGCCGGGGATCGACATCAGGCGTGACATACTCGACAAGATGGATTTCGAACCGATTGTCCGTCACCCGCGGGAGATGGACCCGAGGATCTTCAGGGTCGAGCCGATGGGGTTGCGCGAAGAGATCCTCCGGTTGCCGTTCGACGCCCGCTTCAAATACGACGAAGAGCACAACATACTCTTCCTCAATCTTTCCGAGCTCGTGGTGAAGAGCCATGGTATCATCGAGCGATATCGCGAGCGGATACGTTCGATCGTCGAACCTCTGGGTCACAAGGTCTATGCCGTCGTCAACTACGACGGCTTCGATCTCGATCGCGAAGTTGAGGACGAATATCTCGACGCCGTGAAGGAGCTCGGGGACCGCTATTTCCATGGCGTGACCCGCTTTGCCACGAGCGCCTTCATGCGAGCGAAACTCGGCGACGCTCTCGCGAAGAGAGGCGTCGCGCCGCACGTCTACGAATCGGAGGACGAGGCGAAGGGCGTCGTAAGGGAGACGATTCCCCGCACATGATCCTTAGCGTCCGAGCGCGCAGGCAGCCCGCTCGACGACGCCGAGGCGGAGCTGCGGAGCCATGCTGCGGCCTGTTTGGACGCCGGATGAGGAAACAAGGAGATATATCATGACTGATCCGATCACCGAGAAACTCGTCGACAATATCGGCCGCGCACGCGGTACGGACTATTTCCTGATGAAGGAGCAATTGAAGCCGGAGGAGGCTGAGATCCTGAGGCAGGTACGAGAGTTCGGCGAAGCGGAGGTTCTGCCGATCGTGAATTCGTATTGGGAACGAGGCGAGTTTCCTTTCGAGCTGGTTCCCAAGATCGCGGCGTTGAACCTCGTCGGCGACCACAACATGCGAGACTACGGATGCCGGCCGATGAGCGCAGTCGGCGCGGGGCTGGTGATGATGGAGTTGAGCCGTATCGATTCCAGCATCGCAACATTTTTTGCGGTGCATCTCGGGCTCGCGATGCAATCGATCAACCTGCTTGGCTCCGAAGAACAGAAGCGACGCTATCTGCCGGCGATGGCAAGATTCGAGAAGGTGGGAGCGTTTGCCCTGACCGAGCCGGATCACGGGTCCGACTCGGTTGCCCTGGAGGCCACGGCGAGGCGGGAAGGAAACGAGTGGGTGATCAACGGTCGCAAGCGTTGGCCGGGCAACGCCGTATGGTGCGACTACATCGTGGTCTACGCCCGCGACGTCGTGGACAAGCAGGTCAAGGCTTTCGTCGTCGAGAAGGATAACCCCGGCTACAAGGCCACCAAGATCCAGGGCAAGATTTCGCTGCGTATGGTCCAGAACGCCGACATCACGCTCACCGACTGCAGGGTTTCGGAGGATGCGCGGTTGCAGAAGTGCAACTCGTTCAAGGACTGCGCGAAAGTGCTCATGGGTACCCGCAATACGGTGGCCTGGGCGTCGCTCGGCAATGCCGTCGCGGCCTACGAAATCTCCCTGACCTATGCCCAGCGCAGAACCCAATTCGGCAGGCCGATCGCCAAGTCCCAGATGATCCAGTCGATGCTGGTCAACATGCTCGGCGATGTCACCGCTATGCAGTTATATTGCATCCGACTCGGCCGGTTGATCGATGATGGAAAGCTGGAGGAAACCATGGCCGCGTTGGCCAAGTATTACTGCAGCGTCAAGGCGCGCGAGGTATGCCGGATGGCTCGCGACGTCCTGGGCGGCAACGGCATCACGCTGGATTTCCATGTCATCCGCCACATGTGCGACATGGAAAGCCTCGTGACATATGAAGGAACCGCGGAGATCCAGTCCTTGATCGTCGGTCGGGACATCACAGGCCATAGCGCCTTCGTGTGACACTCATGACGTCCGTCCGCTCGCGAGCGGTCGGACGTCGATGATGGACGACGGTGGCAGCGACGTCGGCGGTCGGCGATAGTCATGCATGTGGCCCCATCAAGCGCTGACCGTGCTCGGCACAGAGAATGTGATGATGAAGATTGGCAATCCACTGACGCCCAGAGGTCGTCAAATTAAGATATTTAATTCCAGCCGACAAATGCTTCGAGACGTTGTTCCAATAGAAGGATGGATACTTGTCGATGAGATCGGCGGGGGAGGAATATCCAAGTTGCCGATTCATACCGATTTCTTCAAATTCACCATATAGCGCATTTGCCTTGCGTGAATACATCGGATCGCCAAGCTGTCCAATGAGGTCCGCTGCCTGTACCAGCCTGGGCTCCAGGTCGTCATTCGTATCGCCTTGATCGATCGAGCATGGAAAACGGGTGAATTCGATCGCCCTCGCCACGCGCTCTGCCTCGACAACTGACGAATCCCTCAGCCGCTCAAAGGCAAAAAGTTTCGAACGATCGACATGGTAGGGAGCAAGCGAAGCATCTGAAGCGCCGCGAGCCAGGGAAATCGTTCGTCCGCTTCCATCCACAACAAACTCGGCCTCAGTATCTCCGGCAAGGATACCGCGCATATAGCCGATATCGTGCAATAGGCATGCCACGATGAGATGGCCATAGTCGTCGGGTTCGATACGTTTCGACAGCGCCAATCCCTGCAGGATGTCACGTCCCACCAAAGTAACGAGTATCGTGTGCTCGAAGTTATGATAGAGGGCATCACTCCGTGCCAGACACTCAATAGTGCTCCTTGCGAGAGCCCCGAGGCGCTCCGCGTGATCTTCATGTGCTCGTCCGAAGATCCCGCGAAAGTCCTTGACCAGAAAGCGCCCAAGCTTTCTTGCGGCCAACGCTGCGATCGTCTTCATGTAGGCCTCCAACCGGCTCGAGCTCAGTTGACGCGCGCCTTGGGTCTTTGATGTCGATCTTTAGCTCTGCCTACAGATCTCTTATCGTGATCAAGCTACGCGATGAGCCAGTTGCTTGAAAGGAGTTTCGTCGAACCAACCGCTCCGCTGGCCGAATTGCAGCCGCCGATGGCCGATAAGAACCCGTGAGCCAACGTTGGTTGCGTCCTCGGCTGCGTGATCTTGGCCAATAAGCAACGAGCTCTGTGTTCAACAGCTTTGCATAGAGCGGCGTGCCATTGCCCCGCTTAAACTTCCGTGGTCGGTCTTAGGCAACTAAATCCGTTTAGGCGCTGCATCAGAGCAGACTCGCTCAGCGCGGGCCGACCACCAAGATGCTGGATGCAAAAGATGCCTCGCCGTTACGGCCGGATCGCGGAGAAGCCCGCCCCTACGCTGTTGGATCTTGGGTCAAGAGCATTCGTCGATTGGGACGATTGGCTCTCTCCGCGCCAAAGTCCGATGAGAACCCATCTGTGTCCGTTTCGGACGTGGAACATCGGCTTGTTCTGAAGCAGAGTGCGAAGGAATAAATGCCGTTTCGCATCAGCTTGTGAACTGTAGTTGTAGCCCGTGTTAGTTGCTCAATGTCTTGCGCCGGAGCGCGGCGCACTGGCGCTTGCCTCCTAATCGAAGGGCTCCGTAGTCTCGACCTGGGGAAGGGATGACGATACGCTTTAAAAGTCCCTGGTTGACGTCGATTGCCGATCGAGTTCCTGATGCTGCCTGCCAGGGCGAGAGAATTTCGACCGCGCAGCCTTCGTCGCCGACTGCGTTGAAGCCGGCTATCGCTCTGGCAGCGGGTCAACGAGAATTGCGGCTCGATCTGTTTCGTGGGCTGGCGTTGTGGCTCATATATATCGACCATGTTTCGCCGGACGTCCTGACTTGGTTCACGATTCGGAATTACGGTTTTAGTGACGCGGCGGAAATCTTCGTTTTCATCTCCGGCTACACGGCAGCGCTGGTCTACGGCCGTGTCACCTTCGAATCCGGATTCGTGATTGGAACGGCGCGCGTGCTGCGGCGGGTGTGGCAAATCTACACCACGCATCTGCTGCTATTTCTCGTCCTGATGACTGAGATCGTTTACGTTACGACGGTCTCGGAGAAGCCGTCGTTCTACATTCAGGAAATGGAAGTTGGGGAGTTCTTCAAGCAACCCGGCTCCGAAGTCATCCAGCAGGTCCTGTTGTTGCGGTACCGTCCATTGAATATGGACGTTTTGCCGCTCTATGTTACGCTGATGGCTTTTCTGCCACTGATCCTACAGTGCGCAAGATTGCAGAGGGATCTACCGATCCTTCTGTCAATCGGCCTTTATATCCTCACGCTCAGGTACGATCTGCACCTGTCGACTTATCCTGACGGGTTCTGGTCGTTCAATCCCTTCGCGTGGCAGCTGCTCTTCGTTTTCGGTGTCTGGTGTGCGTTGGGAGGAGGGCGGCAATTGTCGCCGATTCTTAGCTCCTCGCTGATCTTCCGGGTGGCCGTTGCCTATCTATGTGCGGCCTTCCTCGTGACCTTGACGTGGCATTTTCCACCCCTCGAAATCCTGATCCCCGGCTGGCTCGCTCGGCTGATCTATCCGATCGACAAGCCGGATTTCGACGTCTTGAGATTTGCTCATTTCCTCGCCCTGACCGTCGTCGTCTTACGTGTCGTGCCGAGCGGATGGGTAGGATTGAAGTCACGATGGACGCGGCCGATCATCCTTTGCGGTCAGTATTCGCTTCAGATCTTCGCGCTCGGCGTTGCCTTGTCGTTCGCGGGCTATGCGCTGCTGATCAAGCTTGGCGGCGGCCTTGTGCCGCACATTTTCGTAGGTATCGCCGGTATCTCAATTCTATGTGGAGTTGCAAGGATGTTCACTTGGTACCGATGGGCAATGTCGGAGTGTGATGCGCTAAAGCAGTTCCGTCCAAGCTGACCGCACGAACCGCGTGATAGGTATCCGCAAGCAGATCGGGGCACGCCAATTGTTCGGATTCCGATTTTGGATGCAGCTTTGCTTTTGCGGTGTTTGCCATTTGATCGCGGCGAAAGATCACGGAATCTCCGAACAAAAAGCTTGATGATCTCGCTAACTGACTGGATGGGCTGACATGGCAAGGCAGGGCACAGATCTTTTTGTCGTCGAACGAGACTTGAGGCTCGACCTCTTGCGCGGTCTGGGTCTCTGGATGATCTATCTCGATCATATTCCAGATGACGTCGTCTCTTGGTTGACGCTTCGCAACTACGGGTTCTGCGACGCGGCCGAGTTCTTCGTCTTCATCTCGGGTTACTTAC
>Ga0307474_10001245_pt1 | contig 18532 bp, 13 predicted proteins | sample atmos_gasesECM1C_2_FD_203312 | JGI IMG/M metagenome (GOLD analysis project Ga0307474, IMG submission 203312) | Hardwood forest soil microbial communities from Morgan-Monroe State Forest, Indiana, United States - atmos_gasesECM1C_05 | ecosystem: Environmental > Terrestrial > Soil > Temperate... | reverse complement strand
TCCGTGCTGGCCGCCGGGCCCGCGCAGACGCCCGCGCCCAAGAGCGCCAGGGCGCCGGGGACGACCGCCCCGGGATCGAATCGCCCCGCGGATTTCTTTCCCTGTCTGCCAGGGGCATCGATCAACGGGCGCTATCAGTACATGCAGATGTCGATGGCTGACCCGTGGTGGTGGTCGGTGTGTCACTCGGGCTGGTGGGTCTATAACAACAATCACTATGCATGGGTGTGCGGGACGAAGATGCATCATCATCCACCGGTGCACTGGATCCACTTCGGAAAGACGGTGGCGATTGTGCCGCTTCATCCCAAGGATGTGAGAGGGCAGCCTCCGGTGAACCGGGAGCACGGGTTCACGGCGTCGAAGGAGAAGGGCGTCGGCTTTGTCCTCAACCCGATCAAGTTTGGACCGGAGCACCCGGTGCAACTGATGAAGTCGCCTCCGCGCGAGTTCCGCAGCGAACCGTTGCCGGTGCTGGCGCACGCTGAGGCCCCGAAGATGCAGATGCACGCGGTGCGGGAGATGTCGACGGCACGCGCAGGAGCAGCTCCTGCCGGCGCAGTTCCGCTGCGCTTCAATCACCAGACGGGCGGGTTCACGGCCCCGCACCAGGTGGCGCAGGGCGGTGGGCGCAGCACCACCGTGTTTGCGCCGGTTGGGCACTCCGGCGGCGGCTTCCAGGGTCACTCTGGTGGAGGGTCCTTCGGCGGTGGCGGCGGCGGGGCGCGTGCAGGCGGTGGCGGCAGTTCTGGCGGTGGCGGCGGGTCGCATGGCGGCGCGATGGGCAGCACCGCCTCTGCCGGCAGCTCGATCAGCGTATCGTCGGGCGCGAGTAGTGCGGGCTCGAGCGGCGGTGGGACTCACAAATGAGGGTTCTGTAGAAGTCCTTGCGCCTCGCGCGCGAGGACTCATTTTGGAGTGCCGCCGACGGAGCGTTCGGCGAGGCGTTCAAGGCGGCTACTCCTGTCCGGATTGCACCCGTTGCGCAAAGACGCTGCGTGGGCTGAGGCGCAAGGCCTGCGCGAGCGCCTCTTTCTCCAGGGCCGCGTCGCCCTTCTTGTGGTAGGCCTTGGCTAGCCAGACGAAATCCTCGTCGGAGTGTTGATCCAAGGCCACGGCATGCTTGAAGGATTCGATGGCTTTGTCGACGTCGCCGCCGAAGGCGCCGGGAGAGAAGAGATACTTGCGTCCCTGCACGGCGTAGGCGAGGGCGTCGTTGGGGTCGAGCTGGAGCGCGCGCTGGGTTTCAGCACTTGCCTTGGGGCCGAACTTCATGCCTGACATCATGCCGGTGATTTTGGCGCCGTAGAGATCGGCCAGAACGGCGTGCGCTTCGGCGGAACGATCGTTAAGGGCCACGGCCTTCTGCGCATCGGCGACAGCATTATCGAGCATCTTGCGCGATGCATCTGTGTGTCTGGCGATGTTTTCGACTTTGACGAGATAGTACTCCGTGCGCGCGAGATCGACGAAGCACCGGGAGTTATTGGGGTCCTGCCGGGCACACTGTGCAAACGAGTTTCGCGCGGCGGTCAATGTGGTGGCATCGAGGAGGATTCGCCCCTCTTCGAACTGGCGCTCGCCGTCTTTCTGAAATGCTCCGGTGTCGGAGTCGGACGCATAAAGACCAGAGCAGGCGATCTGGGCAAGAAGCAGGACGAGGAGGAAACGGTGGGCTGGCGTGCGGACGGCAACGCTCGGCGAGGGCATGAGGGCCATGCGAATTTCTCCTGAACAGTTGGATGGGAGGACGGATCGCGAGGCCGGGTGTGGGGACCGGTCCCTGGGTTGAGATACGGCGGGCGGGGGAAATTGGTTCCGGCAAGAAAAAGGCCACCCCGCGGGAGCGGAGTGGCCATGGGTTGAATCGGGTCAGAAGGCTTAGCGGGCGCCGGCCATGGAGGGGCGTGTATCCAGCTTGCCGCTGGCGTAACCCTTGGCCATCTCGGTGATGGCCAAGGGCGCGTAGTCGCGGCCGTGGCCTGCCTGGCCGAACTGGGTCATGCGCAGCGCGACCAGCTTGTGCATGGCGTCGCGCGCCGGTGCCAGGTAGTCGCGGGGATCGAACTTCTCCGGTGTCTCACCGAAGACCTTGCGGATGGCTCCGGTCATGGCGAGGCGGTTGTCGGTGTCGACGTTGATTTTGCGGACGCCGTTGCGGATGCCGAGCTGAATCTCTTCGACCGGCACGCCCCAGGTGGGCTTCAAATGGCCGCCGTACTGGTTGACGGTGTCCTGGAGGTCCTTGGGAACCGAGGAGCTGCCGTGCATGACCAGGTGGGTGTGCGGCAAGCGGCGATGGACCTCGATCAACACGTCCATCTTGAGGACTGAGCCGTCGGGTTTCTTGTTGAACTTGTAGGCGCCGTGGCTGGTGCCAATGGCAAGCGCGAGGGCGTCAACGCCGGTGCGTTCGGCGAATTCGACGGCCTGATCGGGATCGGTGATGTGCTCGAGGCCGCTGCCGCCGGCGCCGTGGCCGTCTTCCACGCCGCCCAGAACGCCGATTTCACCCTCCACCGTGACGCCGCGCTCATGCGCGTAGTCGACTACCTTGCGGGTGACTTCCACATTCTCTTCGAAGGTGGAGGGCGTCTTGCCGTCTTCCTTCAGGGAGCCGTCCATCATCACGGAGGTGAAGCCGAGCGCGATGGCGCTCTTGCAGGTCTCAAAGCCGTTGCCGTGATCCTGATGCATGGCGATCATCACGTTGGGATGCAACTCGTTGGCGGCCAGGATGAGATGGAAGAGGTACTTGTCTTCGGCGTATTTGCGCGCCCCGCGGCTGGCCTGGATGATGACCGGAGAGTTGGTCTCCTCAGCCGCTCCAACGATGGCCTGAATCTGTTCCATGTTGTTGACATTGAAGGCGCCGACGCCATAACCGCCCTTGGCGGCCTCGTCGAGGAGCTGCCGCATGGTTACCAGAGGCATGGAAAAATCTCCCTTTCTGCTGTTTCGGCCGCCCGATTGCCGTTTGCGCGGACTTACGGCGACAGGAACTGCAATCGTCCTTATGGTAGCAGAGGGGCGCAATGAAAATCGTGTGCCGGGGAACACAGAAGAGCAGGGAAATGGGGAATATTGCTTGACGCGGATCGGCCGGTTGCCAATCCCGCGTGATCGTCATTGCATAAGGCGGGGCGCCCTCATCGCGCGAGCGCAACGGCGCGTTGTGGAATAATCGCCCGGTGACGCAAGCCGGTGCTTCCCCTCATGACCTCTTCCTGGTGGCCTGCGCCGCCGGAACGGTGGTGCTGCTGCTGGTGCTGATTGCGCGGGTAAGGCTGCATCCGGCCCTGGCGCTGGCCGTGGGGGCACTGGGGCTGGGCATTGCGTCGGGAATGACGCTCAAGCAGGTTCCGCTCTCCTTCACCGCAGGCGTGGGGAACCTGATGGGGCACATCGCCATCATCCTGGGCGTGGGCGCGATCCTGGGCAGCCTGCTGGCCCGATCGGGCGGAGCCACCTCGCTGGGATCGGCGCTGGTGGAGCGATGCGGATTACCGTGGGCTCTGCTCGCGCTGGGGATCGTGGTGGGCATGCCGGTGTTCTTCGAGGTGGGCGTGGTCCTGATGCTGCCCATCATCGCCGCTGCGGCCAAGCGCAGCGGAGGGCAGCCCGTCATCATCGGAATTCCCCTGCTGGCCGGGCTCTCCATCGTCCACGGCACGTTGCCACCGCACCCGGCGGCGATGCTGGCGGCCACGCAGTACCACGCCGATTTAGGACGGACGATCGTCTACGGCCTGTTGGTGGGGCTGCCGTCGGCCGCGCTTGCCGGTCCCGTGCTGGGCTGGATCCTAGGGCGCTTCTGGCGAGGCAGGCCGGTGCGCGAGTTGGCCGTCGGAGACACACTGCCGTCGGTTCCGGATGCACCGGGAGCCGAGCCCGTTCCGCCGCCGGCGGGAGCGGTGCGCGCGGCTCTGGCCGTCTTGTTTCCCATCGCGCTCATTTTTCTGGGCAGCTGGGCCGATTCTCTTTGCTCGCCCGACGGGCCCCTCAACCGCGCGCTGCACTTCATCGGCAGCCCGGATGTAGCTTTGCTGATTGCCGTCCTGGCAGCGCTGATCACGCTGGGACCCCATATCCAGACGGGCCGGCATCACGGCGCCGAACTGCTGCGGCAGTTGACCACCGAGTCCTTCGAGCCCATTGCAAACGTGCTGGTGATCCTGGCAGCGGCGGGAGGACTGAGCGGCGTGCTGCGCGACTCCGGCGCGGCGCAGGCCACCGTGGGCTTGGCGCTGAGCGCGCACATGCCGCCATTGGTGCTGGCCTGGCTGCTGGCGGCCGTGGTGCGGGTCTCGATGGGCTCGGCCACGGTGGCCATGGCGGTGGCTTCCGGTGTGCTTGCGCCGATGGCCGGCCATGCGGGCGTGCGCCCGGAGCTGTTGGTGCTGGCCACCGGCACCGGCTCGTTGATCCTCTCGCACGTCAACGATCCGGGATTCTGGATGATCCAGTCCTTCTTCAAGCTGGAGATGAAGGAGACGCTAGGCACCTGGACGGTGCTGGAAACGGTGCTGAGTGTCGCCGGCTTGTGCGGAACTCTGGTGTTGGCTGCTGTGCTCCGCTAACCGCATCTCCGCCGGCATTCCCTCTCCGCCGCAATCTATGATGAGGCTTACCGAGATCTGTCACTCAGGGGTATGCGCGCGTGAGATTGTGTCTTCGTTGGGCGGCGTTGGTCGTGGTGGTCGGGTCATGGGGCTCGCTGGGCGCCCAGCAGGATTGGACCGTGAAACCGGAGTGGGTCAGCGCGCACGAGTCCTTTCTGGCCAGCGACGTCTTGTCCGGGCGTGGGTCGGCCACGCGCGACGAGCAGCTCACCGCAACCTACGTGGCCAGCCAGTTTGAGAGCTATGGGTTGAAGCCCGCGCCCGGCATGAGCGGATACCTGCAATCGGCCGAGGTGATTGCGCCCAAACTCGACGGCCAGTCGACCCTGCAAGCGGGCGAGGTGACTTTGAAGGAGGGAGCCGGTTTCTTCCTCCTCACTGCGTCCACGACAGCTGCGACCGGAAAACTGGTGCGGATTGCCGCCGCGGATGCGACGACAACCCACCTTGCCGAGGGATCGGCGGTGCTGCTGACAGGTGCGAACGACACGCAAGCCCTCTTTCCGGCCATGACGGCGCTGCGACGGCAGGGCGCGGCCGTGATCATGGTTCCGGAGACGCCGGGGTTGAGCGGGATTCCTCAAATGTTCGGCGGCGAGACCCGCGTGGGTATCCGGCTCGCCGAGGCGCCGCCGCGCAAGAGCCCCACCATGGTCCTGGTGCACGCCGACGCGGCGGCCAGGCTGACGGCGGCCGATGGCGCCACCGTCACCGTGAATGTCCACGAGCTGCCGCAGGCAAAACGCCAGACCTTTAACGCTGTCGGCTACCTGGCGGGCTCCGATCCCGCGGCGGGAACGCTGCTTCTGTCGGCACATCTCGACCACCTGGGTGTCGGGCATCCGGTCGACAGCGACTCCATCTATAACGGCGCCGATGACGACGCATCGGGCACGACGGCCGTTCTGGAGCTTGCCCATGCCCTGGCGGCCGGCCCCAAGCTGCGCCGCAGCGTGCTCTTCGTCTGCTACGGATCGGAGGAGCTTGGCGGACTGGGTTCTACCTACTTCGGCCAGCATCCGCCGGTGCCCCTGAATGACCTGATCGCCAACCTGGAGTTCGAGATGATCGGCAACCAGGATCCGAAGATGCCTGCGGGGGTGCTGCTGCTCACCGGGTGGGAACGCTCCAACCTGGGCCCGACGCTCAAGGAGCACGGTGCCCTGCTGGGGCCCGACCCTTACCCGGAGCAGCACTTCTTCGAGCGCTCCGACAACTACCCGCTGGCGCTGAAGGGCGTGGTGGCGCACACAGCGGGAGGCTGGGGAACGCCGCCCACCTACCACCAGCCGAGCGATGATCTGGCGCACCTCGATCTGGTTTTCATGACGCGCGCCATCCAGTCGCTCATCGAGCCCGTGCGCTGGATGGCCAACGGTGATTTCCGGCCGCAATGGAATCCCGGCGGCGCGCCGACTTCGGGCAATTAGGACGTTAACCATGGCGGCTTAGCAGAAATGATCTGGCTTGGAGAAGCAAGAGGAAACCTTAGCGACTGGACCACTCAAAGATGGGTGTGCGCGACCGGCCGCCCGATCTCGCTTGACCAACATCCCTGGCTCGCGGGGCCCGTCGGTGGAACGCGCCGGATCGGGAAGGACTTCTTCAACACATATGCCGCGCGAGAAAACATGGTTGTCGGCGAGGATGGAGTTCGCGGCCTGATTCCCGATTTTGGGTGCCTGGAGCTGAGAAATGTCGCGGAGGCCGTGCGGGAGTTCTACGAGCAGACCTCCGAATTCGAACTGGACGCCTGGTCGGAGTGGCATGGCTTATTCCGTCCCTTCGGAGAGGCGCTGAGCTTGATCTTCAGCTCGAGGCTCGAGCAGTTGAACGTGCCTTTGTCATCACTCGACAGCGCGCGCGGCATGACGAGCCATGTGCAACAGATGCGGGCGCTGACCGGTGGTCCAGTCGTTGCAACCGCCTGGGTACGAGAACTCAAGGCCACGGGCAAAGTGATCTATGCGGGAAGCTATTCGGTGTGCAGAATACCCGGGCATGAGACTCCGTGTGTCAAGGTCGCCTTCCCGCTCCCCAACGGAAGGGCGATCGTGCTGATGAAGACCGAAACGTTTGCCGACGGGTCTCTCTCCCTGCGATCGAGGGGAGCGCGGTTTGGCGACCCCGGATTCTATTTCGTTGTCCAGAACGGACCGGGAAGAGCCTGGGCGCGTTATGTCTCGAGTTTGAAGGAGGAGATTCGCGTCTATCCGGAGGAAAGCGGTCCGGGGGAAAGCGCTTCGGCCCGGGCGGACCACCGGTTCTGGTTCTGGGGCATTGAATTTCTGCGTCTGCACTATCGCATGCGCAAGCATCGGGTAGTGCAGGGGGCAGACTAGAGCCCCAGCGCCGCCCGCTGCGCCGCGAAGATCTCCTTCAACCCCACTTCCGCCAGGTCGATCAGCTCGTTGAGCTGGGCGCGCGAGTAGCTGCCTTTTTCCGCCGTAGCCTGCGTCTCCACCAGGCCCCCGTCCGCGGTCATCACCACGTTCATGTCCACCTCGGCCTGCGAATCCTCTTCGTAGCACAGGTCGAGGAGCGCTGTGCCCTCGACAATGCCGACCGAGGTGGCAGCTACCAGTTGCTTAAGCGGCGAAGCCTTGAGTGTTCCGGCAGAGACCAGCGCGTTGAGGGCAATTTGCAGCGCCACGGCGGCGCCGGTAATGGCCGCGGTGCGCGTGCCTCCATCGGCCTGCAGCACGTCGCAGTCCAGGATGACGGTGCGTTCCCCGAGGCTTTGCATGTCCACTACGGCCCGCAGGCTCCGGCCGATCAGTCTTTGAATCTCATGTGTTCGGCCGCCAATCTTGCCCTTCTCGCTCTCCCGGGGCGTGCGCGTCACTGTGGAGCGGGGCAGCATGGCGTACTCGGCCGTGACCCAGCCGCGGCCGGAGTTGCGCAGCCAGGCCGGAACGCCCTGCTCGATGGTGGCATTGCAGAGCACCCGCGTGTTTCCGAGGGAGACGAGGACCGAGCCTTCGGCGGTCTGGACAAATCCGGGCGTGAGCGAGAGGGGACGAAGCTGGACGGGAGTCCGTCCGCCAGGGCGGAAAAAGGACGCGGGCATAGGGGCATTGTATCGGCCGGGTGCTCGGCTCGACTTCTCTTCCCGAATCGGGAAAAGCGGGAGACTCGTGCCCAAATCCGAACTGACGCGGTAAGTATTTGAAAATAAACCCGTTGCTTGGAGAACCGTGAAAGGTCTGTCCCAGAACGGGAGCGAATAGGCAGCACGCGAGCGCCCGCAAAAGCCAGCTATCCCAATGCAAACACTTTGTTTTGAAAAACTTAGGAAAAGTGTGCAACTTTGGCACGCCACGTGTACTAGAACAGGACAGAAATCAGAACCGGCCGGGGATCGATTCCGGGTTTCCGAGGGGCACGGGAGCAATCAGCCCATCCCGGGAACCAGTACCAGAACCAGTACCGGAACCACAACGGGAACCTGGGCCAGCCGGACAAAGAAGGCACGAGGCGAATACAATGCAGGCAACAGTCTTCAATACAGCCACGATGGAGTTTCTCCCTCAAACCGGGCAGGCAGCGCCGCCGCTGCACCTGCTGGTGGTCGACCCTGACGGGGCCGTGCGTTCGGCCTGCGCGGAGATCGCCGAGGGGCTCGGCTACGTGGTGGAGAGCACCGGGGAGATGACGCACGCGCGCCGCCTGCTGGAGACTCTCTCCGCCGACATCCTGCTGATGAACCAGCCCGCCGGCAGCACGCAAGGGCTCGACCTGGTGGCGGAGGTCAAGATCTTCCACCCCCACACGGCTGTGATTGCCATGACCGCCTCGGGATCGGTGAACACGGCGGTGGAGGCGATGCGCTGCGGTGCCTCCGACTACCTGATGAAGCCGTTCGCCATGGACAACCTGCTGACGGCGCTGGAGCGGGCCTCGTCGTCGCTGCTCATGGATGCCGCCACCCGGCAGTTGCGCGAAAAGTTGAAGCTCTCGCAGGGATTGGGCGCGATGATCGGCCGGTCCGGCGAGATGGAGAAGGTCTACCGCATCCTGTCGAAGGTGGCGCAGAGCTCGCACCCGGTGCTGATCCTGGGAGAGAGCGGTACCGGCAAGGAACTGGTGGCGCGCACCATCCACGCCTACGGGCCAAACGCAGAGAAGCCGTTTCTACCGGTGGACTGCGGCTCCCTGGCGCCGACGCTGATCGAGAGCGAGCTCTTCGGCTACGTGAAGGGCGCTTTTACCGGGGCCAACCGGACCAGGGACGGCCTGCTGGTGGCCGCCGAGGGCGGGACGGTGTTTCTGGATGAGATCGGGGAGCTGCTGCCGGACCTGCAGGCCAAGCTGCTGCGCGCGCTGCAGGAGCGAGAGGTGCGGCCGGTGGGCGCGACGCACTCTGTGCCGGTCCGCGCCCGGATCGTGGCCGCCACCAATCGCAATCTCGTGGAGATGGTGGAAAACGGGACCTTCCGCAAGGACCTCTTCTACCGGCTCAACGTGGTGAATCTGAAACTGCCGCCGCTGCGCAGCCGCAAGGAAGACATTCCGCTGCTGGCTGCGCATTTTCTCGAGCGGCTGAGCCGGGAGCGCGGGCAGAAGTACACGCTCGATGACGAGGTCCTGCGCACCATGATGCGCTACGACTGGCCGGGCAACGTGCGCGAACTCGAAAACTCGGTCGAACACGCCTGCACCATGGGCACCGGCCCAGTGCTCTCCCTGGGCGACCTGCCCACCCAGCTGCAGAACCAGGCCATGGAGGCGCGGCGCGCGGCAGCGGTGGTCCCCGGGACCGAGGCGGAGGATCGGAACAAGGTGACTTCACTGGCGGAGACCGAAAAGAAAGCCATTCTGAACGCCATCCGCATTCTCCATGGAGACAAGCTCAAGGCGGCCAAGCTGCTCGGCATCGGCAAGACGACTCTCTATCGCAAGCTGAAGGAGTACGGCATCGCCGATTCGTTGCAGGACGGATAGGGTCACCCCAGCGCCGAATTGCGGCGGCGCACGGAACACATCCCCACAACGGGAACGAGTCGGGCAGGAGCACGGGAAGCTTCTGCCCACGGGAAACTTCTGCCTTGGAAAAGGTCGAGTGTCGGGCGCGGCCCGCCGGAGCAGTCCATAGCAAGGAAGGACGGAAGCGATGAGCATTCTATTGGTGGCGGGAATCGAGGGCGCGCGGAATTGCGCCGAGGTTGTGGCGAAGCAACTGGGCATGGACGTGGAGGTGGCGGATGGGCGCAAGGCGGCGCTCGCGATCCTGCGGCAACGCGAGTTTGCCGCCGTGGTCGTGGACGAGACCATCGCGGCGTGCGATCCGGTGGGAGCCGACACAATCTGGGAACGGTCCGGGCTGGCGATTCCTCTGCGGGTAAACTTCGCGCTCACCGGGACGGCTCGGCTGATCCGCGATATTCGAGCGGCCTTGCGGCGCCGCGAGCGGGAACAGATGCTGGCGCGCCAGGCTGCTGCCGCTGTCATTGAGGCCGAGTTGAAGAGCACGGTGGCTGGACTGTTGCTGCAGTCGGAGCTGGCGTTGTCGAGCAGCGACGCGGGATCGCCGCTGGCCGAGCGGCTGCGCATGGTAGCCGACCTGGCCGGGAACCTGCGCAACAAGCTGGGCTCGACGGCACCAACACGGCGCGGTCCCGCGATTTGATTTTGACTTTGAGCGCAGGGGTGTAGAGCAGGGGTGTCTGATTCTCGATGCACGCGCACTTGGCCGGGGTTCTCATTCCGAGGCTCCGGCCATTTTTTTGGATCTTGGCCGGAAACCATCCCGGATACCATCCTGGAAACCACTCGGTCCCGCGCACCCATGGCCCCTCTTTGATCTACATCTGGCGGCTTGCCGCGCTCCTTCCGTAATCTTTCCTGTATGCAGGCTTCAGCAGTGCTGTTAATCGACTGCCCCGATCGGCGGGGGCTGGTGGCGCGCGTCTCGTTGCTCCTCTACGAGCAGGGCGCCAACATTCTGCACGCCGACCAGCACCGCGACGAGGAGCTGGGGCTCTTCTTCATGCGCGTGGAGTGGGCTCTGAACGGGTCGAACGGCAGCGAGCCCTTCAACCTCCAGCGATTCGAGCAGGCCTTTGCGCCGCTGGCCCGGGAACTGGAGATGCGCTGGACGCTGACTGCGAGCGCGCACCGGACCCGCGTGGCGCTCTTCTGCTCGCGCTATCTGCACTGCGTGGCCGACCTCTTGCAGCGCTGGCACACCGGCGAGCTGCGCTGCGAGATCCCTGTCATCGTCTCGAACCATCGCGATGTGGAAGGCCTTGCCGGGTTCTACGGCATTCCCTTTGCCCACGTGCCGGCAACGCCGGAGAACAAGCCCGAGGCCGAGGCGCGGCAGCTCGGCCTCCTCGCCGAGCAGGGGATAGAACTGGTAGTCCTGGCGCGTTACATGCAGGTGCTCTCGGCCCAGTTCGTTGCGCGCTATCCCGCGCAGATCATCAACGTGCATCACTCCTTTTTGCCGGCATTCACGGGCGCCCGCCCCTATCACGCGGCGCACGGTCGCGGCGTCAAGCTGATCGGCGCCACCAGCCACTACGTCACCGAGGTGCTCGACGACGGGCCCATCATCGAGCAGGACGTGGCGCGCATCTCGCATCGCGACCAGGTGGAGGACCTGGTGGCCCGCGGGCGCGACCTCGAGCGCGTGGTGCTGTCGCGCGCCGTGCGCTGGCACCTGGAGCGGCGGATTCTCAGCTACGGCAACAAGACCGTCGTCTTCGATTAAAGACAGGGAATAGGGGCCAGGGAACAGGGAACAGAAAAGCCCGCCGCCTTGGAGCGCACGCGAGCTCGCGTATTCTTGTTGGCGCGTGAAGACTCAAGATTTCCGCGGTGATCATGACGAAGACTCTGGTTTCTGCTCTGCTCCTCGTTGCGGCTTCAGTTGCGTGCGCCTCGTCCTCTGTCTACACAAAGCGGCTGGACGATCCCAAGGCTGTTTACCTGGATGCGCCTGAGTTCGCCGCGCATGCCGACGGAGCCGCGGATGACTCCGCCGCCATCCAGGCCGCCATCGACAAAGCCGGCGGTCACGCGCGTGAAGGCATCGTCTTCGTCCCCGCGGGCCGTTATCGGCTCACCCGCACCCTCTACGTGTGGCCCGGCGTGCGCGTCATCGGCTTTGGCGCTACGCGGCCGGTCTTCGTGCTGGCGCCGAACACCCCGGGCTTCCAGAGCGGCATGGGCGTGATGGTCATCTTCACCGGCCTCAATCCAGCCGAGCACCCGCGCGACAGCGCCCGCATCGCCTTCCCCCCACCCGGCCAGGTCCCTCCAAACGACAACATTGCCGACGCCAACCCCAACACCTTTTACTCGGCCATGAGCAACATCGACGTCGAGGTCGGCGACGGCAATCCCGCCGCCGTCGCCGTGCGCTTTCACGTGGCGCAGCATGCCTTCCTCACCCACATGGACTTCCACATGGGCTCGGGTCTCGCTGCGCTCTACCAGGTCGGCAACGAAGCCGAGGACCTCAAGTTCTACGGCGGCCGCTACGGGATCCTCACCGAAAAAACATCGCCCGCCTGGCAGTTCACGCTGCTCGATTCCACCTTCGACGGCCAGCGCGAAAGCGCCATCCGTGAGCACGAAGCGCAGCTGACGCTGGTGCGCGACACCATCCGCAACGCACCCACGGCTATTGACATCGATACCGGATATTCCGAGGAGCTGTGGGTGAAGGACTGTCGTTTTGAGAGCGTGTCAAAGGCAGCCGTTGTCATCAGCAAGGAGAAGAGCGCGCTCACCGAGATCGGCTTTGAAAACGCTGTCCTCAACGACGTTCCAACCTTCGCAAAGTTCCGCGAGAGCGGCAAGACCGTCGCCGGCAAGGGCGCCCTCTATCGCGTCAGCGCCTTCAACTTTGGCCTGATGCTCCCGGGCCTGGGCGAGATGGGAACCATGGGCATGCGCTTCGACGCCGTCGCGCTCAATGCCATGCCTGCGCCCGCGCCGGCCGCCATTCCCGCCTTGCCGCTCACGAGCGAATGGGTCAACGTGCACACCCTCGGTCTGAAGGGCGACGGCGAGACCGACGATACGGCCGTATTGAAAACCGCCATCGCCGCCCATCGCGTGCTCTACTTTCCCGGCGGCCATTACGTCGTGCGCGACACCATCGAACTCAACCCCGACACCGTGCTGATCGGCTTGCATCCCACGCAGACGCAGATTGTTCTGCCCGACTCGACACCTGGTTACCAGGGCGTGGGCGCACCCAAAGCCATCATCCTCGCCCCGTCCGGCGGCACCAACATCTTGAGTGGCATAGGCATCCTCGCCGGCGGCATCAATCTCCGCGCCGTGCCCGTGTTGTGGAAAGCCGGCGAGCACTCGCTGATTGACGACGTTCGCTTTCTCGGCGGTCACGGCAGCGGCACCAACCCCTACAACAACAACCACACCACCGACTCCGACCTGCACAAGCGCTGGGACGGGCAGAACCCCAGCCTGTGGGTGGCCGACGGCGGTGGCGGCGCCTTCGCCGATATCTGGACGCCCAACACCTTCGCGCAACTGGGCTTTCTCGTCTCCCACACCAAGACGCCCGGTCACGTCTACGAGCTCTCCAACGAGCACCACCTGCGCAACGAGATCAAGTTCGATCACGTAGAGAACTGGGACGTCAATGCGCCGCAGACCGAAGAAGAAGCCGGCGAAAGCCCCGAGGCCCTCTCCCTCGAGTTCGACTGGTGCCGCAACATCACCATCGCCAACTACCACGGCTATCGCGTGACGCGATCGCGCGCGCCCTTTCCCGCCGCCGTGCGCCTGTATCAATCCTCGGGGATCCACTTCCGCAACGTGCATGTCAATGCCGAGAGCGGCTACGGCGTCTGCGACGCCAACGGCTGCGGAACATTTCTGCGGCTCAGCAAGTTCCCCTACGAAAACGCCATCGAAGACGTAACGCGTCGCCTCGTCGTCCGCGAGCGCGAGTTTGCCGTGCTCGATGTGCCCGCCGATCCTGCGCAGCCCAAACCTGGGGATGCCTCCGCCGTCCTCGCGCCTGGCGCAAAACTCGAGAAGCTCGAAGACGGCTTCTTCTCCATCTCCGGCGCAGCCGTTGACGCGCAGGGCAAGCTCTACTTCGTCGATCACCATCAGCAGCCCATCTACGCCTGGTCGGCGAAAGAAGGCCTGACCATCGAGCGCGACAATCCCCTCGATCCGGTGAACCTGGCCTTCGATCGCTCTGGGAATCTGCTGGTGCTGTCCTCTGCGGGTCCGGAAGGAACGGTCTATACCTTCAAGCCCGGTTCACCCGCCGAGGACCTGGCCCTGCTGGAACCACAGGAGGCGCAGCCCCATCCAAATGCCGCCGCAATTCTTCCCGTGAACTGGTGGAACAACGGCGAGTTCAAAGACCAGCTCGACCTCAACACCATGCAATTCAAGACACTCGCAGAGATGTTCGCCGAGGATGCCACAACGGCGAAGAAACGCGAATACGTCTCGCTCGACGGCAGCGTCTATCTGCCCGCGGGCCGCGTCTTTCAGCAAGGGCCTGCGACGGACATCTCCGGCTGGCGATTCTCTGACAATCTCGACACCTACGGCTTCCTCACTGCGAAGGCTGGCGAGCACATCTACGTCAGCAGCGAGTCGGAGGATATAACCTACTCCGCGCGTGTGAATCCGGATGGCACGCTGAGCGACCTCAAGCCCTTTGCGCAACGCGGCGGAGAGAGCGTCGCCACCGATGCAGCCGGCAACGTCTACGTCGCCAACGGCCAGATCTTTGTATATGACCCGCAGGGCAACCAGATCGGGCGCATCGATGTGCCGGAGCGTCCGCTCCAGCTCGTCTTTGGCGGCCAGGATCGCGGTCAGGATCGCAAGACCCTCTTCATCCTCTCCCACCATGCGCTTTTTGCCGTCAAGATCCGCTAAAGCACTTCGGGCCGCGCAGCCCCGGCCTTCGCTTCCGCAACGCGCCAAAATGCCAACGGCCCTGTTCCCCCGGGGAACAAGGCCGTCGGCTGCGATTGCGGCTCCAGGTATTGCGGCTTCAGGTGTTACAGCGCTACGGCTAGAAGTTTCGTTGGATCCCGATGCGCGCTCCAAACCTCAGAGCGCTATGGTGACAGCTTTTGTTTCCATGTAATTGTTCAGCACCTCTTCGCCCATCTCCCGTCCCCAGCCCGACTGCTTGTATCCGCCGAAGGGCAACGATGCGTCGAAGACGTTGTGGCAGTTCACCCAGACGGTGCCGGCTCGAATGCCGCGCGCCACCTTGTGGGCCAGGCTCAGGTTTTGCGTCCACACTGACGCGGCCAGGCCGTAGACCGTGTCGTTGGCGCGCTTGACAATTGCGTCCAAATCCTTGTCGGTGAAGGGGACGGCGCATACCACGGGACCGAAGATCTCCTCCTGCACCACCTTCATGCGCGGGTTGGTATTGGTGAGCACGGTGGGGCGCACAAAGTAGCCGCGCTCCACGCCGGAGATCGGTCCGCCGGCGGCCACGCGCGCGCCCTCGGCAATGCCTGACTCGATGTAGCCCACCACCTTCCGGTACTGCTCGTCGGAGACCAGCGGACCCATCTGGCAGGAGGGGTCCAGTCCCGGCGCGAGCTTGATGTCGGAGGCGATGTTGCTCACGCCTTCTACCACCTGGTCGAAGACCTTCTCATGGATGTAGAGGCGCGATCCGGCGCAACAGCACTGGCCGTGGTTGAAGAAGATGGCGCTCGCCGTGCCTGAAACTGCCTGGTCGATCTTGGCGTCCGCAAAGACGATTGCCGGCGATTTCCCGCCGAGTTCGAGCGACACCTTCTTCAGATTGCCGGTCGCAGCCTTCACAATCAGCTTGCCCACTTCCGTCGATCCGGTGAAGGCCACCTTATCCACCAGATCGTGCGCAGCCAGAGGCGCGCCCGCGCCCTCTCCGTAGCCGGTGAGCACATTCACAACTCCAGCCGGAAAGCCTGCCTGCTCGAAGAGCTGTGCCAGGCGAAGGCCGGAGAGCGGTGTCTGTTCCGCCAGCTTGAGCACAACCGTGCACCCGCAGGCCAGCGCGGGCGCCAGCTTCCACGCCGCCATCAGCAAGGGGAAGTTCCAGGGGATAATCTGGGCCACCACCCCGATGGGCTCGCGCAGCGTATAGGAGTGGAAATCGTATCCCCCCGCCAGAGGCAGCGTCTTACCGGTAAGCTTGGTCGCCCACCCGCCCATGTAACGGAACATGTCCACGGTGAGGGGCACGTCGGCCACACGCGCCACGGAAAAGGGCTTGCCATTATCAAGGGACTCAAGCTCTGCGAATTCATCGGTGTGTTGCTCGATCAGCTCGGCCAGCTTCCACAGGATGCGGCCTCGTTCGGAGGGAGACATGCGTGGCCAGGGGCCCTCGTCGAACGCACGGCGCGCGGCCCGCACGGCCCGGTTCACGTCCTCCTCCTCCGCTTCCGGCACGCGGGTGATGACCTCGCCGTTGGCGGGATTATAGACGGGGAATGTCTTGCCGGAGGCGGCGGCGACAAATCGCCCGTCGATGAGCATGCGGTGATCGGTAGAGACAAAGTCTGCGGTGTGAGCGCTGACACGGGGGTCGATGGAAACAGTTGCCATAGATTGACCTCTTGTGGCGCGAAGCGCCTTTTGCGTTCCGGAAATCTTGGGTGCCGTTCCGGGAGATCGAGGCGGCCGGAAATTGCACGCAGGAACACTAGCACCGGAACACTCGCATTGACCAGAGGCTATTCGAGGGTTTTTGGCACCGTCCATGAATCGGAGGTAATTTCTGGGTATGCTGTCAATGACCGATCCGCACAAGGAAAGCGGGTTTACACTCGAGCCGGGGAGCGCGGTCCAGAGGGAAGGTTGAATGCCTGATAGTCCGGAACTGCTTCCCGCCACCGACCCCATCTACACCCGCCTGGAAGAGCAAATCGACTGGTATAACCGGAAGAGCAGCGCGGCGCAGCACATCTTCAAGCGAATCAAGGTGGCGGAGATTCTCGCCGCGGCTATCATCCCTTTTCTTGCCGGCATCAGCCTCCCTCACGACAAGCTGATCATCGCCGGTCTCGGCGTCCTGATCACCATCCTCGAGGGCTTTCTCCACCTCAACCAATACCAGCAGCTCTGGGCTACGTATCGGGGAACGTGCGAGGCGCTCAAGCACGAGAAATATGTTTACCTCGCCAAGGCCGGCCCTTACGCGGGCGCGCCCGATCCCCATGCTCTGCTCGCCGAGCGCGTCGAGTCCCTGGTTTCCCAGGAGCATGCACAATGGAACTCGTTCCAGCAGCAGGCCGGGAAGTCGGACGCCAAGCAATAACCTCTATTGAGCCCGGACGAACTCGTAGTCCCGCTCCACCGCCGGCCGATGCGCATAGGTGTTGAACACGTGCACCTTGAGCGATCCATTGTCCGGCTGTACCGTGACGTTCGCCACGCGCCCATTCTCCCCGTCTCCGGTCTGCTTCACGAAACTCCAGGTAGCCTTTATCTCCGCGCCATTCGGGGCAATCTGCGTGCCCCAGTCGCAGTCCGCGGGGCTGCATTTGCCCCATGCGTGCAGGTTCACCTGGTTGCCGCCGCTGGCGGTAATCTCCAGCTTGTCAATACCGTTGTTGCCTTCTGAGGCTGGATTAGTCCAGGTACCCGACAGGGGATCCGGTTTGGGGTGCGGCTTCAACAACAGGAACCCCACAAACCCGAGCGCGACGACCGCCGCGACAATCACCCCCAGAACGAGAGGCACGCTCGTGGGTCGCGGCTCCGGCGGGCTGCTGGCCGGTGCACTCGGCGGAGGCAACTGCACGGGGACGGTTGCGTGCACAGGTTCCGAGTCCGTCGCAGCGGAAGGGGCCACGTATTTCCCCAGCGCGTTGATCAGCAGCTGCACGTCTGAGTTCCAGCGCTCGTGCGTAATCTCCACGCTGTTCCGGTAGGCCAGGTCCTTCAGGTTGTCGGGCAGCTCCTCGTGATGCGGCATCCTCGCGTCGTGCACCAGCACAGGAATGACCGCGATATTCCGGCTGAGTGCCGAGGCGATCTCGAGGCGCACAAAGTCATTCGCGTCATCAAGCCGGCGGCTGCCGGCGGCATTCTTGATCGTCGACCACGTGGGTCCAATGATGGCCAGAAGCACGCCGCACGACGACACGTTGTCGTCGATCGCCCGGCGGAAATCCATCCCGGGATTGATCCCGTCTACATCCATGAAGACAGAGTTTTCTCCGAAGGAGCGCGTCAGGTCGTCAAACAAACGGCCCGCTTCGCCCTCCGTGTCGTCCCTGCGGTAGCTAATAAAAATTGCGCGTGCCATGACACCTCGATCGAGAGCGAAAAAATAAGGACTGAATCGCTGCCAGAATAGGCGCATGCGCCGTTTTCATCAAATGGATTCGATCCGGCGGCCCGTACTGATGAGAACAGGCCGCCCAAGGGCGCGATAAACTCGACTTGTGAGCTTCCGCGAATTTCTGGGTAATTCGCCTACCGTCAGCCGCCTGCGTGAGAGCGTGCGCAGCGGGCATTTTCCCCAGGCCATGATTCTGGCCGGGCCGAAAGGCGCCGGGAAGTACACGCTGGCCCTCATGCTGGCACAGGCCGTCAATTGCCTGCAACCGGCCGAAACCGACGGGCTGCCCGACTACTGCGGTCGGTGCGAGAATTGCCTGCGCATCGCCGAGTCCAGAAATCTGGAGGACCGCGTTGCTGAGGCCGTGGCCGCCCGCGAAGAGATGCGCGACGCCGATAAGCGCGATACCCGCATCCTCGTCCAGACGCACCCTGACGTGCTGGTGATCCCGCCCGATCCGCCACAGCTCCTCATCAAAATGGGCCAGGTCCGGCAGGTCATTCACAACGCCTACTACCGTCCGCCCACCGAGGCGCGGCGGTCGTTTTCCATCTTTACCACCGCCGCCTTCATGAAAGAGGCAGCCAACAGCCTGCTCAAGGTG